>Ga0207683_10000009_pt1 | contig 150281 bp, 141 predicted proteins | sample KBSM73metaG_FD_184333 | JGI IMG/M metagenome (GOLD analysis project Ga0207683, IMG submission 184333) | Miscanthus rhizosphere microbial communities from Kellogg Biological Station, Michigan, USA - KBS M7-3 metaG (SPAdes) (version 2) | ecosystem: Host-associated > Plants > Roots > Rhizosphere...
CTCGCCCGCGCCGGCGCCGGCAGCGCCGCCGCAACCGCAGGCTCAACCGCAACCGCAGGCGCAACCGCAACCGCAGGCCCGTCCGCCCGAGGCGCGCGGCAACGGCAAGGGTCGCCAACAGCGCGAGCAGGACGGCGCGCCTGCGCAGCCGCCGCAGAACGCCACACCGCGACCCGCCCCCGTTCCGGCACCTGCACCAGAAGCACCGGCGGCGCGGCCGCCCGCGGCGGGCGCGCCGCAGCCGGCGCCGGCTGCGCCGCCGCCCGCGCAGCGGCCGCCGCCGCAGGAGCGTGGCAACGGTCAGGGCGCGCAACAGCGCTCGCAGGGGAACGACGCGCCACCGCGACCGATGCCGCAGAACGCGGCGCCGCGCCCCGCGCCTGCCCCTGCACCTGCGCCCGCACCTGCACCGGCACCGGCGCCTCCGCCCGTCGCGGCACCGGCGCCGCCGCCGGCGCCGGCCGCACCTCCGGCGCGACCGCCGCAAGCTAACGCGCCGCGTCCCGCGCCTGCACCAGCGCCTGCGGCCGCGCCACCCGCGCCCCCGCCACAGGCACAGCCGCCGCAAGCGCAGCCGGCGCCGCGCAACGAGAACCGCGGCAAGGGCGACGAGAATCGCGGCAAGGGCAAGGACGACGACAAGGACAAGGACAAGGACAAGAAATGACGACGAGCGCGCGCGCAGCCGGCGCGAGATCGGTGCGCGCGCGTTTGTGGTGGCGCCGTCGCGCGTCTCTTGCGACAATGCGTGCTCGTCTTTTCACGCGCACACCGCGATGCCCGCAGCCAAGCCACGCAAGAAACCCGCCTACGTCGTTCGCAACTCCCCCATCCACGGCCGCGGCGTCTTCGCCGGGCGCACGATCCGCAAGGGCACGCAAATCGTCGAGTATCGCGGCGAGCGCATCTCGATGCGCGAGGCGGAGCGGCGGCCCGACAGCGATCCGGACAATCCGTACCACACGTTCCTGTTCGAGCTCAACGACGGCCAGGTGATCGACGCCGCCGTGCGCGGCAACGCCGCGCGCTGGATCAACCATTCGTGCGCGCCGAACTGCGAGCCGTTCGAGGACGAGGACGACCGCGTGTTCATCGAGGCGCGCCGCACGATCCGCAAGGGCGAAGAGCTCACCTACGACTACAAGCTGAGCGTCGCCGGCCGCATCTCCGCGCTGCAGCGCGCCGCGTACACGTGCCGATGCGGCGAGGACGGCTGCCGCGGCACGATGCTCGAAAAGCCCAAGGCGAAGGCAAAGCCCCGCGCGCCCGCTACGCGAGCCCGCTGACGCCCACCAGCGCGGCGGCAGCCAGCACCCAGACCGGATTGACGCGTGTGAACGCGATCGCAGCGGTGGCTGCCGCGGTGAGCGCGAGCGCCACCAGCGACCGATCCGCGGCCTGCGCGAGCGTGTAGCCGCTCGCCAGCACGAGGCCGATCGCCACCGGCGCGAGCGCGCGCTGGATCAGCGCACGAAGGTGCGCGCGCTTCATTCGCTCGAAGCGCCGCATCGTGAAGTAGCACAGCAGCGACGACGGGCCGCACGCGGCCACGGTTGCGACGAACGCGCCGGGCACGCCGGCCACCTTCCAGCCCAGCAGCGACACCACCATCGCGTTCGGCCCGGGCGCGAGCTGCGCGAGCGCGAAGAGGTCGGCGAACTCAGCGCTCGTCATCCAGCCTTCGACGTCGACCACCACGCGGTGAAATTCCGGCAGCAGCGCGTTGATGCCGCCGATCGCGAGCAGCGACAGCGACGCGAAGCGCCACGCGATCTCGAACAGGACGTCGGGCGGTGCGGTCATCGCCGCAGTCGCCATTCCAGCGCGATGCCGAGCGGCACCGCGACCGCAAGCACCCACAGCAGCGGCAGATGGAGGAGCGCCACGGCGACGAACACCGCGCCGCCCACGGCGAGGCCGTGCGGCGCCGGACGCGCGCCGGTGAGAAGACGGATGGCGGTGCCGAGTATCAGCCCCGCCGCCGCCGCGGACGCCGCCGTGATCGCGGCGTGCGCGACCGGCGAATGCGCGACCGACGCGTAGAACGTCGCGAGCAGCAGCACCGCGACCACAGGCACGAACAGGATGCCCGTCAGGGCGACGAGCGCGCCCGCCGCGCCCTGCCACCGCGCACCGAGGATCACAGACAGGTTCACGACGTTGGGTCCCGGCAGGATCTGGCACAGGCCAAGTAGCTCCGCGAACTCGCGCTCGGTCAGCCAGCGGCGCTCGTCGACGAGCACGCGCCGCGCCCACGGCATCACGCCGCCGAAGCCCAGCAGGCCCATCTTGAGGAACGCGGTGAAGAGCGTCAGCCGCGTTGCCGGCGGGGTCGATGGCGCCGGCGCCGGCGAAACGAAGTCAACCATCGGCGGCGTCACCGCAAAAGCGCGTGAATCCGGCCACGGGCTCGCGCTCGGTGTCGAGGCCGTTCGCGATCTCCTCCGGATCCAGATGGCCGAGCGCCATGCCGCAGAGCATGATCTCGCCGTCGGGAATGCCGAGATGGCGGCGCACGATCCGGTGGAACGGCGTGAAGGCCGCCTGCGGGCACGTGTGGAGGCCATAGGCGCGCGCGGCGATCATCACGGCCTCGATGAACATGCCGTTGTCGAGCCAGCTCCCGAGCTCGAGGTCCCGGTCCATCGCGAAGAAGAGCCCGACGGGCGCGCCGAAGAACTCGTAGTTGCGCGCGTGCTGCCGCGCGGTCGCCGCGCGGTCGCCCTTGGCGATGCCGAGGAGGCCATAGAGGTCCCAGCCGAGCTTGCGACGGCGCGCGAGGTACGGATCGCGCCAGTGGCGCGGGTAGTAGGCGTATTCCTCGGTGTGCTCGCCGGTGGCGGCGAAGTGCGCGGCGACGAGCTCGGCCGACAGCGCGTCGCGCACCGCGCCCGTGCACACGTACACCTTCCACGGCTGAACGTTCGTGCCCGACGGCGCGCGCGCGGCGAGCGAGAGGATCGACGTCACCACCGAGCGTGGAACGGGCGTCGGCAGGAAGCCGCGCACCGACCGGCGCGTCACCAGCGCCTGCGCTATGGCGCGGCCGGCGGGCGGGAGGTCGTCGGGAAGCGGAGGATCGCGATGCACGGCGGGCGCGGCAGATGAGGCGCGCCGCCGCATTCTAGCGCGCCGTCAGGCGCGGAGCCTCTCGAAGCAAGCTTGCAGGAAGCGCGCGCGGTGCTCTTCCGGCGCCGCGGGCGCGTCGAACACGACCTCGACCGACGCGTGCAGGAAGCGCTCGTCGTCCTCGTCCTTGGCGAACCAGCGGAGCTCCGGCGGGAACGCGTGGATCAGCGTGAGGTCGTCTTCGAGACGGCTGACGAACGCGCGCCGCGTGATGCCGTTGTCGCGCGCGATCGCCGCGTTGGCGATGAAGTCCGAGCCTTCCAGGCATTCGCCGACGCTGGGCACGCTCGCGGCGGCCGCGGCGGTGAAGCCGGCTGCGGCGAATGCGACGGCGGCGACGCGCCGCCAGGTCCGTCCGTCCTGCTCTTCCCTGCACGTCGTCATGGTTCTCGCTCCCGAAATCCGACCGCCGGTCGAATCTAGGCTCGTCGCGCGCCGGCGGCAACGTGCACCGCAGCAGGGGCCGGCGTCATGGCGTCCGGCGCTCGCCCATCCATAGTCTGTGCTTAAGACGGCCATAGGAACAATTGAGTTGAATTATCGGTGGGCAGGGCCCACCTTCCCTATCGTTGCGTCACCACTCCCGAAAAGGATCCGCACATGAAGACCGTAGGCCAGAAAATCGAAGCGTTCAGCGTCGTCGGCGTGAAGCCGGGTTTCAACCGTCATGAGGAGAACGGCGAATCGGCGTTCGCGCCGGTGACGGAGTCGTCGTTCCCCGGCAAGTGGAAGATCATCTACTTCTACCCGAAGGACTTCACGTTCGTATGCCCGACGGAGATCGTCGGCTTCGCCAAGCTCGCGAAGGACTTCGAGGAGCGCGACGCCGTCGTCCTCGGCGGCTCCACCGACAACGAATTCGCCAAGCTGGGCTGGCGCCGCGACCACCAGGACCTCACGAGCCTCAACCACTGGCAGTTCGCCGACGTGACGGGTTCGCTCGTCGACCAGCTGGGCGTGCGCGACCCGAAGGAAGGCGTGGCGCTCCGCGCGACGTTCGTCGTCGATCCGGATAACGTCATCCAGCACGTCTCGGTGAACAACCTCAACGTCGGGCGCAATCCGGACGAGGTGCTGCGCATCCTCGACGGCCTGCAGACCGACGAGCTCTGCCCCTGCAACCGCAACGTCGGCGGCGGCACGCTTTGACGCGCGGCGTCCGACGAAAGGAGAGTCCATGACCACGCTGCAATCGATCCGCGACCGCATTCCCGCGTACGCGAAGGACCTGAAGCTCAATCTCGACACGGTGATCTCGCGGTCGAGCCTCCTCCCCGGCGATGCCGCCGGTGCGGCGCTGGCCGCGGCCGTCGCCGCCGAATCGCCCGACCTCGTCGCCGCGCTCCGCGGCCACGAGGCGCTCGATCCGGTCCATGCGGAGGCGGCGCTCACCGCCGCGGCGCTGATGGGGATGAACAACGTCTGGTACCCGTTCGTCGAAATGGCGGGCGATGCCGAGCTGAAAACGATGCGGGCGGAGCTTCGAATGAACGCGTATGCGACGCACGGCGGCGTCGACCGGCCGCGCTTCGAGCTGTACGCGCTCGCCGCCTCCATCGTCGGCAAGTGCGAGTTCTGCGTGGCGTCGCACTACCGGCTGCTGCGGGAGAGCGGCTTCACCACGCAGCAGCTCCGCGACGTGGGCCGGATTGCCGCCGTCGTCGCGGCGGTCGCGCACGTGCTCGCGGTGGAAGTGACGCCGGCAGCCGTCGCGGCGTAACGGCCACGGGCGGCGGCATTTGCCGCCGCCCGCCCGTCCCGGCACAATCCGGGGCATCCGTGCCCGCTCGCCCGGACGTCCACCAGAAGAATACGCATGGCCAGGAAGCGCCCCACGGCGGCCGCAGGCAGCATCGTCGTCCTCGAGCATCAGTCGAAGATCCTAGCCGGCAACCCGCTCGGCGATCCGCATGTCCGCAAGGTGGCCGTGTGGCTGCCGCCCGGCTACGACAGCGGCGTGGTGCGGGGCAAGTCCGGCGGCCGCGGCCGCCGTTTTCCCGTCCTGTACGACCTCGTCGGCTATACCGGCTCCGGCCTCGCGCATCTCAACTGGCGGCCGTTCGACGAGAACGTCGCCGAACGGCTGGAGCGCCTCACGCACGACCACCGCGTGGGGCCGATGATCGTGGTGTTCCCGGACTGCTTCACGAGCCTCGGCGGCAACCAGTACGTCAACACGTCGGCGATCGGCCGCTACGCGGACTACCTGACGCGCGAGATCGTCCCGTTCGTCGACCGCGAGTTCCGCACGCTGCCCTCGCGCGACCACCGCGGCGCGTTCGGCAAGTCGTCCGGCGGCTATGGGGCGATGGTCCACGCCATGCGCTACCCCGACACGTGGGGCGCCATCGCCAACCACTCCGGCGACGCGCTGTTCGACTTCTGCTACCTGACCGACTGGCCGCGCACGCTGAACGAGCTCGACCGCCACCGGCGCCGCCGGCGCGTTCCCGGCCGGGTCAACATCGGGGCCGACGAGCGCGGTGCCGACCTCGGCATCGACGACGGCCGCACGCGGCGCTTCCTGCAGCACGTGTGGGAAAAGGAGAAGCTGTCGGACTCCGAGGCGCACGCGCTGATGAACCTCGCGATGGCCGCCACCTACGACCCGGACCCGAAGGTGCCGCTCGGCTTCCACCTCCCGTTCAACCTCGAGACGGGCGAGATCCTCCCCGATCGCTGGCGCCGCTGGCTCCGCCACGATCCGGTCCACATGGTGGCGCGATACGCCGACAACCTGAAGACGATGCGCGGCCTGTACGTCGATTGCGGCTGGCGCGACCAATATCATCTGCACTATGGCGCGCGGATCTTGTCCAAGCGGCTGACGCAGCACGGCGTGCCGCACGTCTACGAGGAGTTCGATGACAACCATTCGTCGATCGACTATCGTATGGACGTGAGCCTGCCGTATCTGTACCGCGCGCTGAAACCATGAGGAGGAGCTGACATGCGCTGGGGTGACATGCGCGAAAGCCAGAATGTCGAGGACCGCACGGGCATGGGCGGCGGCGGTGGCGGGGGCTTTCCGCTCGGCGGCGGCATGCGGATGGGCTTCGGCTCGCTGATCGTCCTCGTCATCGTCGGCCTCATCTTCGGCATCAATCCGCTCGAGATGCTGGGCCTGATGGGCGGGGGCGGCGGTGTTGTGCAGCAGGCGCCGCCGCAGACGGCGCCGCCGGGTTACGGCCCGCAGACGGCGCCGCCGTCCAAGGCGACGCCGCCGGCGCCGCCGACGCCCGAAAAAACCCTCAGCCGCAAGGTCCTGGGCGACACCGAGGACGTCTGGACGGCGCTCTTCAAGGCGATGGGCACGCGCTACGAGCCGCCCACGCTGGTGCTGTTCACGCGCCAGGTCAGGTCGGCGTGCGGCCTCGCGAGCGCCGCCTCCGGCCCGTTCTACTGCTCCGCCGACAGCAAGCTCTACCTCGACACCGCGTTCTTCGACGAGCTGTCGCGGCGCTTCGGCGCGCCCGGCGATTTCGCGCAGGCCTACGTGATCGCGCACGAGGTCGGGCACCACGTGCAGAACCAGCTCGGCACGATGCGGCAGTTCGACGCGCAGATGCAGCGGACGGACGACCGCGGCAGGAACGCGATGTCCGTGCGCCTCGAGCTGCAGGCGGACTGCTACGCCGGCGTGTGGGGCTTCTTCGCGCAGAAGCGCAACCTGATGGAGCCCGGCGACCTCGAGGAAGGCATGCGCGCGGCCGCCGCCGTCGGCGACGACCAGATCCAGAAGCGCACGCAGGGCTACGTCGTGCCCGAAGGCTTCACCCACGGCTCGGCGCAGCAGCGCCAGCGCTGGTTCAAGACGGGCCTCGAGTCCGGCGACCCTCGGAGCTGCAACACGTTCGAGGCGCGCCAGCTCTGACCGGAGGGGCCGCCTCGGCGGTGACGTGTCCGGGCTGCCGTCAGCCGATGACGGCGCTCGACCTGGCGCGCAAGCCCGGCGGCACGCTGACCGTCGACCTCTGCGCGACGTGCCAGGTCGTGTGGTTCGACACCTACGAGAGCCTGCAGCTCACGCCCGGCGCGACGCTCGACCTGCTGCGCGCCCTGCACGAGGCGCAGCGCGCGGCTGTGCGTCCGCTCGCGCCGCCGCTCGCGTGCCCGCGCTGCGACACGGTGATGGCGCTGACGCAGGACCTGCAGCACACGACGCGCTTCTCCTATTACCGCTGCCGCTACGGGCACGGCCGGCTGACGCCGTTCTTCCAGCTCATGCGCGAGAAGAACTTCATCCGTCCCCTCACGCGGCCGGAGCTCGCGCGGCTTGCGGAGAACGTGAAGACGGTGCGCTGCGCGAGCTGCGGCGCGCCGGTCGACATCGCCAACACGATGGTCTGCGGCTATTGCCAGTCGCCGGTGATGGTGCTCGATCCCGGCGCGGTCGAGCGCACGCTGGCGGAGATCGCCGCGGCGGAGCAGCGCCGCGCGACGCCCGCGCCCGATCCCGATCGCCAGGGCGACGCCATCATCGCCCTGGCGAAGCTCGAACGGGAAATGGCGCGCGACCGCCGGGCCGACGACGCAGGCGTGGCCATCGACCTCCTGGGCCTCGGCTTCACCGCCCTCGGGCGCCTCCTCGAAGGGCGCTAGACCCGTACGGATTCACCGTCGCCGGACTGCTAAACTAGCGGCTCTTTCGTGCACGGAGCCCCTGCCATGTCCCTCTACCGTTTCCTGCCGGCGTTCCTGGTCGCGACGGCCGTTGCGGGCGCCGCCGGCGCGCAGACGACCGCGCCGCTTCCCGCGCCCACCGTCAGCGACGCCGCCGTGCCGAAGCACACGTGCGTGCGTCCTGGCGACGTTCCCGGCGGCCTCGCGAGCGACACGCAGCGCCGCATGTGGCAGAAGGACTATGCGGCGTACAGCGACTGCCTCAAGAAATTCATCAACGACCAGCGCGCGGCCGCCGAGCCGTACAACAAGGCGTCCAACGCGGCGATCGACGAGTACAACTCTGCAGTCAAGTACTTCAATGACCAGATCGAGAAGCTGAAGGAAGCCAACAAGTAACCGGCGCCCGGAAGCCTCGGCGCCATGGGGTGCCGGCGCCGCCAACGCCGCGCCCCGATGGCCATTCCCGTCCCCGCGCCCGCCGCCAGCCCGGCGGCCCCGCCCGCCGCCGATCTCGCGCCGGCGATCGCGCGCGTCCTGCTCGAAGGCTTCAACCGCCACTACGCGCTGTTCCGCGAGTGCGCCCGCGCGGCCAAGCGCTACTTCGAGGCGGCGAACTGGCTCGCGATCGGCCACGTCGCGCGCGACCGCATCGACTTCTACGATCGTCGCGCCGCCGAGACCGTCGAGCGCATCGAGCGCGAGTTTCGCTCCGCCGGCCTCAACGGCGCGGAGGCCGATGCGCTGTGGGAGCGCGTGAAGCTGCACTTCATCGGGCTCCTCGCCGATCACCGCCAGCCCGAGTGCGCCGAGACCTTCTTCAACACGGTGTCGTGCCGGATTCTGCACCGGACGTACTTCAACAACCGCTTCATCTTCGTCCGCCCCGCGGCGTCGACCGAATACCTCGACGCCGACGCGCCGTCGTATCGCAGCTACTACCCGGGGCGCGGCGGCCTTCGGCAGGCGCTGATCGACCTCACGCTCGACCTTCGCCTCGACCGCCGCTTCGCCGACTTCCGGCGCGACATGCGCCGCGTTCTGGCGGCGATGCGCCGCCGCCTGCCGCGGCCGTTCGTCGCCGAGGCCAATTTCCAGATCCAGGTGCTGTCGTCGCTGTTCTTCCGCAACCAGACCGCCTACGTCGTCGGCCGCATCGTCAACGGCATGGCGTCGCATCCGTTCGTCGTGCCGGTCAAGCACGACGCCGGCGGCCGCCTCTACGTCGACGCGCTGCTCGCCGAGGCCACCGAGCTCGCGCTGCTGTTCTCCGCCAATCGTGCGTATTTCCTGGTCGACATGGAAGTGCCGTCCGCGTACGTGGCTTTCCTGCGCGACATCGTGCCGGACAAGACGGCGAGCGAGCTCTACACGATGGTGGGGCTGCAGAAGCATGGCAAGACGCTCTTCTTCCGCGACTTCCTCCACCACCTCAAGCATTCGTCCGACCGCCTGATCGTGGCGCCCGGCATCAAGGGCCTCGTGATGACGGTGTTCACACTGCCGTCGTATCCCTACGTGTTCAAGGTGATCAAGGACCGCATCGCGGCGTCGAAGGACACCGACCGGGCGCGCGTCAAGCAGAAGTACGCGCTGGTCAAGCATCACGACCGCGCGGGCAGGATGACGGACATCCTCGAGTATTCCGACGTCGCCTTCCCGCGCGACCGCTTCACGCCGGAGCTCCTGGCCGAGCTCGACGCGGTCGCGCCGTCGCAGGTCGAGCGCAACGGCGATTTCATCGTCGTCCGGCATCTCTACATCGAGCGGCGGATGACGCCGCTCAACATGTTCCTCACGGACGCCGACGAGCCGCAGCGCATCCGCGCAATGCGCGACTACGGCGACGCGCTCCGCGAGCTCGCCGCGATCAACATCTTCCCCGGCGATCTGCTGTTCAAGAACTTCGGCGTCACGCGCTACGGGCGCATCGTGTTCTACGACTACGACGAGATCGAGTACATGACCGACTGCCGGTTCCGCGACATCCCGCCGCCGCCGCCCGGCTGGGACGACATGTCGGCCGACGTCTGGTATCCGGTCGGGCCGCGCGACATCTTCCCGCAGGAGTTCGCGACGTTCCTGTTCACCGATCCGCGGCTCCGCGACGCCTTCGTCGCGTTCCACGGCGAGCTCCTCGCCGCCGCGTGGTGGCTGCGAGTGCAGGAAGCGAACGCGGGCGGCCGCCCGATCGAAGTCCTGTCGTATCCGCCCGCGGTGCGCTTCGCGCCGACGGCGCGACCGGATGCTATTCTCGCCGCCTAGGAGGAGCGTCACGATGTCCGCACGCCTTTGTCGAGCCGCCGTCGCCGCGGCGGTTCTCTGTGCCGCCTGCCAGAGCAGCGGCCCCACCAAGGAGGAGATCGACGCAGCCAAGAGCACGCTCGACTGCGACCACGCGGGCGACCGCATCCTCATCCGCTTCGCCGACGGCGAGGCGCGCATGCTGATGCCGGACGGCACGCGCATCATCCTCTACCAGGTCGCGATGGCGTCGGGCATGCGCTACACGAACGGCCTCATCGAGCTCCGCGGCCGCGGGATGGACCTCGAGCTCTCGCGGGAGCGGCAGACGGTGCGCATGGCCTGCAAGCAGTACGAGCTGCCGCCGAAGAAGGACTAGGTCCGCGGCCGATGACCACCGTCGGCGTCATCGGCGCGGGCGCAATGGGCATGGGCGTGGTCCGCAGCCTGCGCCGCGCGGGCTTCGCGACGCTCGTTCGCGACGTCCGCGCGGAGGCGGAGCGCGACGCCGCAAGGCTCGGCGCCGCAATCGCCGCCGACGCCGCCGCCGTCGCGGCGGCTTGCGACATCGCCGTCGTGCTGGTCGTCGATGCGGCGCAGGTGGACGACGTCCTGTTCGGACCGGCCGGCCATGCCGCCGGCGCGCGGGATGGTGCGATCGTCGTGCTGTCATCGACGCTCGCGCCCGATTTCGTCGCCGCCCTGGCGCCGCGGCTCGCGGCGCGCGGCGTCGCGCTCGTGGACGCGCCCGTCTCGGGCGGCCCCGCCCGCGCCCACGCGGGCACGCTGACCATCATGGCCGCCGGTCCGCCGGCGGCGCTCGCGCGCTGCGAGCCAGTGTTCGCGGCGATGGCCGGCAAGGTCTTTCGCCTCGGCCCGCGCGCGGGCGACGCCGCGAAGTTCAAGATCGTGAACAATCTGCTGGCCGCCGTGAATCTCGCCGCCGCCGGCGAAGCGCTCGCGCTCGCCGCGCGGGCGGGGCTCGACGCCGCGACGGTCGCGGACGTCATCGGCGCGAGCTCGGGCGCGAGCTGGATCCTGTCCGACCGCGCGCCGCGCGCCCTCGCCGGCGATTTCAGCCCGCGCGCCGCGGCGAAGATCCTCGCGAAGGACGTCGGCATCGCCGCCGATTTCGCCGCCCGCCTCGGCGCCGACGCCACGTTCGCGCGCGCCGCGCAGGCCGCGTTCGCCGCGGTCGTCGAAGCCGGCGACGGCGACGCCGACGACGCCGTCCTGCTCAGGTCGTGACGATCAGCGCGAGCCGCGCGAACTGCGGCAGCGCATGGGCGACGAACGAGGCGGCGTCGGCCGCGGGCAGCGACGCCGGCGCGGCCTGCAGCGCCCGCGCCAGCGCGGCGCGATCGCGGGTGCCGTCGCAGAGCGCCAGCAGCCGTCGCGCATTCGGGTCCTCGAGGCGCACGCGCGCGTGCTGCAGCGTCGTCACGTCGTCCTGCGTTTGCGCCTGCAGGCGCGCCAGCGGACTGGCCGCCGGGCGCTCGCCGGCCGCGACCGCGAGCGCGGGCGGGTGCACGTGCAGCGTGACGAGGCTCGACACGTAGGCGTCGGTCAGCAGCGCCGGCAGCGGCCGCGGCACGGCCGTCGCGAAGCGCGACCGGAGCTCGGCCATCGGCACCGCGGCGGGCGATGCCCCGGTCAGCGCCTCCAGCAGCGCGCGCGTCGCGCCCTGCCCGCCGCCGGCCGGATCGAGGCCCGCCGCGAGCTCCGCGAGCTTGCCCGCCGCTGCCGCGCGCAGCAGCGACGCGTCGGCGCCGACGTGCATCGCGTCCATGCGCGCCGGCGCCAGCGAGCGATCGATCGGCGCGTCCTGCCGGCACAGCAGCGACTGGCGGAAGCGGCGCAGGCGCAGGAAATCGAGGTACTGCTCGCGCGGCAGCGGCGCCAGCGTCGACAGCAGCGCGCGCGCTTCCGGCGAGAGCCCCGCCGCGCTCATCGTGTGCACGTCCGCTTCGCCGAGGAAGGCCAGGCCGAATCGCGCGGCGTGCGCGACGAACGCATGGAAGAACACGGGCTCGTTCAGCGTGGCGAGGTCGTCGTGGAACAGCGCGCTGTCCGGCCGCTCGGCCAGCGCGCGGAACTCTGCCCGCAGCGCGTCGTCGCCCTCGTGGGGCGAGCGCGGTCCCGCCGCGATCAGGCGCGCGAGCTGCCGCGCCGCGTCCATGCGCGCGCGCGGATCGGCGATGCCGTCGACGGCATGATGCAGCACGTCCCACGCGGCGCGGCGCACCTGCGAGCCCGGCAGCGCGTTGTAGCTGACGAACATCACGCCGTTCGCCGCCAGCCGCGCGCGCGCGAGCGCGAAAAGGCCGTCGCGCACCGCGGGCGGGACCCACGAGTACACGCCGTGGGCGATCACGTAGTCGAAGTCGCCGTGCGCGGGATCGAGCGCCGCGAGGTCCTCCTCGACCAGCACAATGTTGCGCAGCCCGAGCGCCGCGATCGTCGCGCGCCCGGCGGCGAGCGCGCGCGGCGACAGGTCGCAGCCGACGAAGGTCGCCTCAGGGAGTCCCATCGCCATCGGGATCAGGTTCGCGCCGTCGTTGCATCCCACTTCCAGCACGCGGCAGCGCTCGACTTGCGGCGGCGAGAGGCCGAGGAACGTCGCGACGGTGGCGAGGCGGTCCGGGTGCGTGCGCGCATGCGGCTGCGCCGCGTACGCGATCGCGTCGTAGCGCGCGGCGAGCTCCGCGTTGGCGCCGTCGGCGCGCGCGCCGCCCTCTCCGGCCGCGATCATGGCAGCCGCGCCGCCGTGTCGACGTCGATGTACTGCCACCACTGGGACCGGATCGGATGCGGCACGTACGTCCTGATCCACCTGTGCCGCACGCTGTCCTCGAGCAGGTGGTACGTCATCCGGAACGGCGCATAGGCGACCATCAGCTCGGTCATGCGGTCGAAGAGCCGCGTGCGCTCCGGCGAATCGGGCAGCGCACGCGCCTGGTCGAACAGCGCGTTGAACTCCGGCAGGTCGAAGTTCGCCTGGTTCTCCTGGCCGGCGTTCGGGCCGTAGAGGAGCTGCATGAAATTCTCGGCGTCGGGGTAATCGGCGTTCCAGCCGTCGGCGCGCATCGGGATCTTGCCCTGGCGCGTCATCTTCCGAAGCTCGGGCAGGCGATCCTTCTTGAACAGGACCTTGATGCCGATCGCGTCGAGGTTGCGGCGCCACAGCTCGTCGCTCTCGCGCGCCGAGGAATTCGGCGTCGACCAGCGCTCGAGCACCAGCTTCTTCCCGTCGGGCAGCTCGCGGTAGCCGTCGCCGTCGCGGTCCTTGTAGCCGAACTTGTCGAGGAGCGCGCGCGCGGCGGCGGGATCGTAGGCCTGCGCCTGGGTGCGCAGCGCGGGATCGTAGCCGGCGATGTCCGGCGGGATGAGCCCGTTCGCCGGCACGCCGCGGCCCTTCAGCAGCACGCGGATGCCTTCGGCGTTGTTGTAGGACATGGCGATCGCGCGGCGCAGCGCGATCTTCTCCGGCGTGTAGCCGCCGACCAGCGGATCCCGCAGGTTGAAGAACGTCCACCAGGAGTTCGGCCGCAGCAGCACGTCGTGGACGATGCCCTGCTGCGCGAGGCTCGGCCGCAGCTTGCCGTTGTCGAGCGCCTGGTCGGTGAAGTCGACAGGCAGGATGTCGAGGAAGTCGAGCTCCTTGTTGAGGAACGCCAGCCAGCGCGCCTGGCCTTCCTCGATGACCGTGATCTCGATGCGGCTCACCCGCGGCAGCCGCTTGCCCTTCAGCGCGTCGGCCACGGGTTGCGACGCCGGCGGAATCGGCCCCGCGGGAGCGTACGTGGTCTCGCGGAATCCGGGATTGGCGAGCAGCACGATCTTCGCGCTGCGCTTGTAGTCGCCGAGCACGAACGGGCCGGTGCCGACGGGATGCGCGCCGATGTCGTTGCCGTAGGCTTCGACGACCTCGCGCGCCTGCGCGGCGACGTTCGGGACCGCGAGCGCATAGGGAAAGCGGAGGTCCGGCGCGTTGAGGCGGATCCGCAGCGTGTAGCGGTCGACGACGGTGAGGCCGGGCAGCGGCGCGTCGTAGTCGAAGCGCCCCGATTTCCCGGCCGCGGTGCGCAGCGCATCGGCGCCCACGAGCTTGCCCTCGAACAGCCAGAGCCACGGCGACTTCACCGCCGGATCGAGGATGCGCTTGATGCCGTAGGCGAAATCGGTGGCGGTGAGCTCGCGCTGGCGCCCCTTGAACGCCGGATCGGGCGTGAAGAAAACGCCTTTGCGCACCCGGCACAGGTATGACTTGCCGCCTTCCTCGGCCACGGGCAGCGCCTCGAGCGCCCGGGGCACCAGCTTGACCGGCCGCGCGAGATAGTCGTAGTCGAGCATCGAGTCGAACACCGACGAAATGATGTTGTCCGACGCCGCGTCGGATGCGAAGGCGGGGTCGAAGCTGGTCTCGGCGATCTGCAGCGCGATGCGCAGCGATTTCTCGGGCTCGGGCGCGGCGGCGGCCGCCGGCGGCGCAAGCGCTGCGGCCCACGCGATGGCGGCGGCAAGAAGGAGCGGTACACGCGGCATGAACGACGGCGGGCGAAGGTTGTCGAAGCGGCGAATGCTAGCATCGGCGCCCGCCTGGAGGAGGTTGCATGCCGCTCCCGTTTTTGCTTCGCCGCATCCTGCTCGCGCTGCTCGCGCTCGGCGGGCTCGCGGGCCCGTTCGCCAGCGCCGCGCAGGCGCCGGCCGGTCCGCCGCCGCCCGGCCTGGCGGTGGCGACGTTCGCCGGCGGCTGCTTCTGGTGCATGGAGCCGCCGTTCGACAAGCTGCCGGGCGTGGTCTCGACCACCTCGGGCTACACGGGCGGCAGCAAGGCGAAGCCGACCTACGAGGAAGTGTCCGCGGGCGGCACCGGCCATGCCGAGGCGGTGCGCGTCGTCTACGACCCGGCGAAGGTGACGTACGCGCGGCTCCTCGACGTGTTCTGGCACAACGTCGATCCGACGGTGAAGGACCGCCAGTTCTGCGACAGCGGCACGCAATACCGGACGGCGATCTTCGTCCACGACGACGCGCAGCGGCGCGACGCGGAGGCGTCGAAGGCCGCGCTCGAGAAGTCGAAGCCGTTCAAGGACGCGATCGTCACGCCGATCGTCGCAGCGGCCGAGTTCTGGCCCGCCGAGGGCTACCACCAGGACTACTACGTCAAGAATCCGATCCGCTACAACTACTACCGGACCGGGTGCGGACGCGACCGCCGGCTTGCGCAATTGTGGGGGACGGCGCCGCACTGACCTTCGCGACCGGGCGCGCGCCAGAAAAAGCTCGCGCCGACGCGTCCTGGCGCATTGACCCGTCCCGGCGGGAGGACGATACTCCCTCGCGGCCTTGCGTGAGTGGCGCGCCGAGAAGGGCCGGTTTCGGATTCGTGAGTTCGAGCGTTCCTGCCTGCAGCGAGACCGCGCCCGCGGGCGCCTGGCCTCCCTGGCTCAACCGCCGGAGGGCATCATGGACATGCAACGGCTAAGTGGTGGCAACCTTCGCGCGGCGGGGTACGACATGCGCGCCCGCAAGCTCGTCATCGAATTGACCTCCGGCACCTACGAGTACCAGAGCGTGCCCTCCGAAGTGTGGCGCCGTTTTTCCGACGCGTCGTCGCCGTGGAGCTACTACCGCGACAACATCGAGGAAGAGTACACGGCCAAGCGCCTGCGCTGATCCCGGTCACTTCGCGGCCGCGTGGCGTGCGAGCCACGCGAAGAACTCGGCGAACCAGAGCCGCGAGTTCTGCGGCTTCAGGATCCAGTGGTTCTCGTCGGGAAAGTAGACGAGGCGCGCAGGCACGCCCTTGGCCTTCAGCGTGTCGTAGTACTGCAGCGCCTGCGTCGCCGGGACGCGATAGTCGAGCTCGCCGTGGATCACCAGCGTGGGCGTCTTCGCGCTGCCCACGAAATGATGCGGCGACTGCCGCATCACCAGCGGCTCGTTGTCCCAGTGGAACGCGCCGAGCTCCTTGGCGAAGAACAGGTAGCCGTCGGTCGCCATCATGCTGACCCAGTCGTAGCAGCCGGCATGGCACACGTACGCGCGATAGCGGTTCGTGTGCCCGTTCATGTACGCGACCATGAAGCCGCCGTAGCTCCCGCCGGTGGCGGTCAGGCGGTCGCGATCGATGTACCCCTGGCGCAGCAGGTACGTCGTGCCCGCTTCGGTGTCGGCGAACTCCTTCTCGCCGTAGCGGCCGGCGATCGTCTCGAGGAACTTCTGGCCGAACCCCGACGAGCCGTGATAGTTGACGGCGGGCACGACGTAGCCCTGTCCCGCGAACACGTGCGAGTTCCAGCGGAAGTGCCAGCCGTCCTGGTGCGCCGCGTGCGGACCGCCGTGGATCGAATGCATCAGCGGCCACTTCCTGCGCGCGTCGAACTGGGGCGGATAGGTGACGAACATCTGCACCGGCTCGCCGTGCCAGCCCTTGATCGTGAATTCGCGCACCGTGCCGAGCGCGTGCCGCGCGAGGAGCGCGCGGTTGAAGGTCTCGAGCGCGCGCTCGCCGCTGCCGTCGCCCTGCACGGAGAAGAGCGCCGGCGGGTACATCGCCGTCGAGCGCGCGAACACGATCACGCTGCCGTCCGCCGAGCGGGCGTAGCCGCCGACGGAGCCGCCCGGAACGAGATGCGCGGCGGTGCCGTCGGAGACGGGCAGGCGCCACAGGCCCACGCGGCCGCGATCCTCGATCAGCGCGAGCAGCGCGCGCGAGTCCGGCGTCCATTGCAATCCGTGCGTGGCGCGGTCGAGGTCGGGCGCCACGCGCCGGACCGCGCCCGTCCGCCGGTCGATCACGCGCACGTGGCCCTGGTCGTTGAACGCCCGCGCGGTGTCGAACGCGTGGTACGCGATCGAGCGGCCGTCCGGTGAATAGCGCGGGTGCTCGTCCGACAGGCCGCTGCCGGACGTGAGGTTGCGCACGCGGCCCGTCGCGAGGTTCACGACCGCGATGTCGCAGCGGTTCATCATGCCGGGCTCGGGCGCGGGGTCGATCGTGACGGCGATCTCGCGCCCGTCCGGCGCGATGTCGTAATGGTCGGGGGACGGGTCCCACGGCTGCAGCGCGATCCCGGCGCGCGCGAACGCGTCGCGAGACGCGCCGGTGGCGACGTCGCACACGAACACGTGCGGCGCGCGGCCGTCGGTGAGCCAGTGGTCCCAGAAGCGGAACTCGTTGCGCTCCGTGACGTGCGCCTTCACCTTGTCGTCCTTGCGCTCCTTCAGCCGCTTCGCCTGCGCGGCGTCGGTGGCGAGGTCCGCCCACACCCACGACACGAACGCGATGCGCTTGCCGTCGGGAAACCACTTGACCGCGGTGGCGCCCGTCGCTGCCCGGGTGAGGCGCGTGGCCTCGCCGCCGTCGGGCGCGATCGTGTAGACCTGCCGCTCGGTGTCGTCCTTGCGCTTCGCGGTGAACGCGATCAGCGCGCCGTCGGGCGACCATTGCGGATCGCTGTCCTTGTCGCCCGCCGTGAGCCGCCGCGGCCGGCCGCGCGCCGTCGCGGCTCCCTGCCCGGTGGGAAAAAGCCACAGCTCGGTCGTGCCCTCGTTGCTCTCCATGTCGTACGTGGTGACCGATGCGCAGGCCTGGCGCCCGTCGGGCGATATCGTCGGCGTGCCTACGCGCTTGATCGCCCACAGGGCGGCGGCATCGAGCGGCGGCTTGTTCGGGGGACGGCCGGGGCGGCGAGCGGGCATGGAGGGTTCCGGTTACAATCGAAGGCGCAATTCTACGTTCGTTCCCCCGCCGGCAACTGGCCGGCTCATGCGAGCATTCCCGCAATGACAATGAACTACCGCAGGCTCGGACGCTCCGGGCTCCAAGTGAGCGAGCTTTCGCTCGGCTCGTGGGTCACCTACGGCAACCAGATCGACACGGCGGTCGCGCGCGAATGCATGGCCGCCGCCTACGACGCCGGGGTCAATTTCTTCGACAACGCCGAGGTCTACGCGAAGGGTCAGGCGGAGACAATCATGGGCGAGGCGCTGAAAAAGCTGGCCTGGCGGCGCTCGTCGTACATCGTGTCCACCAAGTTCTACTGGGGCCTGCACGACGGCCCCAACGAGAAGAACACGCTGAACCGCAAGTACCTGACGGAGGCGATCGACGGCTCGCTGTCGCGGCTCGCGCTCGATCACGTCGACCTCGTGTTCTGCCACCGCCCCGACCCGCACACGCCCATCGAGGAGACGGTGTGGGCGCTGCACAACATCATCGAGGCCGGCAAGGCGCTGTACTGGGGCACGTCCGAGTGGAGCGCCGCCGAGATCATGGCGGCGTGGCAGGTCGCCGAGCGCCATCATCTGCACAAGCCCGTGATGGAGCAGCCGCAATACAACTTGTTCCATCGCGAGCGCGTCGAGCACGAGTACGCGCGTCTCTACGACGACATCGGGCTCGGCACCACCATCTGGAGTCCGCTCGCGTCGGGACTGCTCACCGGCAAGTACAACGACGGCGTGCCGCCGGATTCCCGCGCGGCGCTGAAGGGCTACGACTGGCTCGCCGAGCGCATCCTCGATCCCGCGAAGCTGCGGCAGGTGCGCTCGCTCGCGCCGATCGCACGCGAGCTCGATTGCACGCTCGCCCAGCTCGCGCTGGCGTGGTGCCTCAAGAACCCGCGCGTGTCCACGGTCATCACCGGTGCGAGCCGGCCGGCCCAGGTCACGGAGAACATGCAGTCGCTGGCCGTCGTGCCGAAGCTGACGGCCGAGACGATGGCGCGCATCGAGGCGATCGCCGCCGCGGGTGCGTGACGTGAGCGCTTGAGCCCGCCGCCACGGGACGCCCGATGCGGCTATCATGGGTGCTCCTGACGTTGCTCCTGGTGCCGGAGGCGGCGATGGCCGCGCTGTTCGGTGATCTGTTCGCGGGCAGTGCTCCCGCGACGCTCGGCGTGCTCGAGGGCCGGCTCTCGCCCTGCCCCGACCGTCCGAACTGCGTGTCGAGCGAGGCGGCCGACGACGCCCATCGCGTCGCGGGATTCCGCTACGCCGGGGACGGCGCCGCGGCGCTGCGGAAGCTCGCGACGATCATCGCGACGCAGGAAGGTGCGAGAATAGTGCTGCAGCAGTCGAGCTATCTCCACGCCGAATACCGGTCGAGGCTCATGGGTTTCGTCGACGACGTCGAATTCACGCTCAATCCCGCGACGCGCACGATCGAGGTGCGGTCGGCGTCCCGTCTCGGCTACAGCGACCTCGGCGTCAATCGGGCGCGGGTCGAGACGCTGCGCGCCGCCTTCGCCGAGGTGCGCGCATGAACCCGCTCCAGAGCTGGGGCGAGGAGCAGCGCTCGGCGTTCCTGTACCGCGCCTGCGCCGCCGCCGAAGCCGGCACCGTGCGCGCGGAGCTCTTCCACCGCCTCGCCGGCGAAGCCGAGGCGCAGGCCGCCATCTGGCGCGCCCAGCTCACCGCCAAGGGCCATCCCGCGCCGGCGCCGTTCGTGCCGGATGCGCGCACGCGCTTCGTCGCGTGGCTCGTGGCGCGCCTCGGGCCGCGGCCGCTCAAGGGCGTCCTCGCCGCGATGAAGGTCCGCGGCATGGCGGTGTACGGCATCAGCCTCACAACGCTGCCCGGGCACCTGCCGCCGTCGGTCGCGGGCGGGCTCGAGCATCGGCATCGCGGCCTCGGCGGCGGTGGCAACCTGCGGGCCGCCGTGTTCGGCATCAACGACGGCCTCGTCTCCAATGCGAGCCTCATCCTCGGCGTCGCCGGCGCCTCCGCCGACCCGCGCGTCGTCGTGCTCACCGGCGTGGCGGGCATGGCCGCGGGCGCGTTCGCGATGGCCGCCGGCGAATACGTGTCCGTGCAGTCGCAGCGCGAGCTCTACGAGCACCAGATCGCCCTCGAGCGCGACGAGCTGAAGCAATATCCGGAAGCGGAAGCGCAGGAGCTTGCGCTGATCTACGCGGCCAAGGGCTTGCCGAAGAAGGAAGCCGGCCGGCTCGCCCAGCGCCTCGTCGCCGATCCCGAGCACGCGCTCGACACGCTCGCACGCGAGGAGCTCGGGCTCAATCCGGACGAGCTCGGCTCGCCGCTTGGCGCAGCCGTGAGCTCGTTCGTGTCGTTCGCCGCCGGCGCCGTGCTGCCGCTCGCGCCGTTCCTGATCGCGCCGGGTCCGGCCGCGCTGCCGGCCGCGGTCGGGGTCACCGCCGTCGCGCTGTTCACCGTGGGCGCCACCCTGTCGCTCTTCACCGGCCGCAACGCGGTGTATTCCGGCGCGCGGATGCTGGCGCTGGGCGCCCTCGCCGGCGGCATCACGTTCGCCATCGGCCGCCTGGCCGGCGTCAGCCTGGGCTAGCGCCGGGCAGCGCGCGGTGGCTTCCGCGCATCCCGCGCTCGTCGTCAAGGCGGGGCGCGAACGATCGCTGCTGCAGCGACATCCGTGGCTGTTCTCGGGCGCGATTGCGCGGGTCGACGGCGAGCCGCAGACGGGCGATACCGCGATCGTCGTCGGCGCCGACGGCAAGTTCCTCGCCCAGGCCGCCTACTCGCCCACGTCGCAGATCCGCGCGCGGGTCTGGTCGTTCGACTCCGGCGACTCCATCGACGACGCGTTCTTCGCGGGGCGGGTTCGCCGCGCGATCGCCGCACGGGCGCCGCTCCTGGACCCCCAGCACACCGCGGCGCGGCTCATCCACGGCGAATCCGACGGCCTGCCCGGCGTCATCGCCGACCGCTACGGCAACGTGGTCGTGCTGCAGCTCCTCTCCGCCGGCGCCGAGCGCTGGCGCGCGGCGATCGCGGCAGCGCTGGCCGACGCCACCGGTGTGCGCTGCGTGTACGAGCGCTCGGACGCCGACGTGCGGCAGCTCGAAGGCCTGCCGCCGCGCACCGGCGCGATCAGCGGCGTGCTGCCGCGGCCGGTGACGATCTTCGAGGGCGGACTCTGCTACACCGTGGACGTCGTGAGCGGCCAGAAGACCGGCTTCTACCTCGACCAGCGCGACAACCGCGCGCTGATCCGCAAGCTCGCGCCGGGCCGCCGCATGCTGAACGCGTTCTGCTACACGGGCGGGTTCACGCTCGCGGCGCTCGCCGGCGGCGCGCAGTCGGTGCTGTCGATCGACAGCGCCGCCGACGCTCTCGGCCTCGCGCAGGAGAACGTCGCACGCAACCCGGCGATCGCGGGCGCGCGCGCCGAGTGGCGCGACGCCAACGTGTTCGCGGAGCTGCGGACGCTGCGCGATGCCGGCGCGGCCTACGATCTCATCGTGCTCGATCCGCCGAAGTTCGCGCCGACGGCAGCGCATGCCGAGCGCGCGGCGCGCGCCTACAAGGACGTCAACCTGTGGGCGCTGAAGCTGCTCGCCCCGGGCGGGTTCCTGGCGACGTTCTCGTGCTCGGGGGGCATCACCGCCGACCTGTTCCAGAAGATCGTGGCCGGCGCCGCCGTGGACGCGCGCGCCGAGGCGTCGATCGTCGGCCGGCTCGGACCCAGCGCCGACCATCCGGTGGCGCTCGCGTTTCCGGAAGGGGACTACCTCAAGGGCCTGCTGCTGCGCAAGGCGGCTTAGCGGCGCCGCCGGCACCAAAAACAAGGCCGCGAAAAAAGCTCGCGGCCGCGCGGTCGAACGATGCCAAAAACAAGGCCGCGAAAAAGCTCGCGGCCTTGCGGTCGAACGATGCCAAAAACAAGGCCGCGAAAAAGCTCGCGGCCTTGTAGTTTCGGCCGGGTGGACAGGAGGTCACCCGACCGTTTCTTGTTGCAGCGTAACGGTGAACGTGACTCCCGGGTTACGCAGCCTTCATGCAGTCGGACATGAACTTCTTGCGGTCGTCGCCGGTGATGCCCTTGGACTTGGTGTTGCAGGCGGCCATCTTGTTCTCGGACTCCTTCTTCTTCGTCGACAGGCACGTGCTCATGAACTTCTTGCGCTCGTCGCCCTTCTTGTCGCCGGCGTCGGCGTTGCAGGCCTTCATGCGCTCCTGCTGCGCGTTTTCGGCCAACGCGGGCGTCGCGGCGGCCGCGAAAAGGCCCAGCATGATCAGAGCAAGGAATTTCTTCAAGGAACGCCTCCAGAATGGGTCAACGGGTTTGTGGCTGCCCGGCTCCCCGCCCGGCCGAGCGGCACACGCGAGGGGTTTGAGGCAGTCTACGGCAAGGGAAACGCGCCAGGCAACGAATTCGCTGACGCGGAATGAGTCCCTGTTGCGCGCGGCCCATCTTGCACCGCAGCAGGGCGCCGGCGACACCGTCGCAGAAGCACGGTAGAATGATGCAATCCCCTGAATTTCCGAGAAAAAGGCGCTCTCCATGATCCTCGTCCTCGAGCCGAATACCAATCCGGAGGCGCCCGAATACCGGATGCTGATGGGCCAGCTCGAACGTCTGCCGGGCATCAGCTACCGCGTCCATCGCGAAGTCGGCTCCGAGGTGACGCTGACGGAGATCTACCTGATCGGCAACACCGGCGCCCTCACGGTCGAGCAGATGCAGGTCCTGCCGAGCGTGCAAAAGGTGGTGCGTGTGTCGGAAGCGTATCGGGTGCTCGGCCGCCACAAGCAGGGCGACGACCGGCCGTCATCGTTCGACTACAACGGCGTGCACTTCGGCCAGGACTCGCTCAACATTTTCGCGGGCCTCTGTGCCGTCGATTCGCCGGAATCGGTCGAAGGCATGATGAAGGCGCTGCAGCAGCATGGCCAGGTCTGCACGCGGATGGGCGCCTACAAGCCGCGCACGTCGCCGTACGCGTTCCAGGGCTTCGGCGAGAAATGCCTGCCCTACGTCTTCGAGCTGGCCGGCAAGTACGGGATCCGCGTGATCGCGATGGAGATCACGCACGAATCGCACGTCGACGAGATCCGCGAGGCGCTGGCCGCCACCGGCAACCCGACGGGCGTCATGCTGCAGATCGGCACGCGCAACACGCAGAACTTCGAGCTCCTGAAGCTCGTCGGCCGCCAGCAGGAGTTTCCCGTGCTGATCAAGCGCGGCTTCGGCATCACGCTGGACGAGTCGCTCAACGCCGCCGAGTACCTCGCCACCGAGGGCAACCGCAAGATCGTGTTCGGCCTCCGCGGCATGAAGACGAACCTCGGCGACCCGCACCGCAATTTCGTGGACTTCGCGCACGTCCCGGTCGTCAAGCGCCTGACGCGCATGCCCGTGTGCATCGATCCGTCGCACTCGGTGGGCACGCGGGCCGGCGCGCCCGACGGCCTGCTCGACATCTTCCACGTGGTCGCGCAGGGGATCGTCGCCGGCGCGAACATGGTGCTCGTCGACTTCCATCCGGAGCCCGCGAAGGCGGTGGTCGACGGCCCGCAGGCGCTGCTGCTGTCGGAGCTCGGTCCCTTCCTCGACGACGTCGCGATCGTGCGCGACGCCTACGTGCGGCGCGTCGAGCGGGCGAGGCTCGCGCGCGCCGCGTAGGGCACCCGATGAGCGCCGCAGGGCCCGCCGAGCTCGAGATCAAGCTGCGGCTCGCGCCGGCCGACGCCGCGGCGCTGCTGCGCCACCCGGCGCTCGTCGCGCTGAAGCGCGCGCGCGCGCACACCGCCCTCCTCCGCTCGACGTATTTCGACACCGACGCGCGGCGGCTCGCCGACGCGGGCGTGGGCCTGCGCATCCGCCGCGCGGGTGCGCGGTGGACCCAGACGGTGAAAGGCCCGCAGGACGCGCGGAGCGGCGGCGGCCTCGCCGCGCGCCCCGAATACGAATGGCCGCTGCGCGCCGGCACGACGATGCCTCCGCTCGACCGGGCGCTCCTCGACGACACGCCGTGGAAAAAGCCGCTGCGCAAGGCGCTGCGGGACGGCGTGCGGCCGCAGTTCGTCACCGCCATCGCGCGCACCACGGTGCCGCTCGCCTTCGCCGACAGCACCATGGCGATGCTGTGCCTCGACGTCGGCGAAATCCGCGCGAGCGGCGGGGGCAAGGTGCGCATCTGCGAAGTGGAGCTGGAGCTCGAATCGGGGCACGTGCACAACCTGTTCGAGCTCGCCCGCGCGCTCGCCGCCGACCTCGACCTCGCGCCGGAAACCGCGTCGAAGGCGGCGCGCGGCTACGCGCTCGTCGCGCGCACCCGGCCGGCGCCCCTGCGGGCCGAGGACGCGGCGCTGCCGGCGAAGGCGCCCACCGCCGAAGCGCTCGCCGCGATCGTGCGGAGCTGCCTCCGCCAGATCGAGGGCAATGCCGGCGGCGTCGCGAACGCGCGCGACCCGGAGTGGGTGCACCAGATGCGCATCGGCACGCGCCGCCTTCGCGCCGCGCTGTCGCTGATGCGCGACGTCGCGCCCGCCGGCATGCTCGCGCCGCTGATCGAGGAAACCCGCTGGCTCGCGCAGAAGCTCGGCGCGGCGCGCGATCTCGACGTGCTCGCGACGGAGACGCTGCCGGCGATCGCCGCCGCCATTCGCACCGCCGGCGAGTCCGCCGCCACCGCCGCGCTTCGCTCGCTCCGCGCAAAAGTCGCGCGGCGCCGGCACGTCGCCGACGCCGAGGCGCGCGCGGCCGTCGCATCGCGCCGTTATGTCGCGCTCGTGCTGGCCGTGGGGGCGTTCGCTGCGCGTCCCCGCTTCGGCGCCGAGCCCGGATCGCCGGCCGACGAGATCCTCGGCCTTCGCGCGCGCGACTTCGCGCGTCCGCTCCTCACGCACCGTGCGCGCAAGCTCGCGAAGCGCGGCCGCGATCTGCCCGCGGCCCCGCCGGCGGAACGGCACGTCGCGCGTCTCGCCGCCAAGCGGCTGCGCTATGCGACCGCGTTCTTCGCGCTCCTCTTTCCCCGCAAGCGGGCCCGCGCGTACCAGGACGCGCTCGCCCGCCTGCAGGACGTGCTCGGCGCCCTCAACGACGCCGCCGTCGCCGCGAACCTCGCGGCCGCTGTCGCCGGCCCGGACGCGCCCGCGACGACGACGCTGCAAGGCTGGGCCGCCGCCCAGACCGCGCTTCGCGCCGACGAGCTCGCGAAGTCCTGGCGCAACTTCACGGCCGCGCAGCCGTTCTGGCGCGGCGACTGACACCTCCTCACTGCGGGAACCGCCGTCATGCTCGAATCCGCCGAAGTCGGCCATGCGATCTCCAAGGCCTCGTTCGCGCGCCAGGAGCCGAAGCTGCGCGAAGCGCTGCTGAACGCGCAGTACGACCTCGCGCAAGCCGGCCGCAACCAGGTGCTGACGCTCATCACCGGCGTCGAAGGCGGCGGGCGCAGCGAGACCGCGAACAAGCTGACCGAATGGATGGATCCGCGGCATATCCGCGTCACGGCGTTCGGCCCGCGCAATTGCGAGGAGCTGGGGCGCCCGCCGGTATGGCGCTACTGGCGCGCGCTGCCGCCCCGCGGCAAGCTCGGCATCTTCCTCAACGCGTGGTACTCGGAGATGGTGGCCGCGCGGCTCGAGGGCACGCTCGACAGCACGCGCTTCGAGTTCTATCTGCAGGAGACGCGCGCCTACGAGCGCATGCTCGTCGACGAGGGCGTGATCCTGCTCAAGTTCTGGATCCACCTGTCCAAGGATGCGCTGAAGGCGCGCCTCGACGAGCTGGAGGAGGAGGGCCGGCGCGGCAAGGAAGTGGTGCGTGCGGAGCGCAAGCGCGCGCGAGCCTACCTCACGATGCGGCCGGTGTGGGAGGAGATGCTGCGAGAGACCTCCACCGCGGAGGCGCCGTGGACGATCGTCGAGGGCACCGACGAGCGCTACCGCCACGTCACCGTCGGCAAGGTGCTGCTGGCGGCGATGCAGCGGGCGAACGCGGCCGACGCGGACGCGAAGCCGCCGAAGGCCGCGCGCGGCGCCGGCCCGCCGCCGGACGTGGTCGACAACGTCCGGATGATCCGCTCGCTCGACCTCTCGCAGAAGCTCGCGGAGAAGGAGTACGACCGCCAGCTCGAGAAGTGGCAGACGCGGCTCGCGGCGCTGACGCAGTCCAAGCGCTTCCGCGATCATTCGCTGATCCTGGCGTTCGAAGGCGCCGACGCCGCGGGCAAGGGCGGCGCGATCCGCCGCGTCACCGGCGCGCTCGACGCGCGCCAGTACATCGGCGTTCCTGTCGCCGCGCCCACCGACGAGGAGAAGCGCTATCCGTACCTGTGGCGCTTCTGGCGCAACGTGCCGGCACGCGGCGGAATCACGATCTTCGACCGCACGTGGTACGGCCGCGTCCTGGTCGAGCGCGTCGAGGGCTTCTGCTCCGACTACGACTGGCGGCGCGCCTACGACGAGATCAACCAGTTCGAGGAGCAGCTGACCGAGAACGGCGCCGTGATCTGCAAGTTCTGGCTGCAGATCAGCAAGGCGGAGCAGTTCCGCCGCTTCAAGGCGCGCGAGAAGACGTCGTTCAAGCGCTTCAAGATCACGGCGGAGGACTGGCGCAACCGCAGCAAGTGGGCGCTCTACGAGCATGCCGTCGCCGACATGGTCGACCGCACGTCGACCGAGCTCGCGCCGTGGACGCTCGTCGAGGCGGAGGACAAGCATTTCGCCCGCATCAAGGTGCTCAAGACCCTCGTCAAGGCGCTCGAGCGGGCGATGGCATAGCCCGGCGGCGATGGGCGACGACGCCGGCATCGCGGCAGGCCCGCCGTATCGCGCGCCGCGGTGGCTGCGCGGCGGCCACGCGCAGACCATCTGGCCGTCGTTCATCCGCCGCCCCCGCGTGCCCGTGCGGCGCGAGCGCGTCGACAGCCACGACGGCGACTTCTGGGACTTCGACTGGCTGGCGACGCCCGCGGAACCCGACGCGCCGCTGGTCGTCGTGTTCCACGGGCTCGAAGGCAGCGGCGACTCGCCGTACTCGCGCGCCCTCCTCGCGCATCTCGCGCGTCTTCGCTGGCGCGGCGTGGTCCCGCACTTCCGCGGCTGCGGCGGCGAGCCGAACCGGCTGCCGCGCGCCTATCACTCCGGCGATCACGCCGAAGCGGCGGCGCTCCTCGCCGCGGTGCGCGCGCGCGTTCCGGGCGACGTCGCCGTATTCGTCGCCGGCGTGTCGCTCGGGGGCTCGGTGCTGCTCAACTGGCTCGGCCGGGCCGACTACGGCGCGGCCGGCGTCGTGCGCGCGGCGGCCGCGGTCTCGGCGCCGCTCGACCTCGCGGCCGCGGGCCACGCGATCGGCGTCGGGGCGAACCGCTTCTACACGCGCGTCTTCCTCCAGACGCTAAAGCCCAAGGCGCTGCGGATGGCGGAGCGCTTTCCCGGCGTGCTCGACGCGGCGCGCATCCGCGCCGTGCGCACGATGTGGGAGTTCGACGACATCGTGACCGCGCCGCTGCACGGATTCGCGGGCGCCGACGACTACTGGGCGCGCGGCTCGTCGAAGCCATGGCTTCGCCACATCGAGGTGCCCACGCTCGTGCTCAATGCGCGCAACGACCCGTTCATCCCGGCGGAATCGCTGCCGCGGCCTGGCGACGCGAGCGCCGCCGTCACCCTCGAGCAGCCGGCGGAGGGCGGCCACGCGGGCTTCGTCACCGGGCGCGCACCCGGCCGCCTCGACTGGCTGCCGCAGCGGCTCCTGCGCTTCTTCGCGGCCAACGTATAACGCGGCGAGCGCGGCACGCGCACGGGCCAGTATGATGCCGGCTTCCGTCCTCCCGGCAGCGTGATCCCATGCAAGTCGCACCCGAGATCTTCAAGGCCTACGACATCCGCGGCATCGTGGGCAGGACGCTCACGCCGGACGTCGTGCGCGCCGTCGGCCAGGCGCTCGGGACGGTGGCGCGCGAGCGCAACCGCGACACGATCGCGATCGGCCGCGACGGCCGTCTCTCGGGACCCGAGCTCGCCGGCGCGCTGGCCGACGGCATCCGCGCCGCCGGCGTGAACGTCGTCGACGTGGGGATGGTCGCCACGCCGATGACCTACTTCGCCGCGACGCACCTCGGCACCGCGTGCAGCACGATGGTGACCGGCAGCCACAACCCGCCGGACTACAACGGCCTCAAGATGGTGATCGACGGCCGCACGCTGTCCGGCGACGACATCCAGGACCTCCGCGCCCGCATCGAGGGCGGCAGGCTCGCCGCGGGTGCCGGCGGCTATCGCACCGAGGACGTCGGGCCCGCGTACTTGTCGCGCATTCTCGGCGACGTCAGGCTGGCGCGGCCGATGAAGATCGCCGTCGACTGCGGCAACGGCGTGGCCGGCGCGTTCGCGCCCGAGCTCTTCGGCCGGCTCGGGTGCGACGTCGTGCCGCTCTACTGCGAGGTCGACGGCCGCTTCCCGAATCATCATCCCGACCCGTCGCAACCCAAGAACCTCGCCGACCTCATCGCGCGCCTGGAGACCGGCGACTGCGAGCTGGGGCTCGCGTTCGACGGCGACGGCGACCGGCTCGGCGTCGTCACGCGCGCCGGCCACATCATCTATCCGGACCGCCAGCTCATGCTCTTCGCCGCCGACGTGCTGTCGCGGCAGCCGGGCGCGACGATCATCTACGACGTGAAATCGACGCGCAACCTCGGCCCGTGGGTGCGGCGCCACGGCGGCACGCCGCTGCTGTGGAAGACCGGGCATTCGCTGATCAAGGCGAAGATGAAGGAGACCGGCGCCGCCCTCGCCGGCGAGATGAGTGGCCACACGTTCTTCGGCGAGCGCTGGTACGGCTTCGACGACGGGCTCTACGCGGGCGCGCGGCTGCTGGAAATCCTGTCGCGCCACGCCGATCCGTCGGCAGTGCTCGACGCGCTGCCCGATGCCGTGTCCACGCCCGAGCTCAACCTCGCCTGCGCCGAAGGCGAGCAGCACGCGCTGATCGCCCGGCTGCAGCAGAGCGCGGCGTTCCCCGATGCCGTCGAGGTGATCCGGATCGACGGCCTGCGCGTCGAATATGCCGACGGCTTCGGCCTCGCGCGGGCGTCGAACACGACCCCGATGATCGTGCTGCGGTTCGAGGCCGACGACGCCGCGGCGCTCGCGCGCATCCAGCGCGACTTCCGCCGGATGCTGGCGACGGTCAAGCCGGACGCGCCGCTGCCCTTCTGATGATCACTCTCGCCGACGTCGTCGCCGCGCGCGACCGCATCGCCGGCGGCATCTACGAATCGCCCTGCGTCGAGTCGATCCCGCTGTCGCAGCTCACTGGCGCGCGGATCCACTGCAAGCTCGACTACCTGCAGCGCACCGGCAGCTTCAAGGAGCGCGGCGCGCGCAACGCGCTGCTGCAGCTGTCGCCGGACGCACGGCGGCGCGGCGTGATCGCCGCGTCGGCCGGCAACCACGCGCAAGGCATCGCCTACCACGGCAGCCTGCTGGACATTCCCGTCACCGTGGTGATGCCGAAGTTCGCGCCGCTGATCAAGGTTTCCAACTGCCGCCAGCTCGGTGCGCGCGTGGTGCTGCATGGCGTCGACCTGACCGAGGCGCGGGCTGAAGCCGAGGCGATCGCCGTGCGCGAAAACCTCACGTTCATCCATCCGTTCGACAACGCGCACGTCATCGCCGGCCAGGGCACGATCGCGCTGGAGATCCTCGAGCAGACGCCCGGCGTGCAGGCGATCGTCGTGCCCGTCGGCGGCGGCGGCCTGATCGCGGGCATCGGCACGGTCGTCGACGCGATGCGGCCGGACGTCGAGGTCGTCGGCGTCGAGCCCGAAGGCGCGGCCTCGCTCACCGCGGCGATGGCCGCGGGCACGCCGGTGCAGGTTGCGCTCGACCACACGCTCGCCGACGGCCTCGCGGTGCCGCAGATCGGGACGCTGCCGTTCGAGATCCTGCCGCGCGTGGTCGACCGCCTCGTCACCGTCGACGAAGCCGCGATCGCGCTCGCCGTGCTGCGCCTCATCGAGCTGGAGAAGAGCGTCGTGGAAGGCGCCGGCGCGACGCCGCTGGCCGCGTTCCTGGCCGGCAAGCTCACGCACCTGCGCGGCCGCAGCGTGGTGCTGGTGCTGTGCGGCGGCAACATCGACATCACGATGCTCGACCGCGTCATCGAGGTGGGCCTCGTCGCCGACGGCCGCCTGGCGCGCTTCACCGTGTCGATCTCCGACCGTCCGGGCGGACTCGCGCGGCTCGCCGAGCTGATCGCCTCGGCGGGCGCGTCGATCAAGGAAATCGTCCACGATCGCGCGTTCTCCGGGCCTGACCTCTCGGCCGTGCGCGTCGTGTGCGTCGTGGAGACCACGGGCCACGATCACGTGGCCACGCTGCATCGCACGCTGGCGGACGCCGGCGTGAAGATCGTCGGGTGACCCTGCCGCGCGGCGCTCAGTAACGGATGCCGGCGCGGCGGTAGACGTCCGCCAGCAGCCACGCCGGGCCCACGAGCAGAAACTTCACGTCCTCGAAGAACGACGGCTTGCGGCCTTCGATCAGGTGGCCGACGAACTGGCCCGCCCAGGCCGCGACGAACACGGCGCCGGCGACGACCCACAGCCACTGCGCCGGAATCTGGGTCAGCGGAAAGACCATGACGGCCGACACCGCGAGCATGCCGATGGCGAGCGTGACCGACAGCGCGAGATAGAAGGCCGTGGCCGCCACGATCAGTGCGCAGGCGGCGACCGGGGTCCACGCCCAGAGCGCCGCGACGAGGCTCCACGTGATGAGCGGCACGCAGATCCAGTGGATCGCCTTGTTCGTCGCGTTGCGGTGCGACTCGCCGTAGCGTTCCAGCAGTTCGTCGATCCTTCGCACTACCGGCGCGCCAGTCACAGGAGCACCCGTCAGGCTGGCACCGGGCGCCGGAACTTCTGCCACGCGAGCACGGCGAGCACGCCGACGATGCCCACGGCGTCGCTCGCGGGCGCCGGGTACACGAGCGCCAGCCCCGACACGATCAGGATGATGCGCTCGAGCACGCCGCAGCGGCCGAGCAGCCAGCCCTGCGTGCCGGTGGCGAGCGCGCCGATGCCGAGGCACGCGGTGAGTGAGATCCACGCGACGCTGAGCCACGAGCCGTCCGGCGGCGCCTTCAGCAGCAGCCCGACGCCTGCGGGGTCGAGGACGAACACGAACGGCACCACGAACGCCGGCAGCGTGTACTTCCAGGCCTGCAGCGTGGTCTTGTAGGGATCGCCGCCGGTGATTGCCGCGGCGGCGAACGGCGACAGCGCGGTGGGCGGCGACACCTCCGACAGCACCGCGTAGTAGAAGATGAACATGTGCGCGGCGTAGTCGGGCACGCCGAGCTTGATGAGCGCCGGCGCCGCGATGACCGCGCAGATGATGTAGCTCGCCGTGACGGGCACGGCGAGGCCGACGATCCATACGATCAGCGACGTGTAGAGCGCGGTGAGGAACAGGTTGCCGCCGGCGTAGTCGATGACGATGGCGCTGAACTTGAGCCCGAGACCCGTCTTGGCGACGACGCCCACGATGATGCCCGCCGCGGCGCAGGTGGCGGCGACGTTCAGCATCTGCAGCGAACCGTCCTTCAGCGCCGTCACCACCTTGCGCGGCACCATCGCGCACGCGCGGTCGAGGAAGCTCACGAGGAACGTGACGACGGTCGCCCAGAACACCGACAGCACCGGCGAGAAGCCCCACACCAGGAAGATCACGATCGCGAGCAGCGACACGAAGTGGAACCAGTACCGCCGCGTGAGGCTCGAGACCGTCTGCGCGTGCTCGATCACGACGTCCGGCATGCCGAACTTGCGCACGTCGAGTTCGACCATCAGGAACAGCGACAGGTAATAGAGCACCGTGGGGATCGTCGCCATCAGGATCACGTCCAGATAGCCGATCTTGAGGAACTCGGCGATCAGGAACGCCGCCGCGCCGAGCACCGGCGGCGAAATGATCGCGCCGAGGCCGCCGGCCGCCAGCAGGCCGCCGGCCGCCTCCTTGCCGTAGCCGGCGCGCGCCAGCATCGGGTACGCCACGGAGCCGATCGTCACGGTGGTGGCCACGCCGGAACCCGACGGGCCGCCCAGCAGGAACGACGCCAGCACGACGGTGCGCCCAGCGCCCGCATGCTTGCCGCCCATCGCCGCGAAGCTGAAGTCGAGAAAGAACTTGCCGGCGCCCGACTGCTGCAGGAACGCGCCGTAGATCGTGAAGAGGATGATCAGGGACGACGAGACGTCGACGGCCGTGCCGAACACGCCCTCGAGCGTCTGGTACATGAACCCCGACATGCTGGCGACATCGTAGCCGCGATGCGTCCATTGACCGGGCAGCCACGGCCCGACGAACGCGTAGGCCAGGAACGCGGTGACCACGATCGTGATGATCCAGCCTGACGTGCGGCGGCACGCCTCCAGCACCAGCAGCACGAACAGGACGCCGAACGCGACGTCCGTCCGGTTCGGCGTGACGCTGCGATCCCAGACCTCGTCGCCGCCCATCAGCAGGTAGACGATCGTGGCGACCCCAAGGGCGGCGCACGCCACGTCCCACCACATCAGGCGATTGCGATAGCGCGGCGCGATCGGGAACAGCAGGAAGACGAGCAGCAGCACGAACCCCACGTGCACCGGCCGCAGCACCTGCGCCGGCACGATGTCGACGGCCGCCCACAGGTGGAAGAGGCTCATCGCGACGAGCAGGATCGTCGTCGCGTGTGCGAGCCAGCCGCGGAACCGGCTGACGGCGCCCTCTTCCTCCTCGATGTACGCTTCGGCGCGCTTCAGCTGCGCGTCGCTGACGACGCCGTCACCCGCAACGGGCCCATCGGGAAATGGCGCGGGGGTCGACACGACAGGCTCGCGTCACTGCACCTTGACGCCGCGCTCCTCGAGATACTTCTTCGCGCCCGGATGGAAGGGCATCGGCAGCGGAACGGTCTGGTTCTTGAGGTCGATGTTCTCGGCTTCCTTGTGGACGGCCACCAGGTCGGCCTTCTTCTCGAAGAGCGTCTTGGTGATGTCGTAGGCCATCTTGTCGCTCATCTTGTCGGAGACGACCAGGATGTTCCACACGTCGATGTTCCCGGACGCCTTGTCCTGGCCGGCGTAGCTGTTGGCGGCGATCGACGCCTTGACGTACAGGTTGCCGTATTTCTTGTTCATGGCGTCCGCGTACTGCGAATGATCGAGCAGCTTCATCTTGACGCCGGGCGTCGCCGCGAGATCGGTCAGCGCCGCCGTGGGCACGCCGCCCACCCAGAAGAACGCGTCGATCTTGCGGTCCTTGATCGCGTTGACCGACTCGGCCGCGCCAAGCCGCTCCTGCTTCAGGTCCTTCTTGGGGTCGAGACCCATGGCGTCCAGCACGCGCAGCGCCATCACCTCGACGCCGCTGCCGGGCGACCCGGTGGAGACGCGCTTGCCCTTCAGGTCCGCCATGCTGTTGATGCCCGACCCGTCGACCGTCACCACCTGCATGCGATTCGGGTAGAGCACCATCAGCGTGCGGGCGTCGACCTTGCCGTCCTTGAACTTGTCCTGGCCCGTGACGGCGTCGTGCGCGGCGTCGACCATCGAGAAGCCGACCTCCGACTTGCCTGCGCCGATGAGCTTCAGATTGTCGACCGAGCCGCCGGTCACTTCCGCCGTGGCCTGCAGGCCCGGAACGGATTTCGACAGCACGTTGGCCATGCCGCCGCCCAAGGGGTAGTAGACGCCGCCGGTGCCGCCGGTGGTGATCGAGATGCGGTTCTGCTGGGCCGTGGCGCCGCACGAGAACGCGGCGACGGCGAACGCGGCGACGAGCGCCGCGGCCTGGCGATGATGAATCATGCTTCCTCCAATGATGGGACCACGCTTGTTACCGGCCTGCGCGGGCCGCCCTGCCCATCCGGCGCCCGTCATTTCCCTGCGCGAGTGTACTAAGAAACGCCGCGGCGCGGCGAAGCGGCGGTCAGGCGGCGCCGCGGAGGTCCGGCGGCGCCGGCCGCCGCTCGAGCGTGGAGAGCCGCAGCGGGAAGGCGCCCTCCCGGCGGTCGAGGAAATAGTTGCGCAGCGTGCGCGTGATCGTGCGAAACGCGAGCTGCTCCCACGGGACGTCGGCCTCGTCGTACAGCCGGACCTCGAGGCTCTCGGTGCCGGGGCCGAAGCCGAGATCGTCGAGCCGCGCCCGGAACATCACGTAGATCTGGTTGATCTGCGGCAGGCTGATCACGGTGTAGAGATCGTCGAGCGTCACCCGGGCGTTTGCCTCCTCGAGCGTCTCGCGCATCGCTCCGTCCGCCAGCGACTCGCCGTTCTCCAGGAAGCCCGCCGGCAGCGTCCACAGCCCGTGGCGCGGCTCGATGGCGCGCTTGCACAGCAGCACCCGTCCCTCCCACACCGGCAGGCAGCCGACCACCACCTTGGGGTTCTGGTAGTGGATCGTGCCGCACGCCGCGCACACGAAGCGCGGCAGCGTGTCGCCGTCCGGGACGCGAAACACGAGGCGATCGGAGCCGCAGTGGCTGCAGTAGTTCATCGCGGGGCCGCGCGGAGTCATGGGCCGATTATCGCATCGGCGGACGCGCGTAAACTCGCGCCTGGCTCATCATCGATCGAACGAGGCGCACGCATGCGATCGCTGTTTCCCGAGAATCTCGACAAGTACGTGGGCGCGCTGTCGACGGCGCGCCAGACCGACATCGAGCGCCGGCTGCGCGAAGAGACGGCGCGGATGAAGTGGGGGGGCATGCAGATCGGCCCCGACCAGGCGGCGTTCTTCGCCGTTCTCGTCCGCGCGATCGGCGCCACGCGCGCGCTCGAGATCGGCACGTTCACCGGCTACAGCGCGCTCGCCGTCGCCTCCGCGTTGCCGGCCGAAGGGCGGCTCGTCTGCTGCGACGTCAGCGACGAGTGGACGCAGGTGGGCCGCCGCTACTGGCGCGAAGCGGGCGTGGAGGACAAGATCGATCTGCGGCTGGCCCCCGCCAACGACACGCTGGACGCGCTGCTGCGCGAATCGGGGCCGGACAGCTTCGACTTCGCGTTCGTCGACGCGGACAAGCCCGGCTACGACGGCTACTACGAGCGGTGCCTGACGCTCGTGCGGCCGAACGGCCTCATCGCCTTCGACAACACGCTGTGGAGCGGCGCCGTCGCCGATCCCGCGCGCAACGACGACGACACGAAGGCGCTGCGCGCGCTCAACGCGAAGGCGCACGCCGACGCGCGCGTCGACGCGTGCCTGCTGACGGTCGGCGACGGCGTCCTGCTGGTGCGGCGGCGCTGAGGTCGCCGCCCGGGCGCCGCGTCAAACCAGCCAGCGCTCGCGGTAGTGGCGCATCTCGGCGATCGACTCGTACACGTCGGCCAGCGCCTCGTGGCGGCCTTCCTTGGGCACGCCCTTCAGGATCTCCGGGCGCCAGCGGCGGGCCAGCTCCTTCACCGTCGACACGTCGAGGTTGCGATAGTGGAAGTAGTCTTCCAGCTCGGGCATGGCGCGCGCGAGGAAGCGCCGGTCCTGGCAGATGGAATTGCCGCACATCGGCGAGGCCTTGGGCGGCACGTGCTCGCGCAGGAAGGCGAGCGCCGCCGCCTCGACGTCGGCTTCGGCGAGCGTCGAGGCCTTCACCTTGTCGATCAGGCCGGACCGGCCGTGCGTGCCCTGGTTCCACGCGTCCATGCCGGCGAGCGTCGCGTCGTCCTGGTGGACGACCCACACCGGCGCCTCGGCCACCGTGACGAGGTCGGCGTCGGTGATGACGAGCGCCACTTCGATGATCCGGTCCGAGTCGGGCTTGAGCCCGGTCATTTCGAGATCGATCCAGATCAGTCGGTTGGCGTCCTGCGGCATGAAGCGTTCGCGTAAAATGAAGTCTGCCATTCTCGCATAAGCCGCCCGCCCGCCGTGACCGCCACCGCCTTCTCGCTGTTGTTCGTCGCCGCCGTCGCGATGACGCTGGCGGCACGGCTGTGGCTCGCGCGGCGGCAGATCGCGCACGTCGCCGCCCGGCGCGACCGCGTGCCGGAGGCGTTCGCGGCGCGCATCGGCGTGCCCGCGCACGCGAAGGCGGCCGACTACACGGTGGCGAAGCAGAAGCTCGGCATCGTCGAGACGCTCGTGGACACGGCGCTGCTCCTGCTCCTCACGGCCGGCGGCGGCATCGCGATGCTGTACGCGCTGACCGAGCGCGTCGACGTGTCGCCGATCTGGCGCGACGTGCTGCTGCTGGCCGGCGTCGCCGTCGTCAGCGGCGCCGTCGGGCTGCCGTTCTCGTGGTGGCAGACGTTTCGCGTCGAGGAGCGCTTCGGCTTCAACCGCACCACGCTCGGGCTGTGGCTGTCGGACCTCGCGAAGGGCGTGGCCGTCGGCATCGTGCTCGGCCTGCCGATCACGCTGCTGGCGCTCTGGCTGATGGGGCACGCGGGGGCGCTCTGGTGGCTGTGGGTATGGGTGGCCTGGATGGGCTTCCAGGTGCTGCTGCTGGTGCTGTTTCCCACGGTGATCGCCCCGCTGTTCAACAAGTTCTCGCCGATGCCCGAGGGCCCGGCGCGCCAGCGCATCGAGCGCCTGCTGGCGCGTTGCGACTTCGCCGCGCGCGGCCTCTTCGTCGTCGACGGCTCGAAGCGCTCGGGCCACGGCAACGCGTACTTCACCGGCTTCGGCCGCGCGCGCCGCGTCGTGTTCTTCGACACGCTGCTCGCGCGGCTCGATCCCGACGAGATCGAGGCCGTCCTCGCGCACGAGCTCGGTCATTTCAAGCTCCGCCACGTCGGCAAGCGCGTCGCGTGGTCGGCGGCGCTGTCGCTCGGATTCCTCGCCCTCCTCGCATTCCTGGCGACACAGCCGTGGTTCTACGGCGGGCTGGGATTCGCCGCCGCCGCCGTTCCCGGGGCCATGGCCCGCCCCGGCGTCGCGCTGGCGCTGTTCATGCTCGTGCTGCCGGTGTTCGCGTTCGTGCTCGGCCCGGTGGCGGCGCTCTATTCGCGCAGGCACGAGTTCGAAGCCGACGCCTTCGCGGCGCAGCACGCGTCGGCCGCCGCGCTCACGCTCGCGCTGGTCAAGATGTACGAGGACAACGCGTCGACGCTTACGCCCGACCCGCTGCACTCGGCGTTCTACGATTCGCATCCGCCCGCGGCGCTGCGTGTGGCGCGCCTCGCCACGCTGGCGGGTCCGCAGCCGCAACCGGCTTGAGCCGATGAGCGCCTGCGCCCGCCCCGTCGCCGTTGCCGCGCTATGGATGCTCGCCGCGGCGGGCGCGCTGGCGCAACAGCCGGGCGGGTCTCCCGCCCCCGATGCCGCGCAGGGCAAGGCGATGGTCGACAAGGACTGCAACGGCTGTCACGTGCGCAGGTTCGGCGACGCCGCGGCGGCCTACACGCGCATCGACCGCCGGGTGAACACGCCGGCGCAACTGAAGGCGCAGATCGCCTATTGCAACAGCCAGCTCGGCACCGGTTACTTTCCGGAGGAGGAAGAGCACATCGCTGCCTATCTCGACCTGCAGTACTACCGGTTCAAACCATGAGTGCCGCCGGGCCGCCCCAAGGCACTCGCCCCCCGGGGGGAGCGGCGCGCAGCGACGCTCGGGGGGAACGTTCACCCGCCGACCGTCCCCGCCTGCCCACGACCGTGCTCGCGCTGGCGGCGATGACCTGCCGTCCCGGCGCGCCGCGCCTCAACGCCGACGAGCTCGCTGCGCACCTGCAGGCGCTCGCCGGCTGGCGCGACGCCGGCGACCGCATCGAGCGCACGTTCGAATTCCACGACTATCACCAGACGATGGCGTTCGTGAACGCGCTCGCATGGATCGCGCATCGCGAGGATCATCACCCCGACCTCGGCGTCCAGTTCGGACGCTGCGTGGTCACGTTCTCCACCCACGACGCCGGCGGCGTCACGCTGAACGACGTCATCTGCGCGGCGAAGGCCGAACGCCTCTTCGCTTGAGCGAAGCCCGCGCCGGGGGAGTGGTCGTCGCGGCCAAGCGGCGGCACTTCGACGTGCTCCTCGACGACGGCGCGAGCATCGCGTGCCTGCTCAAGGGCCGCTCGATGCTGGTGGCCTGCGGCGACCGCGTGGAGGTCGGGCGCGTCGCCGGCGGCGGCGTCATCGAGGCGATCGCACCCCGCACCACGCTCGTCTACCGCTCCGACGCGTTCAACGAAAAGCTCATCGCCGCGAACGCGACGCAGATTGCGGGCGTCGTCGCGCCGGACCTGGCGCTCGACGAGGAGCTCGTCAATCGCTGGATGATCGCCGCCGAGGCGCAGGAATGCCGCTTCATCGTCGTCGCCAACAAGCGCGATCTGCCGGGCTTCGACACGCTGCTCGCGCGGCTCGCGCCGGTCGCCGCGCTGGGCTACGCCGTGGTCGAGTGCGCTGCGCAGGACGACATCGCGCCCCTGGTGCCGTGGCTCGCCCACCAGCGCACCGTCCTCGTCGGCCAGTCCGGCATGGGAAAATCTACGATCATCAACGCGCTCGCCCCCGCGGCGGGCGTGCGCGTGGGCGACGTGTCGCTGTCGCTGCGCACCGGGCGCCACACCACGTCCGCCACGACGCTCTACCGCACGGCGGCGCTGGGCGACGACGGCTGGGTCGTCGACTCGCCCGGCATGAAGGCGTTCGGCCTCGCCCACGTCGCGCCGCCGGCGCTGGAGCAGGCGTTCGTCGAGCTGCGCCCGCTCCTCGGCCATTGCCGTTTTCGCGACTGCCGTCACGATCGCGAGCCGGGATGCGCGATCACCGCCGCCGTGGACGACGGCCGGGTGGCGCCGTTTCGCCTCGCGCTGCTGCACGCGTTGCAGCGCGAATCCGCCTCCCGCTGAACCGCCCCGCCGGCCGCCAAACCGTTCGCGGATGCAGGCCGGAGGCACTACGATCCTCTCGACGCTGAAGGCCGTGGTCGAGACGGGCCGCCCGCCGCCCCGCACCCGCATGATGTATGCGATGTTCGGCGTGCTGGAGTTCGTGCTGCCCGCGAAAACGAAGTCCGGCCACTGGCCGATGCGATGAGCACCGCAAATCCCACATCCTCAGGAGGCTCGACGCCATGAAGATGCTCCACTCCGAAAGAACGTCGCGGGCGTTCGCGATGCTCGCCGCGCTGCTCCTCGCCGCCACCGCCGCGCACGCCGCCGAGCGCGCGATCGACAAGACGGTCGACGTCAACGCGTCCGTCGACGACGTGTGGGACGCGTGGACCACCCGCGCCGGCATCGTCAGCTTCTTCGCGCCGGACGCGAAGATCGAGCCGCGGGTGGGCGGCGCGTTCGAGGTCTACATCGACCCCGAGGCGCCGCCGGGCAGCCGGGGGGCGGACGACATGCGGTTCATGGCGCTGCAGCCGAAGCGGATGCTGTCGTTCACGTGGAACGCGCCCCCGCACCTGCCGGAGGCGCGCGCGCAGCGCACGCTCGTGATCCTGCGGTTGCAGCCGGTCGGCGACAAGCAGACGCGCGTGACGCTGCACCACGTGGGCTGGGGCGACGGCGGCGAATGGGACCAGGCGTACGCATACTTCGACAAGGCGTGGGGAGGCGTGCTCGCCAACCTGAAGAAGCGCTTCGACCAGGGCCCGCAGGACTGGACCGAATGGCTCGCCCAGCTGCGGAAATACCACGAGGAGGCGGCGGCGAAAGCCGCCAAAGGCGGAAAGTAGCGGCGGTCCGCGGCGTCGCGCCTAGGGCGCGACGTTGGCGAGCGTGATCAGCAGGATCAGCACCAGCCACAGCACGAGCGCGCGCCACACGAGCCCCATCGCCGACGGCAGGATCTCCGGCGTCACCGGATCGTCCATGCCGAGCTCGGGCCGGACGACGGGTTCGCCCCCGAGCACCGCCAGCGGTCCGCCCAGGTGCACGCCGAGCGCGCCGGCGCCGCTCGCGAGCACCGTGCCCACCGTCTCGCCGCCTTCCGTCGCCGGCCACGTCTTCGCCTGCATGCGCCAGCAGTAGGCGGCGTCCTCGAAGTCGCCGACGATCGCGAAGCTCAGCGCCGTGAGGCGCACCGGAATCCAGTCGAGCAGCACGAGGAGTGCCCGCGCTGCGCGTCCGAACTCCGCGCGCGAGCGGAGCACGGGGGTGGTGTCGTCGCCGATCGCGTCGCCCTGCCACTCGGCCGCCAGCAGCACGGTGGCACGGTAGAGCACGGCGCCGATGGGGCCCGGCAGCACGAGAAACCAGAACAGCACGGCGAACACCTGGCGATACGCGTCGACCAGCCCGCGCTCGATCGCGAGCCGCGCGATGTCGTCGCTGCCGAGCTCGCTCGTCCAGCCGCCGCGCCAGCCGGCCAGCGCGCGCCGCGCCGCCGCGATGTCGCCGTCCTTGAACGCCTGGATGATCAGCGACAGCGCATGGCTGAAGCGCCGGAAGCCCATCAGCAGGTACAGGACGAGCGCGTTGAGCACGACGCCCAGCAGCGGGTGCACCTCGTTGGCGGCCCACCACAGGAGCCAGGCGAGCAGCACGGGCGGCGCCAGGGCGAGCGCCGTCGCCACCGCGCCCTGCCCCGGGGTGCCGCCGTTCAGCTGGCGCTCGAGCCGGCGCGCGTAGCCTACGAACGCGCGCTCGACGGCGACCCGCCAGGCAAAAGCGCGCCACTGCTCCAGGCCGAGGGCGGCCAGGATGGCGAGCAGATTCATCGGGCGGTCATGTCCGCAATTCCTCGCGATCGCGGTATTGCTCGAGCGCCTCGGGATTCATCAGCGCGTCGCGGTTGCGCACGTCGCGGCCGTGGACGATGTCGCGGACGGCGAGCTCGACGATCTTGTTGCTCTTGGTGCGCGGGATGTCGGTCACCTGCACCACCTTTGCAGGGACGTGGCGGGGCGTCGTGTTCGCACGGATGTGCGCCTTGATGCGCTCGGTCAGCGCGCCGTCGAGCGTGAGCCCGTCCTTCAGCTTGACGAACAGCACGACGCGCACCTCGCCCGTCTCGCCGGGCGGCCAGTCCTGGCCGATCACCAGCGACTCGATCACTTCCGGAAGCTGCTCGACCTGGCGGTAGATCTCGGCGGTGCCGATGCGGACGCCGCCAGGGTTGAGCGTCGCGTCGGAGCGCCCGTAGATGATGACGCCGTCGTGCTCGGTGAGCTCGACCCAGTCGCCGTGGCACCACACGCCGGGAAAGCGCTCGAAATACGCGGCGTGGTACTTCGCGCCGTCGGGATCGTTCCAGAAGCCGATCGGCATCGACGGAAACGTCGACTTGCACACGAGCTCGCCCTTTTCGCCGCGCAGCGGCTGGCCGTGCTCGTCGAACACGTCGACGTCCATGCCCAGGCCGCGGCATTGCAGCTCGCCGCGCCAGACGGGGCGCGTGGGGCAGCCGAGCGCGAAGCACGACACGATGTCGGTGCCGCCCGAGATCGACGACAGGCAGAGATCGGCCTTCACGCACTGGTACACGTAGTCGAAGCTCTCCGGGGCGAGCGGACTGCCGGTCGAGAGCATCGTCCGCACGCTGCCGAGGTCGAAATCCTTGCGGGGCACGAGCGCGATCTTCTTCACGGCGTCGATGTACTTCGCCGACGTGCCGAAGTGCGTCATCTTCTCGGCATCGGCCAGCGTCCACAGCACGCGGCCGCGGTCGATGAACGGCGAGCCGTCGTAGAGAAGGAGCGTCGCGCGCGCCGCCATGCCCGACACTAGCCAGTTCCACATCATCCAGCCGCACGTCGTGAAATAGAAGAGACGGTCCGCGGGCTTCACGTCGCTGTGCAGCAGGAGCTCCTTCAGGTGCTGCAGCAGAGTGCCGCCGGCGCCATGGACGATGCACTTCGGCACGCCGGTGGTGCCCGACGAGTACAGGATGTAGAGCGGATGGTCGAACGGAAGCTGCGCGTAGTCGATCGGTCCGGCCGCGTGCGGCGCGACGAAGTCGTCCCAGCCGACGGCGTCGCGCACCGCCACGGGATCGGCGGAGGCGCCGGACGCCTGCCCCAGGTACGGCACGACCACGACCTTTTCCACCGACGGCAGCCGCGCGACGATGGCCGCGACCTTGTCGAGGATCGCAATGGGCTTGCCGTTGTACCAATAGCCGTCGACCGTGACGAGCACGCGCGGCTCGATCTGGCCGAAGCGGTCCACCACGCCTTGCACGCCGAAGTCCGGCGAGCACGACGACCAGATCGCGCCGATCGACGCCGTGGCGAGCGTCGCGATGATCGTCTCCGGCATGTTCGGCAGGTACGCGGCGACGCGGTCGCCCGTCGCGATGCCGTGCGCCTTGAGCGCGCTCGCCAGACGGGAGGTCGCCGCGTGGACGTCGGCGTGGGACAGCCGCCGCCGGACCTTGTCCTCGCCCCAGAACACCAGCGCGTCGGACGTGTCGTTCGCGGCCTTGCGCTCGAGCAGGTTCTGCGCGAAGTTGAGACGCGCGTCGGGAAACCAGCGCGCGCCAGGCATGCGGTCGGCGTCCTCGAGCGTGCGCGCCCCCGGCGTGCCCACGACGCCCGTGAAGTCCCACAGCGCGCGCCAGAACGCCGCTTTCTGGTCGACCGACCAGCGCCACAACGCGTGATAGTCGACGACGTCGGCGCCGTGCGTGCGCGCGACATCGTGCGCGAACGCGGTGATCGCCGCCGCGTCGACGCGTGTCTGGCTCGGGGTCCACAGCTTGTCCATTGAGTCGGGGCGCTAGAATCAGGGGCTAGAATTATAGGCGATGGCCCCCGCCGACGATCGCGCCGACCCCATGGCGCGGCGCCCGGGGGCTTGATTCGTGGGCCGCGGCCCGGGGGATGCATGGCGCGCGAAGCGATGGAATACGACGTGGTCATCGTCGGCGGCGGTCCGGCGGGGCTCGCGGCCGCCATCCGCCTGAAGCAGCTCGCGCAGCAGGCGTCGGGCGAGATCTCCGTCTGCATCCTGGAAAAGGGCTCCGAGATCGGCGCCCACATCCTGTCGGGGGCCGTCGTCGACCCCAAGGCGCTGACCGAGCTCATTCCGGACTGGCAAGCGCGCGGCGCGCCGCTCGACACGCCCGTCACCGACGACCGCTTCATGATCCTCCGCGCCCACTCGGCGTGGCGCGTGCCGGCGTGGATGCTGCCGCCGCTGATGAGCAATCACGGCAACTACATCGTGAGCCTCGGCAACGTCTGCCGCTGGCTGGCGAAGGAGGCCGAGGCGCTCGGCGTGGAGATCTACCCCGGCTTCGCAGCCACCGAACTCCTGTTCACCGAGGACGGCGCCGTGCGGGGCGTCGCCACCGGCGACATGGGCGTGGCGCGCGACGGCACGCACAAGACGGAGTATCAGCCGGGCATGGAGCTGCATGCCCGCTACACGCTGTTCGCCGAGGGCTGCCGCGGCTCGCTGTCCGAAACGCTGATGGCGCGCTACGCCCTGCGCGACGGCGCGGACGTGCAGAAATACGGTCTCGGCCTCAAGGAGCTGTGGCAGGTCGCGCCGGAGCAGCACCACAAGGGGCTCGTCCTGCACACCCAGGGGTGGCCGCTCGACAGCCACACCGGCGGCGGCTCGTTCGTCTATCACTTCGACGAGAACCTCGTCGCCGTCGGCTTCGTCGTCCATCTCAACTACGAGAACCCGCACCTTTCGCCGTACGACGAGTTCCAGCGCTTCAAGACGCATCCGGCCATCCGCCCCACGTTCGACGGCGGCAAGCGGCTCGCCTACGGCGCGCGCGCCATCAACGAAGGCGGCCTGCAATCGGTGCCGCAGCTCGCGTTTCCCGGCGGCGCGCTGATCGGCTGCGCGGCGGGCTTCGTGAACCTGCCGCGCATCAAGGGATCCCACAACGCGATGAAGACCGGCATGCTCGCCGCGGAAGCCGCCGCGGCGGCGCTGGCCGCGGACCGCGCGCACGACCGGCTTCCCGATTACGACGCGTCCGTCCGCAAGTCCTGGGTCTACGACGATCTCTACAAGGTGCGCAACGTCAAGCCCGGGCTCAAGTGGGGCATGTGGGCCGGGACGCTCCACGGCGGGCTGCACATGTGGCTGAACGACCTCGGCCTCGGCAAGCTGGTGCCGTGGACGCTGCATCACGCGCGGCCCGACAACGCCACGCTGCGCGCCGCCGACGACGCGCCCAGGATCGAGTATCCGAAATACGACGGCGTGGTCACGTTCGACAAGCTGTCGTCCGTCTTCCTGTCCAACACCAATCACGAGGAAGACCAGCCGGTGCACCTGGAGCTCCGCGATCCGACGGTGCCGGTGGACATCAATCTGCGGCTCTACGACGGTCCCGAGGCGCGCTACTGCCCCGCCGGCGTCTACGAGTTCGTCGAAGCCCCCGCGCCGGGGCCGGCCGCGAGCGCGGCGCGCGACGGTGGCGATTCCGCCACCGAGGCGGCGATCAGCGCGCTGCGGCCCGCGCGGCGCCTGCAGATCAACGCGCAGAACTGCGTGCACTGCAAGACCTGCGACATCAAGGATCCGCGGCAGAACATCCACTGGGTGCCGCCCGAGGGCGGCGGCGGACCCAACTACCCGAACATGTGACGCCGGTCGATCGTCAGCCGAGCTCGATGCGCACGCGGTGCACCCTGCCGTCGTCCCGCAGCGGGATCGGTGCCATGCCCTGCGCAATCCGCGCGCCGTCGAGCTCGACCGCGACGACACCGCGGCTCACGCCGCGCGGATTCTCGACGGCGATCTCGTAGCGGGTGACGCGGCCGCCGTCGCCGCGCCGGCGATAGTGGATCTCGAATCCCGGCCACGCCTTCGGCACGCAGGGATCCACGACCAGCGCGTTCCCGCGCAGGCGAAAGCCGAGGATCGCTTCGAGCCCCGCGCGATACAGCCAGCCGGCGGACCCGGTGTACCAGGTCCATCCGCCGCGCCCTGCGTGCGGCGCCACGGAGTAGACGTCGGCGCAGGCGACGTAGGGCTCGACCTTGTAGCGGGCGGCCGCCTCCGGCGTGTCGCTGTGGGTGACCGGGTTCAGGATGGCGAACAGGTCGGCCGCGCGCTCGCCCTGCCCCAGCGCGGCGAAGGCGAAAATCGACCAGATCGTCCCATGCGTGTATTGCCCGCCGTTCTCGCGGATGCCGGGCGGATAACCCTTGATGTAGCCGGGGTCGTGCGACGTGTGATCGAAGGGGGGCGTGAACAGCAGCGCGATCCGGTCGTGGTGATCGATCAGGTGCCGCTCGACTGCCTCCATCGCCTGCGCCCCCCGGCCGGGGTCGTTTCCGCCCGCGATCACGCTCCACGACTGCGGGATCGCGTCGATCCTGCACTCGCTGCTGGTCCGCGAGCCCAGCGGCGCGCCGTCGTCGTAGTAGCCGCGCCGGTACCATTCGCCGTCCCACCCGGCGCCGTCCAGCGCCGCGCGCACCGCGGCCGACCACTGCCGCCAGCGCGCCACGCGGGCATCGTCGCCGCGCGCCGCCGCCGCGGGCGCGAACGCGTCGATCGTCGCGAGCAGGAACCAGGCGAGCCACGTGCTTTCGCCGCGGCCTTCCGCGCCGACGCGGTTCATGCCGTCGTTCCAGTCGCCCGTTCCGATCAGCGGCAGGCCGTGCTCGCCGAGCGCGAGGCTGATGTCGAGCCCGCGGGCGCAATGCTCGTAGAGGGTCGCCGCGCCGTCGGGGTTGACCGCGGGCTCGAAGAAGGCTTCTCCCTCGCCCGGCGCCAGCGCGCGGCCCGCCAGGAACGGGACCGCCTCGTCGAGCACGGCCGTGTCGCCGGTGACGCCGACGTAATGGCTGGCGACGTACGCCAGCCAGACCCGGTCGTCGGTCATGCGCGTGCGAATGCCCTGGCCGGCCGGCGGCAGCCACCAGTGCTGGACGTCGCCTTCGGGGAACTGCCGCGCGGCGGCGCGCAGCAGATGCGCTCGCGCGACGTCGGGGCGGGCCACGCACAGCGACATGGCGTCCTGCAGCTGGTCGCGAAAGCCGTAGGCGCCGCTGGCCTGGTAGTAGGCGGTGCGCGCCCACATCCGGCATGCGAGCGCCTGGTACAGGAGCCAGTCGTTGAGCATGACGTCCATCGCGCGCGCCGGCGTTCGCACCTGCACGGTGTCCAGCATGGCGTCCCACGGCGCCTGCGCCTCGCGCGCGACCTCGTCCACGTCCGCGCCACGGTATTTTTCGATCAGCGCCTGCGCCGCCGCCGCCGACGCCGCGTCGCCCAGCGCGAACACGACATCGGCCACCGCGCCGGGCGCGAGCTCGACGCGCGTCTGCAGCGCCGCGCATGGATCGAGGCCCGCGCCCACCCGGCCCGACAGCGGCGCGGCATCAGCGAGCGCGGCAGGCCGCGCGAGCGCGCCGTGGCGGCCGAGGAACTCGGTGCGGTCGGCGGTCAGCGACGTGTGCGCGCCGCCGAGATCGGCAAACGCGACGCGCTCGCCGAACTCCGCGCGCCACGCGTTGCGGGCGAACAGCGCACCCGTCGCCGGATCGATCGCGGTGACGACGAACGGCGCCGGCACCGTCCCGTTCGCCCCGAGCGCCCATTCGACGTACGCCGTGACCGACAGCCGCCGCACGCGCGCCGAGCGGTTGCGAAGCCGCAGGCGCGACACCTTGACCGAGTCGTCCACCGGCACGCATTGCAGCAGCTCGACGTCGATCTCGTGCGCGTCGACCGTAAAGCGGCAGGTGCCCTTGCCGTGGCGCGCGACGTAGCGGGCCGACGGCACGCGAATCGGCAGCGCCGTCGCGCTCCAGACGTCGCCGCCGTCCTCGTCGCGCAGGTACAGCGCCTCGTGCGGCGTGTCGCTGACGGGATCGTTGGGCCAGGGCGTCAGCGCGTTCTGCTGGCTGTTGACCGACCACGTATAGCCGCCGCCCTCCGCCGACGCCATGAAACCGAACGCGGGATTGGCGACGATGTTGACCCACGGCGCGGGCGTGCACCGCCCGTCCGCGAGCGTGACGACGTATTCGCGCGCGGCCGCGTCGAAGCCCCCGGTGCCGTTGGCGAACGCCAGCGGCGCCGCGGCAGCGGCGATGGGCGCCGCGCCCGGGGCGCCGGCCCTGCCCGACACGCGCCCGCGGCCCGGCGCGGCCTCGTGCGGCCGTGCGCCGTCGTCCGCGGCAGGCGGCATGGGCGCGTGCCGGAATTCGCCGGAAGCGTCGAGGACGACGCGCGCGGCGGTGGCGAGACCGTCGCGCAGCGCCTCAGGGATCTCGCCGTCGCGGAGCGCGAACACGGCCGCAGGCGAGACGTCGGCGCCTGCCGCGAGCAGCGTGCGATGCTGGTCCGCCAGCATGTCGAGCGTGCCTCGCAGCGAGGCGCTGTCACGCCCCGTGGCGCAGTCCAGGAGGACCACGTCCACGCCGAGGCGCTGCGCGCGCCAGTGCAACTGCGCGCGCAAGAGCGCGCGGACCTGCTCGAGACCCGTGTCGCCCGCGATCCGCATCAGCACGATGGGACGGTCGCCGGAGATGCCGCTGCCCCACAACGTTGGCGCTCCGCCGCGCCCTCGACCGAGCGCCGGCGCGGGTGAGCGCCAGCGCGCGTCGGCCGTCAGCAGCGGTGCCACGAGCCGTTCCCACCGCCGCGCCGCGTCGGCATCGACGCCGAGGGCGGCCCGCATCGACGCGGCCCGAGCGGCGGCGCCTTCCAGCGCGCGCTCGCCGTGGTCCGGGGCGCGCGCCGCGCCGGCGAAGGCGAGGACGGCCGCGCGCGTGCCCGCCGCCATCGTCCAGAACGTCACGCGCACGCTCGACCGCGGTGGAACCGACACCCGCTGGCGCAGGCTGAAGATGGGGTCCAGCACCGCGCCGACGGTGTTCGACAGCGCGCTGCCCGCCTGGCTCGCCTGCGCATCGCGCAACGTGCGGCCGCGGCCGAGGAAGCGAGCGCGGTCCGTCTCGAATTCGAGGCCGGTGCCCGCCGGCCCTTCGACCACCGCGAAGTGCGCCGCCCAGATCTCCGGCTCCGCCGGCGCGCGGCGGCGGCGCGTGGCGAGGAGGAGCCGGCCGTCGTCCACGGCCTCGGTCTGCACGAACAGCTTGGAGAACGCCGGATGCGTCGCATCGGCGGCCGCCGACCCCAGCACGAGCTCGGCGTAGGAGGTGAGCACGAGGGCGCGTGCGGCGTCGCCATGGTTGGTGAGCGTGACGCGCCGGAGCTCGCCGTCGACGTCGGCCGCCACCGCCACCTCCAGCCGGGTGGAGATATCGGCGTCGCTCCGCGCGTACTCGACGCGCCCGTCGCAAAACGCAGCGGGATGCGCGTCCGGGCCGTCGCCGAACGGCTGCAGGGACGCCGACCACACGCTTCCCCGCGCCGGGTCGCTCACCAAGATGTAGCTGCCCCAGCCGTCGCAGGTCGGGTCTTCGCGCCAGCGGGTGACCGCGAGCTCGCCCCAGCGGCTGAAGCCCGATCCCGCCCCGGTCAGCATCACCGTGTAGCGGCCGTTCGACAACAGCGTCGCGTCACGCGGCGCGGCAACTGAAGCTGTCATCCCGGTCGTCACGAAAGCATGCAGAATCGCGTCCTGGCGGGCGCTGGCCACGAAGGAACCTTTCGCGGCGGCCCGCCTCCCACTCCGTTCATGATGCCATCAACGCTGCACGAACGCCCGGACGACGCGCTGCTCGACGCGTTGCAGCGCGCGGCATTCGAGTACTTCGTGAGCGCCGTGAATCCCGCCAACGGCCTGATCGCGGACACGTCGCGCGCGAGTTCGCCGTCGAGCATCGCGGCCGTCGGCTTCGCGCTGTCGGCCTATCCGGTGGCCGTGGAGCATGGCTGGATGACGCGCGCGGACGCCGTCGAGCGGAGCGTCGCCGTCCTGCGTTTCTTCCGCGACAGCGATCAGAGCGGCGGTCCCGACGCCACCGGCTACAAGGGCTTCTACTACCACTTTCTCGATCAGCGCACCGGCGCCCGCGTCTGGCGCTCCGAGCTTTCGATGATCGACACGGCGCTGCTCCTTGCCGGCGCGCTGGTCGCGCGCATGTACTTCTCGGCGGACTCGCCGGCGGAGATCGAGCTCCGCGAGATCGCGGAAGCGCTCTACCTTCGCGTCGACTGGCGCTGGGCGCAGGGCGGCGCAGCGACGATCCGGCAAGGCTGGAAGCCGGAGTGCGGCTATCTTCACTACGGGTGGGACGGCTACAACGAGGCGATCATCCTCTACGTGCTCGCGATGGCCTCGCCCACGCATCCGATCTCGGACGATTGCTACGACGCCTGGACGGCGACCTATCAGTGGGAGAACCTGTACGGTTACGAATTCCTGTTCGCGGGCCCGCTGTTCGTCCATCAGTACTCGCACGCGTGGATCGACTTTCGCGGCATCCAGGACAGCTTCATGCGCGAGAAGGGGTGCGACTACTTCGAGAACAGCCGCCGCGCGACGCACGTTCAGCGCGAGTACGCGCTCCGCAATCCGGGCGGATTCGCCGCGTACGGCGAGGATTGCTGGGGGATCACGGCCGGCGACGGTCCGAGCGACGAGATCGCCGCGATCACGAACGAGCCGCGGCGCCTGTTCGGCTACGCCGCGCGCGGCGTGCCGTACGGTCCGGACGACGGCACGCTGGCCGGATCGGCGGCGTTGGCGTCGCTGCCGTTCGCGCCGCGGATCGTGCTCCGCGCCGTGCGCGAGATGTGCCGGCGGTTTCCCGAGATGCTGTCGGCGGGCCAATACGCGAGCGGGTTCAATCCGAGCCTCGCCGCCGGCGGCGGCCCGGCGTGGGTCTCGCCCGGAAAGATCGGGCTCGACCAGGGGATCGTGCTGATGATGATCGAGAACCACCGGACGGAAATGATCTGGAAGCTGATGCGGGGCTGCCCGCACATCCGCAACGGCTTGCGCCGCACGGGCTTTCGCGGCGGCTGGCTGTAAAACGCCCCTAACTCCGGAACCTTCATGAGCATCGTTCTTCCGCGCGACACGCCGATCCCGCCGGGACAGGAGCTGGCCGAGCGGGAGCGCCTGGAACGGCTGCATCCCGCCGGCTGGACGAACCCCGCGCCGGCGCAACGCTACGGCCTCGTCGTAGTCGGCGCCGGTCCCGCGGGCCTCGTCGCCGCGCACGCAGCGGCAGCGCTCGGCGCCAGGGTCGCGCTGATCGAGCGCGCGCTGCTCGGCGGCGACTGCCTCAACATGGGCTGCGTGCCGTCGAAGTCGATGATCCGGACCTCCCGGCTGTACGGGGAGATGCGGGATGCCGCGCGCTACGGCGCGACGCCGCCGCCGGCGCCCGACGTCGATTTCGCCGCGGTCATGCAGCGGATGCGGCGCATTCGCGCGCGCATCAGCCGGGCCGATTCGATCGACCGGCTGAAGGCGGCGGGGGTGGACGTCTTCTTCGGGGACGCGCAGTTCGACGCGGCAGACGCGGTGACGGTCGGCGCCGCGCGATTGCGCTTCCGCAAGGCGATCGTCGCCACGGGGGCCAGCCCCGATACGCCGTCGATTCCAGGCCTCGCCGAGGCGGGGTTCCTGACCAACGAAAGCGTGTTCGACCTGGCGGAGCTGCCGCGCCGGCTGCTGGTCATCGGGGGCGGTCCGCTCGGCTGCGAGCTCGCCCAGGTCTTCTGCCGGCTCGGCGCGCGCACGACGATCGCGCAGGACGCGCCGCTGTTCCTGCCCAAGGAGGAGCGCGACGCCGCGCAGATCCTGTCGGACTCGTTCGCCCGCGACGGCATCGAGGTCCGGCTCAACACGGCCGCCGTGGCCGTGCGCGTGGAAAACGGCCAGAAATTCGTCGACCTCGTCAGCGACGACTACCGGAACACCGTGGCGGTCGACGCCATCCTCACGGGCGTGGGCCGCGTGCCCAACGTCGAGGGACTGGGGCTCGAGCGCGCCGGCGTCGACTTCGACTTGGCGTCCGGCATTCGAGTCGACGATTTCCTGCAGACGACGAACCCGCGCATCTACGCCGCCGGCGACGCCTGTCTCGAGCACAAGTTCACGCATGCCGCCGACGCCTCGGCGCGCATCGCCGTCCGCAACGCGCTGTTCCCGGGCCGCCAGCGGCTGAGCGCGCTCATCATTCCCTGGTGCACCTACACGGATCCCGAGATCGCCCACGTCGGCCTCTACGTCCGCGAGGCCCGCGAGCGCGACATCCCGGTGCGGACGTTCACCATCCCGATGCACGACGTCGATCGCGCGATCACCGACAGCGAGGACGTCGGCTTCGTCAAGATCCACATCGAGCAACGGCGCGATCGCATCCTGGGCGCGACGATCGTCGCCCGCCATGCCGGCGACATGATCAACGAGATCACGCTGGCGATGGTGGCGGGCATCGGCCTTCGCACGCTCGCGCGCGTGATCCATGCCTATCCGACGCAGGCCGAGGCGATCAAGAAGGCCGCCGACGCCTACAACCGCACGCGGGTGACGCCCTTGATCCAGGCAGTGCTGCGGCGCTGGGTCGCGCGCTGAAGATCCTTCAGCGCAGCAGCGCCCTGGCGCGCGCGCAGACGTTGTCGACGGTGAAGCCGTATTCCCGCAGCAGCGTGTCGCCCGGCGCCGACGCGCCGAAGCGCGGAACGCAAAGCACGTCGCCGGCAGCGCCGGCGTAGCGGTCCCAGCCTTGCGCGACGCCCGCCTCGACCGCCAGCCGCGCGCCGACGGGCGGCGGCAGCACGGCGTCGCGCTCGTGCTGCGGCAGCGCCTCGAAGAGCTCCCAGCTCGGCATCGACACGCAGCGCACGGCGATGCCGTCGGCCCGGAGTCGCTCCGCGGCGGCCACGATCAGCCCGACCTCGGCGCCGCTGGCGATCAGGATCAGCGCCGGCTCGCCACTCGATGCGTCCGACAGAACGTAGGCGCCGCGGCGCAGTCCGTCCGCCGGCGCATAGCGTGCGCGATCGAGCGTGGGCACGTCCTGCCGGCTCAGCACGAGGAGCACCGGGCGATCGCGGGTCTCGATGGCGACGCGCCACGCGACGGCGGTCTCGTTGGCGTCGGCGGGACGGATCACCGTGAGATTCGGAATCGCGCGCAGCGACGCGAGTTGCTCCACCGGCTGGTGCGTGGGCCCGTCCTCGCCGAGGGCGATGCTGTCGTGGGTGAACACGTGCACGACGTGCAAGCCCATCAGCGCGGCCAGCCGGAGCGGCGGGCGCATGTAGTCGGAGAAGATCAGGAACGTCGAGCCGTACGGCAGGAGCCCGCCGTGCGCGGCCATGCCGTTGACGATGGCGCCCATCGCGTGCTCGCGCACGCCGAAGTGCAGGTTGCGGCCTGCGTAGCTCCAGCCGCCGCCGTCGGAGCCCTGCGTGTCGCTGCCGCCGTCCGGCGGCGGATTGAAATCGCCGAGGCCCTTGAGCGCGGTATGGGTCGACGGATCCAGGTCCGCCGACCCGCCCGTCAGCGCGGGCAGGCGCGCCGCGATGGCATTCATCACCTTGCCCGACGCCACGCGCGTCGCCATCCCCTTGGCGTCGGCGGCGAAGACCGGCACGTCGGCGGCCCAGTCGCGCGGCAGGTCGCCGCGCAGGGCCTGCAGCAGCGTCTCGGCGAGATCAGGGAACGCCTTCGCGTACGCCGCGCGCCGTGCCTCGCTCGCCGCTTCGTCGTGCGCGCCGCGGGTGAGCGCCTCGCGAAAGCGCGCCAGCGCCGCGGCAGGGACGAGGAACGGCGGCTCGACCGGCCAGCCCAGGCGCTGCTTGGTGAGGCGCACTTCGTCCACGCCGAGCGGGGAGCCGTGCGCTTCGAAGCTGTCATGCTTGTTCGGCGAGCCGTAGCCGATGTGGGTGCGCACCAGGATCAGCGACGGTCGCGCCGTTTCCGCGCGGGCGGCGCGCAGCGCGGCGTCGATCGCCGCGAGGTCGTTGCCATCGGTGACCGTGACCGTATGCCAGCCGTAGGCGTCGAAGCGGCGGGCGCGATCTTCCGAAAACGTGATGTCGGTGCCGGCCGCCAGCGTGACGCGGTTGTCGTCGTAGAGGCACGTCAGCTTGCCGAGGCGCAAATGGCCGGCCAGCGACGCCGCCTCGGACGCCACGCCTTCCATCAGGTCGCCGTCGCTGACGATCGCGAAGGTCGCGTGATCGATCACCTCGAAGCCCGGGCGATTGAAGCGCGCGGCAAGCTGCGCTTCGGCGATCGCCATGCCGACCGCGTTGGCGAAGCCCTGGCCGAGCGGTCCCGTCGTGGTTTCCACGCCCGGCGTGTGACCGCGCTCGGGGTGTCCGGGCGCCTTGCTGCCGAGCTGGCGGAATTGCCTGATGTCGTCGAGCGACAGCGCGTAGCCCGTGAGGTGCAGCAGGCTGTAGAGCAGCATCGAGCCGTGCCCCGCCGACAGCACGAAGCGGTCGCGATCGAACCACGCCGGATTGGCGGGGTTGTGCTTCAGGAAGCGCGTCCACAGCACGTACGCCATCGGCGCGGCGCCCAGCGGCATGCCGGGATGGCCGCTCTTCGCCTTCTGCACGGCGTCCACCGACAGGAAGCGCACGGTGTCGATGCACAGCTGGTCGAGCTCGTCGGCCATGATCACTCCCCGAGCGCGCGATCGACGACGTCCTGCGCTTCCCGCACGAGGGCGCGCAAATGGTCCTGACCGCGAAAGCTCTCCGCGTAGATCTTGTAGATGTCCTCGGTCCCCGAAGGCCGCGCGGCAAACCAGCCGCCGGCGGCGATGACCTTGATGCCGCCGATCGGCGCGTCGTTGCCCGGCGCCCGGTCGAGCACCGCGTCGACCGGCTCGCCGGCGAGGCGCGTGATCCGCAGATCGGCTGCCGACAGGCTTGCCAGCCTGCGCTTCTGCTCGGCCGTCGCCGGCGCCTCGACGCGATCTTCCGCCGCGGCGCCGAGTTCGCGGGCCAAGTCGGCGTAGAGCTCGGCGGGATTGCGGCCGCAGCGCGCCGACATTTCCGCCGCCAGCAGCGCCGAGGCGATGCCGTCCTTGTCCGTCGTCCAGACCGAGCCGTCGATGCGCAGGAACGTCGCGCCGGCGCTCTCCTCGCACGCGAAGCAGAGCGACGCGTCGCGCAGCCCGTCGGCGAACCACTTGAAGCCCACGGGCGCCTCGTAGAGGCGGCGCGCGTGGCGCGCGGCCACGCGGTCGATCATCGCGCTCGTGACCACCGTCTTGGCGATGGCCGCCGCCGGCCGCCACGCACCGCGGCAGCGAACGAGGTAATCCACCGCCGCCGACAGATAGTGGTTGGGCGGCATCAGGCCCGCGCCCGGCGTGACGATCCCGTGCCGGTCGTGATCGGTATCGCAGCCGAACGCGACGTCGTACCGGTCCTCGAGGGCGGTCAGCCGCCGCATCGCGTATTCCGACGACGGATCCATGCGGATGCGGCCGTCCCAATCGAGCGTCATGAAGCCGAACGCAGGATCGACCTCCTCGCTCACCACGGCAAGGTCGACGCGGTACTTTTCCGCGATCCTCGCCCAGTAATGCACGCCGGCGCCGCCCATCGGGTCCACGCCCATGCGAATGCCGGCACCCCGGATGACGTCGAAATCGATCACGCTGCTGAGGTCGTCGACGTAGGCGCCCAGGAAATCGTGCTCGCGCGTGGTCTCGGCGCGGCGCGCACGCTCGATCGGCATCCGGCGCACGCCGTCGAGGCCCGTTTCGAGCAACGCGTTCGCCCGGGCCTCGATCCACGCCGTGACGGCTGCGTCCGCCGGACCGCCGTTCGAGGGGTTGTACTTGAAGCCGCCGTTGTCGGGCGGATTGTGCGACGGCGTCACGACGATGCCATCGGCGAGGCCTGCCTCGCGGCCGCGATTGTGGACGAGGATCGCATGCGACACCGCCGGCGTAGGCGTGTATTCGCCGCCTTTGGCGATCAGCGTCTCGACGCCGTTGGCCGCGAGCACCTCCAGCGCGCTGTCGAAGGCCGGCGCAGACAGCGCGTGCGTGTCGATGCCGATGAACAGCGGCCCGTCGATGCCGTGCTCGCGCCGGTAGAGACAGATCGCCTGCGTGATGGCGAGCACGTGCGCTTCGTTGAAGCTCCGTTCGAACGAAACACCGCGATGGCCGGACGTTCCGAACGCGACGCGCTGCGCCCGCACCGCCGGATCGGGCCGCAGGTCGAAATAGGCCGCGACGAGCGTCGGGACATCGACGAGTTGCGCGGCCTGCGCGGGCTGCCCGGCCAGCGGACTGATCTTCGTGCTCATCGGCCGCGCGACGCCCGGTAGCGGCGGATCAGCGCATTGGTCGAGCTGTCGTGCGCGAGCGGCGGGTCGCCGGGCGCGGCGATCTCCGCGGCGGTGCGCTGGGCCAGGACCTTGCCGAGCTCCACGCCCCATTGGTCGAACGAGTCGACGTTCCAGATCGTCCCCTGCACGAACACGCTGTGCTCGTAGAGGGCGACGAGCGCGCCCAGCGTGCCGGGCGTGAGGCGCTCCGCGAGGATCGTGTTGCTGGGCCGGTTGCCTTCGAATGTGCGGTGCGGGACCAGTGCGGCGGGCGATCGCTCCGCCCTCGCCTCCTCCTCCGTCTTGCCGAACGCCAGCGCCTCGCTTTGGGCGAACAGGTTCGCCATCAGCAGGTCGTGCTGGCCGCCGACCGGATTCAGCGTCCGGCAGAAGCCGATGAAGTCGCACGGGACGGGGTCCGTGCCCTGGTGCAGCAGCTGGAAGAACGAGTGCTGGCCGTTGGTGCCGGGCTCGCCCCAATGGACCGGCGCCGTCCGGTAATCGACCTCGTCGCCCGCGAGCGTGACGTGCTTGCCGTTGCTTTCCATGACGAGCTGCTGCAGGTAGGCGGGGAAGCGCTTCAGGTACTGATCGTAGGGGAGGACGGCGACCGTCGGTGCGCCCAGGAAATTGTTGTTCCAGATCGCCAGCAGCCCCAGCAGCAGCGGCAGGTTGCGCTCGGGGGGCGCGCTGCGGAAATGAACGTCCATCGCATGAAAGCCCGCCAGCATCGCGCGAAAGCTCGTGGCGCCGATCGCGAGCATCGTCGACAGGCCGATGGCCGAATCCATCGAGTAACGGCCGCCGACCCAGTCCCAGAATCCGAACATGTTCGCCGGGTCGATGCCGAACGCACCGACGCCCTCGGCGTTGGTCGAGACCGCGACGAAATGCCGCGCGACGGCGCGGTCGTCCCCCAACGCCTGCACGCACCAGGCCCGCGCGGCGCGTGCGTTGGTGAGCGTCTCCAGCGTGGTGAACGTCTTGGAGCAGATGACGAACAGCGTCTCGGCGGCGTCGAGGTCGCGCACGGCCTCGGCGAAATCGGTGCCGTCGACGTTGGACACGAAGCGAAACGTCATGTCGCGCCGGCTGTAGTGGCGCAGCGCCTCGTACGCCATCACCGGTCCGAGATCGGAGCCGCCGATGCCGATGTTGACGACGTTGCGAATGCGCTTGCCGCCATGGCCCGTCCATTCGCCGTCACGCACGCGTTCCGCGAAATCCGCCATGCGGTCCAGCACCGCGTGCACGTCGGCGACGACGTCGCGGCCGTCGACGTCGATGCGCTCGTCTCGCGGCGCGCGCAGGGCGACGTGCAGCGCCGCGCGGTGCTCGGTGGTGTTGATCGGATCGCCGCGGAACATGGCGGCGGTCCGCGCCGGCACCGCGCAGGCGTCGGCGAGCGCCAGCAGCAGGCGGACGGTCTCCTCGGTGATGCGGTTCTTCGAGTAATCGAGGTAGAGGCCGGCCGCCTCCGCTGCGAAGCGCTCGCCGCGCGACGGATCGGCGGCGAACAGCTCGCGCAGATGCGCTCGCCCGATCTCGTCGCGATGCGCCTCGAGGGCGCGCCATTCGGGCCGCGCGGTGAGCCGGGGCGAGTGCAAAGCGCCGCTCATGTCGATGGAGGTCGAACGCTAGCCGGCGTGGGCGAGCGCGCGGCTCTTGTCCGCGATCCGCCCGAGCAGCTGGTTCCACGATGTGACGAACGCGTCCGTCCCTTCGCGTTGCAGGCGCTCGGCGAGCGCTTGCGTGTCGATGCCGGCCGCCGCGAAAGCCGCCAGCACGGTTTCCGCATCGCCGCCGTCCTCGGCCATGACGCCGTCGAGCCGGGGCAGCGCGGCGAGGGCGCGCAGCGTCTTTTCCGGCATCGTGTCGATCGTGTCGGGTGCGGCCAGCGCCGCGACGTAGAGCGTGTCCGGCGCGCCGGGATCCTTGGTGCCGGTGCTTGCCCACAACAGTCGCTGCGGCCGCGCCCCGCTCGCCGCGAGCTTCCGCCAGCGCGGCGACGCGAGGAGTTCGCGGTAGGCGCGGTAGGTGCGCCCGGCGATCGCGATGCCCAGCCGGTTCCGCAGCTGGGCGGGGGCGTCCGCGCCCGCCGCCTTGTCCCAGCGGCTCACGAACAGCGATGCCACCGACGCGATGCGCGGGTCGCGGCCGGCGGCGATGCGGCGCTCGAGGCCGCGCAGGTACGCCTCGGCCGCCGCGAGGTATTGCTCGCGCGAGAACAGCAGCGTCACGTTGATCGGCACGCCGTCGAAGATCGACTGCTCGATGGCGGGAACTCCGGCGGCGGTGCCGGGAATCTTCACGTACAGGTTCGGGCGATCGGCCTGGCCGTGCACTCGCCGCGCTGCCGCGATGGTGCCCGCGGTGTCGCCCGCCAGCAGGGGCGAGACTTCCATCGATACCCAGCCGTCGACCCCGTCGGTCGCGTCGTGGACCGGGCGGAACAGATCGGCGGCGCGCCGCAGGTCCTCGAGCGCGAGCTCGGTGAACAGCGTCTCGCCCGACTTTCCCGCCGCGGCCTTCGTGCGGATGCCGACGTCGTAGGCGGCGGTGTCGCCGATCGCCGCGTCGAAGATCGTGGGGTTCGACGTGAGGCCGGTGATGGAGAACTCGTCGATGTAGCGGCGGAGCGTGCCGTCGTCCAGCATCGCGCGGGAAATGTTGTCCAGCCAGAGACTCTGGCCGAGGTCGTGCAGCGCGTGGGTCGTGTTCATGGAACCTCCGGGATCATCAGCAGGGAGACGTCGCCTCGGGCCTGGGATCGTGCCAGCCTTCGTCGCCGGCGACGACCGCGCGGGCGGCGTCCGGCCCCCAGGTGCCCGGCGCATATTCGGCGACGGGGGCCGGATCGCGCAGCACCGGATCGACGATCCGCCACGCCGCCTCGACGCCGTCGTCGCGGGTGAAGAGCGACGCGTCGCCGCGAATCGCGTCGCCCAGCAGGCGCTCATACGGCGATTTCTCGCCGGCGACCGAATGGCGCGCGACCAGCTCGACGGCATCGCCGACCATTTCCTCGCCGGGACGCTTGACGCGCGCGCCGGCGGAGATGACCACCTCGGGGCTCAGCCGAAAGCGAAAGTAGTTCGATTGCGCCGGCGGGATCGCGTCGAAGATCGCCACGGGCGGCGTCTTGAGATCGACGATGACCTCCGTCGTGGTGACCGGCAGGCACTTGCCGGTGCGGATGTAGAACGGCACGCCCTCCCAGCGCCAGGTGTCGACGTAGAGACACAGCGCGGCGAAGGTCTCGACGTTGGAGTCCGGCGCCACGCCCGGCTCGTCGCGGTAGCCGCGGAACTGGCCGCGGACGACGGTCGCGGGATCGAGCGGACGCACGGCCCGGAACAGGCGCAGCTTCTCGGCCCGCATCGCCTCCGGATCGCGTCCGACCGGCGCGTCCATCGCCAGCAGCGCCAGGACCTGCAGCAGGTGGTTCTGCACGACGTCGCGGATCGCGCCGACTTCCTCGTAGAAGCTGCCGCGGCCTTCGACCCCGAAGCGCTCGGCCATCGTGATCTGCACGCGATCGACGAAATTGCGGTTCCAGATCGGCTCGAGGAACGTGTTGGCGAAGCGGAAATAGAGCAGGTTCTGGACCGCTTCCTTGCCGAGGTAGTGGTCGATGCGATAGACCGCCGACTCCGCGAACACGTCGTGCAGCGTGCGATCGAGCGCCTGCGCCGACGCGAGGTCGCGGCCGAACGGCTTTTCGACGATGACCCGGGCGTTGCGCGCGCAGCCCGCCGCGGCCAGCCCCTGCACGACGGTGCCGAACATGCTCGGCGGAATGGCGAGATAGTGCAGCGGCCGCGCCGCGGCGCCGAGCGCCGCCCGCAGCCGTTCGTAGGTGCCGGGATCGTCGTAATCCCCTGCCACGTACTGCAGCCGCTCCGACAGCCTGGCGAAGGCCGCGGGGTCGACGCCGCCGTTGTGCTCCAGGCTGTCGCGGGCCCGCTCGCGCAGCCGGTCCAGCGACCAGCCGGCGCGGGCCATGCCGATGATCGGCATGTCGAGCTGGCCGCCCCGGATCAGCGCTTGCAGCGCTGGGAAGATCTTCTTGTACGCCAGGTCGCCGGTCGCACCGAAGAAGACGAAGGCATCCGAGCTTTCAGCCACTGTTTTTCACCTTCGGGGTTCGACCGTGGTCGCCGGCCGCCGTTCCATCTCCGCATGATTCCACAGCCACGCGGCGCCGCGCACGCCGCTGGCGTCGCCGTGCGCGTGGCGGACGAGCCGCGTGTCGACGCGGTCGGAGAACACCCACTCGTTCCACAGCCGCGGCACGTTCGCGTACAGGCGCAGGACGTTGGACATGCCGCCGCCCAGCACGATGACGTCGGGATCGAGCAGGTTGATGACATGGGCGAGCGCGCGCGCGAGGCGGGCCTCGTAGCGCGCCATCGTCGCGGCGGCGGCCGCGTCGCCGCGCGCGGCGTCGGCGACGATGTCGTGCGACGACCGTCGCGCGCCGGCGACGCGCAGGTGATCGCGCTCGATCCCGGGGCCGGAAACGAACGTCTCGATGCAGCCTGCATGGCCGCAGAAGCACACCGGACCGGGCCGCTCGTCGTCGCGCGGCCACGGCAGCGGGTTGTGGCCCCATTCGCCGGCGATGGCGTTCGGTCCGTCGAGCGGGCGGCCGCCCACGACGATGCCGGCGCCGACGCCGGTGCCGAGGATCGCGCCGAACACGACGTCCGCGCCCGCGCCCGCGCCATCGGACGCCTCGGAAAGCGCGAAGCAGTTCGCGTCGTTGGTGATGCGAACGTCGCGGTCGAGCAGGCGTGCCAGATCGCGGCGGATCGGCTGGCCGTTGAGGCACACCGAATTGGAGCCGCGCAGGAGGCCCGTCGCGCGCGAGATGGAGCCGGGCGTGCCGATGCCGACCGTGGCGGCGGCGCCGAGCTCGCGCTCGGCGTCGGTCACCAGCGCGACGATGGCGTCGAGCGTGGCAGCGTAGTCGGCCTTTGGCGTCGGAACGCGCCGCCGCAGCGCCTCGCGTCCCGCCTCGTCGAGCGCGACGATCTCGATCTTGGTGCCGCCGAGGTCGATGCCGATGCGATGGCGCGGCGCGACGGTCATCGGACGCGTCCGTGCAGGTCGAAACCGCGCGGCGGCGGCGTACGGTGGTCCATGGTCGAGCCAGGTTGACGCTTGGGGGGTATGCTGGAATATTACAGGGTCACCAATGCGTCCGCGCAGCGGGCCACCGGAGGAGCAGCAGATGGATCGTTTTTCACCCGCGCGGCGCGGCCGCCCGCGCGTCGCCGCCGTCGTTGCCGTGCTCGCCGCTTGCGCGATGGCGGGCTCGGCGCCTGCGGTGGCGCAGCTCAACGTGATCTGCCCCGTCCAGGCCGAGTGGTGCGCGCTCGCCGCCACCGAGTTCGAGAAGGACACCGGCATCAAGGCGTCGATGACGCTGAAAGGCTCCGGCGAGTCGTTCGCGCAGATCGCCGCCGAAAAGGCCAATCCGAAGCTCGACGTGTGGTTCGGCGGCACGGGCGACCCGCACTTGCAGGCAGCCGAGCAAGGGCTCCTCGACGAATACAAGTCGCCGATGCTCGCCCAGCTGCAGCCGTGGGCGCAGCGCCAGGCCGAGCAATCGAAGTACCGCACGGTGGGCATGTACCTCGGCGTGCTCGGGATGGGCTACAACACCGAGCTCCTCGCCAGGAAGAAGCTGCCGGCGCCCGCATGCTGGAAGGACCTCGTGAAGCCGGAGTTCGCCAACGAAGTGCAGATGGCCAACCCGAACGCGTCCGGCACCGCGTACACGGCCATCGCGACGCTCGTGCAGGTGATGGGCGAGGACGAGGCGTTCAAGTACCTGAAGGCGCTGCACCGGAACATCAACAACTATCCGCGCTCCGGCGTGGGCCCGATCAAGGCGGCGGCGCGCGGCGAGACGCTCGCGAGCGTCAGCTTCATCCACGACGTCATCACCGAGGCGCAGGCGGGCTTTCCCGTCAAGGCCGTGGCGCCGTGCGAAGGCACCGGCTACGAGATCGGCTCGCTCTCGATCGTCAAGGGGGCGCGCAATCTCGAGAACGCGAAGAAGTTCTACGACTGGGCGCTGACGCCCAAGGCGCAGGCGCTCGGCGCGCAGGCGAAGCAGTTCCAGCTGCCGTCGAACGTCGCCACGCCCATCTCGCCGCTGTCGCCTAAGGTCGCCGACATCAAGCTCATCAACTACGATTTCGCCAAGTTCGGCTCGTCGGCCGAGCGCAAGCGGCTGCTGGAGCGTTGGGACAAGGAAGTCGGCAGCGTCGCCAAGTGATGCCGCGTCCCTTCCGGAGCTCTCGATGACCCGCCGCGCCCCTCGCGTCCTTCTGGCCCTGCTGCTCGCCGCGCTGCCGCTCGCGGCCGCGGCGCAGCTCAACCTCTACTGCAGCTCCCCCAACACCGCGTGGTGCCAGGGAATGGCCATCGGCTTCGAAAAGGCCACCGGCACGAAGGTGGCCGTGATCCAGAAGGCGACCGGCGAGATGCTCGCGCAGATCAAGGCCGAGCGCGGCAATCCCAAGGGCGACATCTGGTGGGCGGGCGCCGCCGACAGTTACCTGCAGGCGACCGACGAGGACCTCCTCGAGGCGTACCGCTCGCCGAACGTCGCCGCGCTCTACGACTGGGCCCAGCGCATCACCGACGTCTCCAGGAGCCACGTGTCCGGCGTGTACGGCGGCATCATCGCGCTCGGGTACAACACCGAGATCGTCGCGCGCAAGAAGCTGCCGGTCCCGAAATGCTGGAAGGACCTCGTCAACCCCGCCTACAAGGGCGAGCTGACGCTCGGCAATCCCAATTCGTCGGGAACGGCCTACCTCATGCTGGCGACCCTCGTGCAGGTGTTCGGCGAGGACGATGCGTTCAAGCTGATGGTCGCGATCAACCCGAACGTCAACCAGTACGCACGCTCGGGCATCGGACCGATGACGGCCGTGACGCGCGGAGAGAGCGCGCTCGGAAGCACGGTGCTCCACGGCGTGATCACCGAGATCTCGCGCGGCTTCCCGGTGCTGCCCGTGCTGCCGTGCGAAGGCGTGGGCTACGAGATCGGCTCCGTGGCGATCATCAAGGGCACGCGCAATCCCGACGCCGCCAGGAAATTCGTCGACTGGTCACTCACCCCGGAGGCGCAGCAGATCGGCCTCGACCTCCGCGAATACGCGATTCCGACGAATCGCAGCGTGGCGCTGCCTCCGCAGGTGCCGAAGCTCACCGACATCAAGGTCATCGACTACGATTTCGCGAAGTACGGCGCCAGCGACACCCGCCGCCGGCTCCTCGAGCGCTGGGAAAAAGACATCAACTCGCTGGCGCGCTGATGCTGGCCCGATCTCCGTCCACCGCCCGCCGCAGCGCTTGACGCCGCTTCGCCGAGCGCTGCTGCTGTGGCTTCTGGCCGGCGCCGCGGGCTTCCTGCTCGCGCCGTGGTACGCGCTCCAGGACACGGTGCTCGGCGTCGGCTGGCTCGCCGATTACGCCGGCAAGGACAACGCGCCGGGGGTAGTCCAGGTGCTTCGGCACGGCCGCACGTGGCTGTGGCCGATCGGCGCCGTCCTCGCCGCCGGGTTCCTGCTGCTGCCTGCCGCGGTCTCGCGCCGCACCCGCGCCAACGCCCTCATCGCGCTCGGCGCGGCGGGCTTCGCGTACCTCGCGCTGCAGGGCTTCGCGATCGGTCCGCGCGGCGTCGCGTTCGAATGGCTGGCACGAATCGTCGCGGTCCAGGGCGGGCAGGAAGGGATCGGCCTCGGCGCGACGCTCGCGGGTACCTGCTTCATGATGCTGTTCGCGCTCGGGCTCGCCGAGCGCGGCTTCTTCAAGGGTGACGCGTTCGTCGCCGGCAGCGTCGTCGCGGTGGCGGTGCTGGTGGCGGTCTTCACGTTCTTCCCCGTGCTGAAGATCCTGATCCAGGCGGTGCAGGACAACGACGGCGCGCTGTCGGCCAAGGCCTTCTTCGCCCGGCTCTTCACGGAAAAGATCTGGGGCGTGGGATGCATCGCCGGCGGCACGCGGTGCGGCGTCGCCTGGAACACGCTGATCCTCGCCTTGCTGTGCGCCGTCCTGTCCACCGCGCTCGGCCTGGCGTTCGCGCTGATCGTGACGCGCACGCGCTTCGCCTACAAGAAGGCGCTGCGCATACTCTCGGTGCTGCCGATCATCACGCCGCCGTTCGTGATCGGCCTCGGCCTGATCCTCATCTTCGGTCGCTCCGGGCTCATCAACCAGCTTCTCGAATGGGCGTTCCACGTGCAGCCCACGCGCTGGATCTACGGGCTGCAGGGCGTGCTGGTGGCGCAGACGTTCGCCTTCACGCCGATCGCGTTCCTGGTGCTGATCGGCGTCGTCGAGGGCGTGTCGCCGTCGATGGAGGAAGCCGCGCAGACGCTTCGCGCCGACCGCTGGCGCACGTTCATCGACGTCTCGCTGCCTCTGATGCGGCCGGGGCTCGCCAACGCGTTCCTCATCACGTTCATCGAGTCGATCGCCGACTTCGGCAATCCGATCATCCTCGGCGGCAACTACGGCGTGCTGTCGACCGAGATCTTCTTCTCGGTCGTCGGCGCCCAGCTCGACCAGGGCCGCGCCGCCACGCTCGGCATCGTGCTGCTGCTGTTCGCGCTCGGCGCGTTCTTCCTCCAGCGCCGGGCGCTCGGCCGCAAGGTGTACACGGCGCTGTCCGGCAAGGGCGATTCGGGGCTGCCCACGCAGCTCCCGGACGCCGCGCGGCGCGTCTGTTACGGCATCGCGCTGCCGTGGGCGTTCCTCACCGTCGTGATCTACGCCATGGCGCTGATGGGCGGCTTCGTCGAGACCTGGGGCCGCGACTACACGCCCACGCTCAAGCATTACGTGAAGGCGTTCGGCGTGGAATGGGGACCGCACGGCATCATCTGGGCGGGCGCGGCGTGGAACTCGTTCTGGACGACGGTGAAGCTCTCGGCGATCGCGGCGCCGCTGACCGCCGTGCTGGGAATCCTCACCGCGTATCTCCTCACGCGGCAGAAGTTCGCCGGGCAATCGGCGTTCGAATTCGGCACGATGCTGTCGTTCGCCATCCCGGGCACGGTGATCGGGGTGTCGTACATCCTCGCGTTCAACGTCCCGCCGATCGAGATCACCGGCACGGCGCTGATCCTGGTCGTCTGCAACATCTTCCGCAACATGCCGGTGGGCGTGCGCGCGGGAATGGCGTCGATGACCCAGATCGACAAGAGCCTCGACGAGGCGTCGATCACGCTCGGCGCGCGCGGCTTCACCGTGCTGCGCACGATCCTGCTGCCGCTGCTGAAGCCCGCGGTCGTCGCGGCGCTGGTGTACAGCTTCGTCCGCGCGATGACCACGGTGTCGGCGGTGATCTTCCTCGTCTCGGCCGAGTACGAATGGGCCACCACCTACATCATCAATCGCGTCGTCAACGGCGACTATGGCGTCGCCATCGCCTACAGCGCCGTCCTGATCGTGATGATGCTCGTCGCCATCTGGATCATCCAGAAGCTCGTCGGTGAGCGCCGGCTGGGCCGTCGCAGCGGCGCCGCGCCGGCGGCGCCCGCGGGCGCCGTCGCCACCCAGCTTCCCGGCAGCACCGCATGACCCCGGAGACACCGCCGCGATGAAAGCCGCCTCGATCGAATTCCGCCACGTCACCAAGCGCTACGGCGAAGCGGCCGCCGTCGACGACATCTCGTTCACGATCGCCGCGGGCACGCTGGTGACGCTGCTCGGGCCCTCCGGATGCGGCAAGACCACCACGCTGCGAATGATCGCGGGCCTCGAGCTGCCCACGTCGGGGACGATCATGATCGGCGGCGCCGACGTCACCACCACGCCCGCCGCCGAGCGCGACGTGTCGATGGTGTTCCAGAGCTACGCGCTCTTTCCGCACATGTCGGTACTGGAGAACGTCCGCTACGGCCTCGTCGTGTCGAAGATGCCGAAGCCGCAGGCGGACGAGCGCGCCCGCGTCGCGCTCGACACCGTCGGACTCAAGGGCTTCGACCAGCGGTTGCCGTCGGAACTGTCCGGCGGACAGCAGCAGCGCGTCGCGGTCGCGCGCGCGCTCGTGCTCGAGCCGGCGGTGCTGCTCTTCGACGAGCCGCTGTCCAACCTCGACGCGCGGCTCCGGCGCCAGATGCGCGAGGAGATCCGTGATCTGCAGCAGCGCCTGTCGCTCACCGTGGTGTACGTCACGCACGACCAGGCGGAGGCGATGGCGGTGTCCGACCGGATCATCGTCATGAACAAGGCGGTGATCGCGCAGGAAGGCGCGCCGCGCGAGCTGTACGAGCAGCCGAAGGATCCGTTCGTCGCGGGCTTCATGGGCGACGCCAACCGCGTCCGCGGCACGCTGGCGCGCCGCGATGCGACGCTCGGGGACGTGACGCTCGGCGCGGTCACCCTGGCGCTGCCGCATCGCGGCCTGCCCGACGGCAGCGTCGACGTGTCGATCCGTCCGGAGGCAATCGAGCTTCGACCCGACGGCAACGCGGCGATCCAGGGCACCGTGCGCAAGGCGTCGTATCTGGGCGGCCTCATGGAGTACTCGCTCGACACCGACATCGGCGAGCTCTTCGTCGTGTCGACGGCCGTCGAGCGGCCGCTGTCCGCCGGCACGAAGGTCGGCGTGGGCCTCGCCGGCCACGGCGTCGTCGTCATTCCGCCGGGCGCGCGCGCATGAGCGCGGACGGGCTCGCCGAGCGCGCCGCGTTCGCCGGAGCGCTCGCGCGCGACGCCGGCGCGCTGGCGCGGCGCTACTTCCTGGGCGAGCTCGCGTTCACCGCCGAGGCGAAGGGCGAGAAGCAGGACTGGGTGAGCGTGGCCGATCGCGCGGTGGAGCAGCACATCCGCGACGCGCTCGCGCGCCGTTTCCCGCAGGATTCGATGCTGGGCGAAGAGGCCGGCGGCGTGGTCGCCGACCGCCTGTGGGTCGTGGATCCCATCGACGGCACCCTCAACTTCGTCCACGGCATGCGCTACTGGTGCGTGTCGATCGCCTACGTCGAGCGCGGCGAGCGCCGCGCCGCGGCGATCTACGACCCGTCGCAGGACGAGCTCTTCACCGCCGCGGCCGGCGCCGGCGCCGCGTGCAACGGGGCGCCGATGCGCGTGTCGAGCTGCGCGTCGCTCGAGCGCGCGCTGGTCTCGCAAGGCTACGTCCACCGCCACGATCTCGACGTGCACCTGCGGATGCGGCGCGCCCTGCTCTCGGCAGGCGCCGCCGTGAAGGACCCCGGGGCCGGTGCGTTGATGCTGGCGCACGTCGCCGCCGGCCGCTTCGACGGCTTCTACGAGCCGCACATGCATCCGTGGGACGCGCTCGCGGGCCTGCTGCTGATCGAGGAAGCCGGCGGGCGCGTGGCGCCGTATCCGGGGCCGGACGGCCTCGTGGCCGGCGGCAGCGTGCTGGGCGCCGCGCCCGGCGTCTACGCCGCCCTGGCCGCGCTCGTGCAGCGCTGAGGCCGAACCGAGGCACGCCCCCGCAGATGCCCTGGCTGCTGGTCGTCATGTTGCTGGCGAGCCTGTGGGGCGGCTGGCACTGGTGGTCGACCGAGCGCGAAGTCGAACGCCCGCCCGGCGTGATCGCCGCCGACGAGCCGCGCCAGCAGAACGTCGACGGCGCGCGGCCGTTCACGCGCGACGGCTATGCGTTCACGCCGCGGGCGCGCTACGACATCACGGCGCGCGTGCTTCGCAAGGAGATCTACCGGATCGACGGTGGCGCCGGCCTGGCACCGGTCGATCTGGGGGTGGGCTGGGGACCCATGTCCGACACCGCGATCATCGACCGCCTCGAGTTTTCGCAGATGGGACGGTTCTTCTACTGGTCCGCGCGCGACGCCGCGGCTCCATTACCGCAGCAGATGATCGCCACGCACGCCGCGCAGATGCACATGGTGCCCGCGACGAGCGCGCTCGAATCGCGGTTGAAGGCGCTGCGGCCGGGCCAGCGCGTCACGATCGGCGGCTGGCTCGTCGACATTCGCGGGCCCGGCGGGTTTGTCTGGAACACGTCGCTCACGCGCACCGACACCGGCAACGGCGCCTGCGAGATCGTCTATGTGGAGACCCTGGTCACAGATTGACGCTACGGGATCGCGCAGAACACCGGGCCTTCGAGGATCCAGCCGCCGCCGACCATGTCGCCGATCTCGCTGTGGCTCGTCAGATAGCGATGGTTCGCTTCGCCGCCCATGCCGTTGTTGTACAACCGGATGACCGGCACGCGGTCCGCGGCGCATTCTGCGTTGATCGGAAGGTCAGCGTTGAACGCAAGGCTTTCGTACGTCCAGAACGGGTCGTTCTTGACCTTCGCGCATTCCGCGGCGTCGATGGTGAAGAAGTGCGAGTTCGGGCCGATGCCCGGCGTGCCGAAGAAGCGGCAGGCCGCGGCGCCGCGGGGATCGCCGGGCGGCCGCACCTTGAAATCGTAGCCCGTGCGGACCCAGCCCGGCACGACGACGCCGGCGTCGAGCATCGCGGCCTCGGCCGGCTCGGCAGTGATGAAGAAGTGCATCAGCGACGGGTTGTAGTACTCGACGACCCTGCGCTCGTCGCTCAACGGTGTCGACGGGGCGACATAGTCCTGCTCCAGCCGATCGTTCCCCCCGCCCGCGACCACGGTCATCCGGGCGCTCTTTGCGCGCTGCACGGGGTCGCCGGAGAGCTGGCCGCCGAGGAACGACAGCGACCACGTGAAGATGTCGTCGGAGAAAGCGACGGCCCACCCGTGCTGGACACCCTGCAGCGCGACGAGCTGATGCGTGCTGCGCAGGCGATGCATGCCGTCGCGCACCGGCCCGATGGGCGCCGTCGTGTCGGCTGTGCCGCTGATCGCGAGATACGGCAGCGTCACGTCGTCGAGACCCTGCTGCCCGCTGCCGAACGCGGGCAGCACGGAGAGGCCGAAGTACGGCACGTAGCCCACCGCCGCCTTGATCCGCGGATCCGCCGGCAAGGCCTTCAGGTTGGGCCCGAGCGTGGTGCGAAGCGTCGCCCCGCCGAGCAGCAGCACCGACTCGCCGCCGATGCTGGCGCCGAACGCGCCGACCTTGCTCGCGTCGATGCGGTCGCGGAAACTCGGCTCGACGAGGAAGCGGTCGAGCGTCGCGCGGAGCTCGAGCGGACGCAGCGTCTGCAGCGCGATATAGTCGTTGAAATGCAGCAGCGCGTAGGCGATGTCGGTCAGCCCCCCCAGGTCGATGTCGGCGATGCGCGGATCGGCGTGGAAAGGCGCCACGACCACGTAGCCGTGACTCGCGAACTCGACGATCGCCTGCGTGTAGTCGCCGGAGATCGGGCTGCCGGAAAGACCGTGCGAGAACAGCAGCACGGGGAAGCGCGTCGTCGCATCCGGCCACAGCGGCGCTTCGCCGTCCACCTGCATGTGCGGCAGGGATGCGCCGGACGGCAGCGGATAGTCCGGACGCGGATTCGTGGAGACGGTCGGATAACAGATGAGGCTGACGACGCCGAACGTGGAGCCGGAGAAGCGGCCGTAGAGCTCGCCGTCGTTGGGCACCTGCACGTTCACCGAGAACGTGTGCGCCGGGTCGAGCAGCAGATCGCTGATCGAGCGCTGCCGGCCGCCGTTGGGAAAGCCTTCCCAGTACTGCTGCGCGGTTTCACCCGCGGCCACGCGAGCAAAGTCCTGCGACAGGTTCGCGCACGCCACCGCATACGGACCGTGGCCGATCGGCGGGACCACGGCCAGCGCGTCGGCAGACGCGGTGCCGCTTGCGGCCAGCAGTGCCGCGCAACCGAGCGCAGCGGAGAAGCGGGAGAGCGTGTTCAACATGGTCCTTGAGGCGCGAGCGCGTTGTCGAGATAGATCGAATGCTGCGGGAGACGCTGCCGCAAAGCAGTCGGCCGTACAGGACATCGCGCGTCGGTGCCCCGCCGACACGCCCTTCGGAGTTGCGACGCCGGACTAGAACTGGTCGGCCGCGAGGGCCAGCACCGTATCGCTGCCCTCGGTGATCGCCTGCGAATAGCCTTCCGCCTGCGGCAGCAGGCACTCGGCGTAGAAGCGCGCCGTGGCGATCTTGGCGCGCAGGAACCCGATGTCGCCTTCGCTCTTCGCGAGCGACTCGGTGGCGATCAGCGCCGCGCGGCCCATCTGCCAGCCGCCGGCGACGAGTCCCCACAGCTTGAGGTACGGCACGGCGGCGGCGTGCGCCGCGCGCACGTTGCTGCCGTACGTCGGCACCATCCATTCGATCGCGGCCTGCAGCGCGGCCGTGGCCGCCGCGAGACGCAGCCCCATCTCGCGCAGCGCCGCGTCACCGTGGGATGCGAGGCGCGCGGCGAGCCGGTCGATATCGGCCGCCACCGCGCGCGCCGTCGCGCCGCCGTCGCGCGCGGTCTTGCGCCCGATGAGGTCGTTGGCCTGGATGCCGGTCGTGCCTTCGTAGATCGTGATGATGCGCGCGTCGCGATAGTGCTGCGCGGCACCCGTCTCCTCGATGAAGCCCATGCCGCCGTGCACCTGCACGCCGAGATAGGTCACCTCCTGCGCAACCTCGGTCGACCAGCCCTTCACGATCGGGATCATGAGGTCGACGAACGCCTGGTGCCGCTTTCGCGCGTCGGCGTCCGGATGGCGATGCGCGTTGTCGATCGCGGCCGCCGTCACGTAGGCTACAGCGCGCGTGGCTTCGGTGTAGGCGCGCATCGTCATCAGCATGCGGCGGATGTCGGGATGATCGATGATCGGCCCCGCAGCGTGCGCGCGGTCCATTCCCACCGCCTTGCCCTGCACGCGGTCGCGCGCGAACGCCACCGCGCGCTGGTAGGCGCGCTCGGAGAGGCCCACGCCTTCCATTCCCACCGAGAACCGCGCCTGGTTCATCATGATGAACATGTATTCCAGGCCGCGATTCTCCTGGCCGATCAGGTAGCCGGTAGCGCCGCCCTTGTCGCCGTATGCCAGCACCGCAGTGGGACTCGCGTGGATGCCGAGCTTGTGCTCGAGCGACACGCAGTGCACGTCGTTGCGCGCGCCGATCGAGCCGTCCGCGTTGACGAGGAACTTCGGCACGATGAAGAGCGAGATACCTTTCACACCCTCCGGCGCCGTGGGCGTGCGCGCCAGCACGAGGTGCACGATGTTCTCGGTGTAATCGTGCTCGCCGTACGTGATGAAGATCTTCTGGCCGAAGAGCCTGAAGCTGCCGTCGGGTTGCGGCACCGCGCGCGTGCGCACCGCGGCGAGGTCGGAGCCGGCTTGCGGCTCCGTCAGGTTCATCGTCCCCGTCCAGGTGCCCGCCACCATCTTCGGCAGGTAGCGCGCCTTCTGCTCATCCGTGCCGACGAGCTCGATCGCCTCGATCGCGCCTTGCGTCAGCAGCGGGCAGAGATCGAAGGCCATGTTGGACGAATGCCACATTTCTTCCACGGGCGTGGCCACGACCTGCGGCAAGCCTTGCCCGCCGAAGTCGGGATTCTTGGTGAGCCCGTTCCACCCGTTCTCGATGAACTGCCGGTACGCGGCCTTGAAGCCCGCGGGCGTCTTCACCGTGCCGTCGGGCAGCAGCGTCGAGCCTTCGCGATCGCCGGGACCGTTCAGCGGATCGAGCACGTTCGTCGCGAACTTCGACGCTTCCTCGAGGATCGCGCCTACCGTGTCCGACGTGGCGTCCTCGTAGCCCGGCAGCTTGCCGACCTGATCGAGGCCGGCGAGCTCGTCCAGGACGAATTGCATTTCCTTCAGCGGGGCGCGGTACGTGCTCATGAGCGGTGCTCGGCGAGTGAGGTGGCGGAAGAGAATAGCGTAGCGGACCGCGCTAGACGGCGGGCTCTAAACGCGCGCGCGCTCATCCACGCCCCCCGCGGCCGCGGCAGGCCCGACGTCAGCCGGACAGCTTCGCCGTGAAGTCCGGAACGATCTGGAACAGGTCGCCCACCAGGCCGTAATCGGCGATCTGGAAGATCGGCGCCTCGGGGTCCTTGTTGATGGCGACGATGACCTTGCTGTCCTTCATTCCCGCCAGATGCTGGATGGCCCCCGAAATGCCGATGGCGATGTAGAGATCGGGGGCGACGATCTTGCCCGTCTGGCCCACCTGGTAATCGTTCGGGACGTAGCCCGCGTCCACCGCGGCGCGCGAGGCGCCGAGCGCCGCGTTGAGCTTGTCGGCGAGCGCTTCCAGCATGCGGAAATTCTCGCCGCTGCCGAGGCCGCGCCCGCCCGACACGACGACGCGCGCGCCGGTCAGCTCGGGCCGCGCCGATTTCGTGAGCTCCTGCGCGGTGACCCGAGCGTTGCCCACGTCGGGCGCGGCGGCGACCGTCTCGATCGCGCCGCTTCCGCCCGCGCCCGCGGCGTCGAAGGCCGTGGTGCGAACGGTGATCACCTTCACCGGGTCGCGCGACTGCACGGTGGCGAACGCATTGCCTGCGTAGATCGGCCGCACGAACGTGTCCGGCGATTCGATGGCGGTGATGTCCGAGATCTGCGCCACGTCCAGCTTGGCTGCGACGCGCGGCATCACGTTCTTGCCAAAGCCCGTGGCCGGCGCGATGAGGTGCGTATAGCCCTTGCCGTCGATCACGGCGAGAATCTGCGCGGCGACGTTCTCCGCGGTGGGACGCGCGAGGTGCGCCGCATCCACGTGCAGCACCTTGGTGACGCCGGCGACCTGCGCCGCCGCCTTCGCGGCCGCGCCGGCCTCGTGGCCCGCGACGAGCACGTGCGTGTCGCCGCCCAGCTTGGCCGCCGCGGCAATGGCGTGGAGCGTCGCGCTCTTCAGCGCCTTGTTGTCGTGTTCCGCGAGTATGAGGTTCGGCATGGCGTCAGGGCAGGACCTTGGCTTCGTTGCGCAGCTTGTCGACGAGCTCGGCGACGTCGGCCACCTTGCCGCCACCCTTGCGCTTCGGCGGTTCGACCACGCGAAGCGTGGCGAGGCGCGGCGCGACGTCCACGCCGAGGACCGCGGGCGTGGTCGTCTCCAGCGGCTTCTTCTTCGCCTTCATGATGTTGGGCAGCGTCGCATAGCGCGGCTCGTTCAGCCGCAGATCCGTCGTGACGATCGCGGGCAGCTTCATCTCGAGCGTCTCGAGACCGCCGTCGACTTCGCGCTTGACCGTGGCCGTGTCGCCGGCGATGTCGACCTTGGACGCGAAGGTCGCCTGCGGCCAGTCGAGCAGCGCGGCGAGCATCTGGCCCGTCTGGTTGGCGTCGTCGTCGATCGCCTGCTTGCCGAGGATCACCAGCGTGGGAGACTCCTTGGCGACGATCGCCTGCAGGAGCTTGGCGACGGCGAGCGGCTGCAGCTCGACGTCCGTGTCGACGAGGATCGCGCGGTCGGCGCCGATCGCGAGTGCGGTGCGCAGCGTCTCCTGGCACGCCGGAAGCCCGCAGGACACCGCGACGACTTCGGTGGCGACGCCCTTCTCGCGCAGCCGCACCGCTTCCTCGATGGCGATCTCGTCGAACGGATTCATCGACATCTTCACGTTCGCCGTCTCGACGCCCGAGCCGTCGGGACGCACGCGGACTTTCACGTTGTAATCGATGACGCGCTTCACGGGGACCAGTACCTTCATTTCGCGATTCCTGACGACGAGAAAGTTCCGCGCCGATTATACGGTTCCCCGCTTCGCCGCCCCCGTTCCCGCGGCATCGCGCCATGCCGCCATGCGTGGCGCGCTCACGCGCCGTCGCGCTCGATCCAGCTCGTGACGATGGGCCAGAGCGCCTTGTTGCGCGAGCGGAAGAACCCGAAATGGCCGACCTTGCCGATGCCAACCGCCCTGGCATCGACCGGACGGTCGGCGAACTTAACGCCGGTGAAGAGGCCCTGCAGGCGCCGCGAGGCCGACGCCGTGACGAAAGCGTCGTCCATCGTGCGAAAAAGCAGCCCGTGGCCGGAAAAGGCCGAGAACCGCTCCGTCAGCTCGCCGCGCCGGGCCATGTCCGGCGAACCATCCGGCTGGTTGATGTTCGAACGAAAATCGGGGCGGCGCCGGCCCGCCCACTCGAGCGCCACGCCCAGCGGGAGGTCGTCCGGGAGGCCGAAGCGCCGGCCGGGGAAAAAGCCATATTTTCTGGAGATTGCTGGCATCACGACGTGCCACATCAGCGCCATCTGCACCCGCGAGCGAAGCCGGTAATCGCCGAAGTAGCCCGTATGGCCGCCGATGAAGGCGAAAAGGTCGATTTCTGCGGGATCGGTGACAAAACCGGTCAGAAAACTCCCAATGCTGTGACCGATAACCGCGATTTTAGCCTTGGGAAACGCGAGCTTGGCGTAGCGGAGAATGGCGGCACAATCTTTGCTTCCCCAGTCCTCTACCGACGCCGAAAAGCCATTTAGCGAGCCGAACCGCGACTTTCCGATCCCCCGGTAGTCGTAGGTGACGACGGGAATGCCGCGTTCGGCCAGGTGTGCGGCAAAGCTGTGGTAATAGCGGGCGGGAATCCCGGCGCCGGCGTTGATGACCGCGATGCGGCCAGGACGTGACGGGCCGGACGGCTCGAAGGCGGTGGCGACGAGGTCGTATCCGTCCTCGGTCCGGACGCGTTGTTCGGATCGGGTCGAAGCGACCATCACCGCGGCCGGGGGAACGGAAGCATTGCAGCGAGCAACTTGCCGGGCCGAAACGGGAGCGAACGCATGAACGCCTTGAAGAGGGTCTTTTCCACGCCTCTGCTGGTTCGAGGAACCGCCGACGCCGAGCGCGAGAAGCGCCGCCGGCCCGAGCTCGAGCAATGCCTGCTGCGCGTGGCGATCGCCTTCATCGTGATGGTGTACTTGTTCTGGTACACGCTGCGCGACACCAGCGTCACGGGCAGCGAGGCGCAGGTGCTCTTCGTGTCCGTCGCGTTCTTCGTCTTCGGCGTCGTCCTCGCCGTCCGCGTGATGCTGCACGAGGGCGTCTCCATCCCGCGGCGCTACCTGGGAATGGTAGCGGACAACGCCGTCACCACCTACTGCCTGATGAACATGGGCGAAGGCGGAGCGGTGGTCATCGGCGTGTACCTGTTCATCACGTTCGGCAACGGCTTCCGCTACGGCCGCCGCTATCTGCACGCGTGCCAGGCGATGGGCATCATCGGCTTCTCGTCGGTGCTCGTCGTGTCCGAGTTCTGGTCGCACCACATCGCGATCGGCCTCGGCTTTCTCATCGGCCTCGTCGTGCTTCCCTTCTACGTCGGCGTGCTCGCCGAGCGGATCGAGAAGGCGAAGCGCCGCGCCGACGAAGCGAACCAGGCGAAGGGCCGGTTCGTCGCCAACGTGAGCCACGAAATGCGCACGCCGCTCAACGGCGTCATCGCCATGGCGGACGTGCTGCGGGAAACGAGCCTCACGGATTCGCAGCGCGAGATCGTCGAGACGATGACGACGTCCGCGCAGCTCCTCCTCGCGCAGATCGAGGACGTGCTGGACCTGTCCAAGATCGAGGCGAACCGCGTCCAGATCGAGCATCGCCCGATGGACCTGGGACGCCTGCTGTCGTCCACGCTGAAGGTCGTGCTGCCGCAGGCCCGCTACAAGGGCCTGACGATGAACACCGACGTGGCCGCCGATGCCGCCGGCTGGTTCTACGGCGACTCGCACCACCTGCGTCAGGTCGTCCTCAACCTCCTGTCCAACGCGGTCAAGTTCACCGAGAACGGCGAGGTCACGCTCCGGGCGCGCGTCGTCGAGGAGCGCGACACCGGCAACCTGATCCGGATCGAGGTCCAGGATTCCGGCATCGGTATTCCCGCCGAGAAGCAGATGGCCATCTTCGAGCCGTTCGCGCAGGCCGACGACTCGATCACCCGCGTGTACGGCGGCACGGGCCTCGGCACGACCATCGCCAAGCAGCTCATCACGCTGATGGGCGGCAAGATCGGGCTCCAGAGCGAGCCCAACGTCGGCAGCCTGTTCTGGGTCGAGCTGCCGCTCCTGCCCGCGCAGCCGCAGGGCCTGGACTTCACCGAGGAGCTCGGCAGCGCGAACCGCAAGCAGGGCGCGCAGGCGATCGCCGCGGCCAAGTCCGGCAAGGTGCAGAAGCTCCGCGGCGCGCGCGTGCTCGTCGCCGAGGACAACTCCACGAACCAGCGCGTGGCCCAGCTCATCCTGGAGAGCGGCGGCCACACCGTCACCATCGTCGAGAACGGCGAGGCCGCCCTCGACGCGCTGGAGCGCGGCAGCTTCGACATCGCCCTCTTCGACCTCTCGATGCCGCTCGTCTCCGGTATCGAGGCGCTGAAGCTCTATCGCTTCTCGACCGCAAAGCCGATCCCGATCCTCATCCTTTCGGCCAACGTCACCACGGACACCATCGCGGAATGCGAGCGCGCGGGCGCCGCCGAATTCATCCCCAAGCCGCTGCGCGCCTCCAACCTCCTGGAGTCGGTCGAGCAGCACCTCGCCACGCGCGCCGAGCAGCACGTCGCGCCGGCGCCGGCGCCGCGCCTCGATGAGCGTCCCGCCCTCGCGGTCGTCGACACGCCGGTCGTCGACTCGGAAGTCCTTGAGGACCTGCGCAAGCTGTCCAACGATCCCACGTTCGTCATTCGCCTGATCCAGGGCTTCAACTCGGACACCGACCGCCTGCGCAGCGAGATCATCGAGGCGATCTCCACGCGGCGCTACGAGCTCGTCAAGGATTCCGCCCACGCGCTGAAAGGCGGCTCTGCGAGCGTGGGCGCCACGCAGCTCTCGCAATTCGCGCGGCGGATCGAAAAGGCCACGCACGAGTCGCTGCGGCTCAAGGCGTCGCAGTGGATCGAGGAGCTGCACCAGACCACGAACCGCACGCAGGTGTCGCTGAACGACTGGCTGCGCGTCTACCGGGACGACATGGCCGAGCCGATCAGCGCCCACTGACGCGCGTCCCGTACGAGCCCGCCGTCTTCGCCGCTGCGGCCCCTGTCGATCTTGGCAGTGCGCCGATCTTGTCGCGGCGAATTCCGGTCCACTAGAATCGGCGGATGAGATCGGCGAGGTTCATGCTCGTGCTTGATCCCGCGAAAGCGGAGGCCGAGCTCTGGGCCGAGTGCTCCCTCTGCGGCGCGATCGCCATCCGCACGCTGGATAGCGTGTGGGCGGCCGCCGAGATTCCCTGTGAGTGCGGAACGCTGATGCAGCTGCTGCCCGACGACTTCAGCGCGCTGGAGCAGCAGGCGGCGAGCATGTCGCGCAAGCTGCGCGCGCTGCTGATGCCGCACTAGGCCGCGCCCGCGGCATGAAAAAAAGGCCCGCGCATCGCGAGCCTTTCTTGCGCAGGGCGCGCGCAGGCGCGCCCCAGGCGGCGGGACCTAGTTGATCGAGACGACCTTGCCGACGTGCCCGTGCACCGGCATTTCGGGCACGCGCTGCTGCGCGCGCACGAGACGCTCCATCATGCGAAGGTCGCGGTCCGTGAGCTTGAGCGCGGTGTCGGCCCAGATGCCGACGATGCGCGTGAGCTCCCCGCGCGTGACCGGGCCCACCTCGTTGCGCGCGGCCTCGTAGCCGCGACGCCCGTTGCCGCTCTTCGCATGGCGGCGGATGTAGCCGTAGACCGCCTGCTCGCCGGTGCCGTCGGGCGTGATGACGTCGACGACGCCGAGATCGTAGAGCTGGCGGGCGGTGTAGACGGTGCCGCTGGTGATCATTTCGTCGGCAACGCGGCGTCCCACCTTCCGGCTGAGGAAGCTGAACGCGCCCATGCCGGGGAACAGGTTGAACAGCACCTCCGGAAACCCCATCCGCGACGATTCCTCGGCGATGACGACCGTGGCCGACAGCGCGGCTTCGAAGCCTCCGCCGAGCGCATCGCCCTGGACGAGCGCCATCGTGGTGAGCGGCAAATCGCAGTTCACGTGCCACGGGTAGAGGTTGCTGATGCACGCCTCGCCGTAAGCGAGCAGCGCATCGCGGTTGCCGCTCTCGATCAGCGAGCGGAAGAGCGCGAGATCGCCGCCAAGATTGAAGACGCCTTTGGTCTTCGACGCGAGGACGCCATAGCGGACGGCCGACTTGTCGTCGCCGGGATTCGCGTGCGACGCGATGACGAGATCCAGATATTGCCGAAGCTCGGCGAGCAATTCCGGGCTGAAGCATGCGCGCGGACGCGCGTTCATGTACGCCCAGTACACCCCGAACTCGCGATCAAATCTCGTTTGAAGCTGATTGAAATTTGTTTGCGGGAGGGCACGCACTTCTGCTGACGCGGTCATTTCAAGCTCCGGATGCCATAGCGCAGGGGGGTCGCGCCGGATCGACTGCTCACATTGTGGCAAACAAAACGAGGTGGCGCCACCAAATCCTTCAATAAATGCGACTTTTCGCCAAAATACGCTACGAGCGCAATGCTTTTAGCATACCGGCCGCTCACTGCAGTTCATTAAATACAATTGATTCATTAGCTTGACCTGACATCCTCACTACCCACAATCACAATGTTGCCCAAGTGCCCCCGATCAGACCCTCGATCGGACGGAACGTCGCCTTGTACGCCATCTTCTTGCTGTCCTCGATCCAGTAGCCGAGGTACAGGTACGGCAGGCCCAGCGCGCGGCAGCGCTCGATCTGCCACAGGATGTTGTACTTGCCGAAGCTCGCGCCGGGTACGTCGGGCTCGAAGAACGTGTACACGGACGACAGGCCGTCCACCAGGCGGTCGACGAGGCTGACCATGCGAAGGACGCCGTTTTCCCGAAACTCGTAGAGATCGGTCGAAACGTTGCTGTGAAGCAGAAAGTGCTGGTATTGCTCGCGGCTGTCCTGGTCCATGCCGCCCCCGGGATGCCGGTAGCGCTGATATCGCAGGTATAGCGCGTAATGGTGGCTATCGTACGTCAAGTCTCGTCTAACCGCCGTCAATCCGCGGTGAAACTGCATGGCGCGCTTCTGGCTCCGCGTGGGCAGGAACTGCTCGACAGGCACCCTCACGGGCACGCATGCGCGGCAATGGTCGCAATACGGCCGGTAGGTGAACGCGCCGCTGCGACGGAAGCCCAGACGGACGAGCTCGCTGTACACGCGCGTGTCGATGAGGTGGCTGGGCGTGGCCACCTGCGAGCGCGCGGCTTTGTCGGGCAGGTAACTGCAGGGGTACGGCGCCGTCGCGTAGAACTGCAGCGAGGCGAGGGGCAGATCGTTCAGCTTGCTCATCGGTGCCTGGCGATCGGTCCTGGAGTCCAACCGGCGGGAGGTTCCGGCGAGTGTATCAAGTCGGTCAAATGCGCGGCAAACCGGCGGCGCGCGATCGGCCGCGCGCCGAACGTCGCGAGGTGCGCCGTCTCCTGCTGGCAGTCGACGAGCGGAACGCCAAGCTCGCGCAGCACCTGCATCAGCCCCACCAGCGCGACCTTCGACGCGTCGCTCTCGTGCGCGAACATGGACTCGCCGAAGAACATCCGGTCGATCGCCAGGCCGTAGAGCCCGCCCACGAGCTCACCGTCCTGCCACGCCTCGACGGAATGGCCGAAGCCCTCGGCATGGAGCTCGCGATACGCGTCCATGACGGCCGGGGTGATCCACGTGCCGAGCTGGCCCTCGCGCGGGGTCTGCGCGCAATGCTCGATGACGTCGTCGAAGGCGGTGTCGACGCGCACGTCGAAGTCGCCGCGCTTCACGCGCTTCCGCAGCGAATGCGACGCGTGGAACTCGTCGACGTACAGAACCATCCGCGGGTCCGGGCTCCACCACAGGATGGGCTGTCCCGCGCCGAACCAGGGGAAGATGCCGCGCCGGTAGGCGGCCAGGATCCGCCCCGGCGACAGGTCGCCGCCCGCCGCCAGCAGTCCGTTCGGCTCGTCGAGCGCGGCATCGATCGGAGGGAACGCGCTGTCCGAGCGCAGCCACGTGATCATTGGCGCTTGTTCGTCGCCCGCCGTGCGCGCCGGCGGTCAATCCGACAGCGCATGGAGCGTGTGCGAGTGGAAGTCGCGACGCCACAGGACGGCGAGGATGGCGATCGTCAACGCCGCGAAGAGGCCGGGATGCACGAACCACCCCAGCACCGCGAAGCCGAAATAATAGGCGCGGATGCCGCGGTTGAATTCGTCGCCGGCGAGCGAGCACATCAGCGCGAAGCGCTCGGCCGCGCGCTCCAGCACGTCGGAGGCCGTGCCCTTGGCAGGCGTGGCGCCCAGCAGTATCGACAGGAAATTGAACTGGCGCAGCGACCATGTGAACTTGAAGTACGCGAAGATGAACGTGCCGATCAGCACGAACATCTTGGCCTCGAGCAGCTCCCGCGACGTCTGCCGCGCGAACGGCAGGTCCTCGGTGAAGCTCACGACGCGCTCCAGCGTTCCCGCCACGGCGATGAGACCCGCGATGATGTAGATCGTCGCGTTGGCGTAGAAGGAAACGCTGGCCTTGAGATCGCCGATCAGGCTGGCGTCGGTGATCCGGTTCTCGCGCAGGGTCATCTCCCGCGCCCATTCGATGCGCCGCAGGTGAGTGACGCCGCGCAGCCCGTACGCGCTGCGCTTGGCACGGTCCGCGACATAGCTGTAGCCGAACCACCCGAGGAGGAACAGCGCGAGCGCGCCCCAGTCGAGTGGCGAGAGCAGCGACAGGAAGCGTTGCAGCATTGGCGCCGGCGTGACGTGACAGCCGGAAGTGTAGGCGCAAACGTCCCATCCGGTAAGATTCGAGGGGTTCCCGGCCCCGGTAGCTCAGTGGATAGAGCAGCCCCCTCCTAAGGGGCAGGTCGGACGTTCGATTCGTCTCCGGGGTGCCATGGTCGCCGCAGTGCTCATGCAAAGGAAAACGTGATGAAACCCGCCCTGAAATTCGTGCACGTCCTCGTCGCCGTCGCGCTGACGCTCGCCGTCGCGGGCTGCGCGTCGCCGAACGCCCCGCCTGCGGCGAGCCCGCAGGTCGAGGCCCTGCTCGTCGAGGCCGGCTTCAAGACCGTCGTGGCGAGCACCGACAAGGCGCTGCAGCAGCTTCCGACGCTGCCTGCCGGCCAGGTCACCGCCGTCACGCAAACCGGCAAGAACTGGTTCGTCTATCCGGACCTGCCGAAGAACCGCGTGTACGTCGGCACGCAAAAGGAATACACGGCCTACCTCAACCTGCGGCAGAAGAACAACCTGCCGGACGTCGACCCCGAGGCCTCGTACTACAAGCAGGACACCGCGATGACCGCCAAATCGGCACGCTACGCCGGCGTGCCGATCGACGGCTGGCCCGATTTCGCGGTGCTGGGCTGGTGATTGCGCGGCGTCCCGCATGACCGAGCACGCCGCCACCCACTACCGCATCGCCGTCCTCGACCCTGCCGCGCATCTGTTCGAGGTGCGCTGCACCGTCGACACCCCCGCCGCCGGCGGGCAGCGCTTTCGCCTGCCGCGCTGGGTGCCCGGCAGCTACCTGATCCGCGAGTTCGCGCGCCATTTCGTCGACGTGCGCGCGATGACCGGCGCGAGCGGCGCGGCTGTGCCGATCGCGAAGGAGGATGCCAGCACGTGGCGCGCCGCCCCGTGCACGGGGCCGCTGACCGTGATCGCGCGCATCTACGCGTTCGACCTGTCGGTGCGCACCGCGTACCTCGACACGACGCGCGGCTACTTCAACGGCGGCGCCGTCTTCCTTTGCCCGGACGGGCGCGAGCACGCGCCCTGCACGCTCGAGATCGTTCCGCCGGACGCGGCGGCCTGCGTCCGGTGGCGCTGCGCCACGACGATGACGCGCGCCGATCCCGCGACGTGGCGTTTTCACGCGGCCGATTACGACGAGCTCATCGACCATCCCGTCGAGCTCTCCGAGTTCGCCGCGTGCGAGTTCGCCGCCGGTGGCGTGCCGCATCAGGTCGCGATCACCGGGCGGCACGCGGTCGACACCGGGCGCCTGCAGCGCGATCTCGCGCGGGTGTGCCAATGGCAGATCGACCTCTTCGGCGGCACCCCGCCCTTCCCCGCGTACCTCTTCCTGGTGATGGCGGTAGGCGACGGCTACGGCGGCCTGGAGCACCGGTCGAGCACCAGCCTGCTGTGCTCGCGCAACAGCCTGCCGCAGGCCGGAATGGCGGAGCCGACGGACGACTACGTGACGTTCCTCGGCCTCGCGAGCCACGAGTACTTCCACGCGTGGAACGTCAAGCGCATCAAGCCGGCCGCGTTCGTGCCGTACGACCTGTCGCGCGAGAGCTACACGCGCCAGCTCTGGGCGTTCGAGGGCATCACGTCGTACTACGACGATCTCGCGCTGGTGCGCAGCGGCGTCGTCGGCGATGTGAAGTTCCTCGAGCTGCTGGGCCGGGGCATCACCACCGTGCTGCGCACGCCCGGCCGCCTCACGCAAAGCATCGCCGACGCGAGCTTCGACGCATGGATCAAGTTCTATCGCCAGGACGAGAACTCGCCGAACGCGCTCGTCAGCTACTACGCGAAGGGCGCGCTCGTCGCGCTGGCGCTCGACCTCCAGCTTCGCGTGGACGGCCGCGTCACGCTCGACGACGTGATGCGCGCGCTGTGGGAGCGTCATGGCGCGACGGGCGTCGGCGTCCCCGAGGGCGGCATCGAGGCGCTTGCCTCGGAGCTCGCGGGGCGCGACCTCGGCGACTTCTTCGCCCGCTACGTGCATGGGACGGAGGACCCGCCGCTCGCAAGCCTGCTCGCCGCGCACGGCGTGACGCTTGAGCTGCGCGCGGCCGCGGGCGCCAAGGATCGGGGCGGCAAGCCCGCGCCGGCGGGGGCGCAAGCGGCGCCCCGGACCTGGCTCGGCGCGAAGGTGGGCGGCGACCTGCGTCTGCAGCACGTCTACGCGGGAGGGCCGGCCGAGCGCGCGGGACTTGCCGCAGGCGACGCGCTGGTGGCGCTCGGCGGCATCCGGGCGGCGGCGGAAGCGCTCGACCGCCTGGCCGAGCGCGGCGCGGCCGGCACGCGCCTCGCCGTGCACGCGTTCCGGCGCGACGAGCTGATGGCATTCGACGTGGAGATCGCAGCGGCGCCGCTCGACACCGCGTTCCTGACGCTGGCTGCGGATGCGCCGCCCGACGTCCGGGCGCGGCGCGCCGCGTGGCTCGGAGCGCGCCCCGCTACAGCCTGACGGACGGGTTCAGCGTGTACCGCCCCGTGATCGCCGCCTGCGCGAGCACGTGACGCTGCATCGCCGTGCGCGCCTCGGGGCCGGTGAACTTGCCGGTGACCGGCAGCTCCGTCACGTCGAGCGCGTACAGCGTGAAGACGTAGCGATGGACGATGGCGTCGTTCCATGGCGGGCACGGGCCGTCGTAGCCGAAGTAGCTGCCTTCCATGTCCGCGTCGCCGGCGAACCATCCGGTGTAGTCGTTGACGCCATGCCGAGCGCTGTCGGGCGCCTGGGGCCCGGGCTTGCCGCGCGCGACGACGCCGTCGGAATGGCCGCCGCGCGCAATGCCGCGCGCGTTGGGCGGCAGGTCGACGAGCACCCAATGGAAGAAATCCACGCGCGGCAGCGATGCCGGCACGACGCGGCCTTCCTGGTTCACGTCGTCGCCGCGCGAAGGCACGTCAGGGTCGTGGCAGAGCAGCGCCAGGGAGCGCGTGCCGGGCGGCAGGTCCGACCACGCGAAGTCGGGGTTGCGATTGGCCGACAGCTTCACGTGCGCCGCGGGATCGATGACGGCGAAGGCGAACTCGCCGGGAATGGGCGCCATGTCGGCGAACGCGGTAGTGGTGATCTTCATCTGGAGGGCTGGCGCCAATGCGGCGGAATGGTCTTGTCGAGATAAGGCAGCGCTTCCATGCGGGCCTTCCAGGCCTGCAGCGGCGGCGGCAGCAGCGCCTGCGAATCGAAATCGGGCAGCTTCACTTCGCAGCGCTTGGCGAAGGCGACCAGCGGATAGAACGCGAAGTCGGCGGCGGAGAGCTCGCCCGCGAGGAAGTCGCCGCGCATCGACTTGGCGAAGAGCGCGTACTCTTCCTCCAGACCGTGCTTGGCCGCGTCGAACTTGGCAACGTCGCGCGCCTCCGGTTTCGTGTACAACGCGTAGTCGATCAGGACGTCGATCGGTTTCTCGAAGTAATTGTCCACCTCGAGCACGAGGCGCCGCGCCAGCGCCCGCGCCTTCGCGTCGCCGGGAAACAGCGGCCGTCCCTGCGCCGGATACGCGTCGTCCAGGTACTCGACGATGGCGTTCGATTCGTACAGCGTGAAATCGCCGTCGGTGATCGTCGGAACGCGGTGGCGCGGGTTGAGCGCGAGGAATGCCGGCTTCTGCGTGTCCTTGTCCGCGAACGACAGCACCTTGCGCTCGTAGGGGAGCGCCTTGTGCTCGAGCGCCAGCTGGACACGCCACGCGTAAGGCGAGCCGGAGCCGTAGTAGAGCGTGATCGCCATGTCAGCCTTTGCCGGACGGGGAACGGGCGCCGCCCGGGCCGTGAGTCGAGCGCATCGCCTCGAGCGAAGCCTTCTGCAGCTCCATCGTCTTGATGCTCATCTGCATCATGTTGAGGCTCATCGCGAGCCACCCCTCGATGATCTTGAGGTCGTTGATCTTGCGCTCGACCTCCGCGGGATCGAGCGCCGCGAACATCGCGGCCGGGCTCGGAAACGGCATCCCGGGCATGACGCCCGCCGCCGCGGCCGCCGGATCGGCCGGCGCTGCGGCCGGAAAGCCGGGCATCGGCAAACCGAACGGATTCCACAACTTTTGCATGAACGCCATCGCGTCCTGCGGCGAGAAGGGATTTCCACCACCGCCGGGCGGGGCCTTGCCGTCGTCGGCCGTCATGTTTCCTCCATAAAAGCGCCGTGCCCGCCCAAGGCGGAATTTTGGGGTCGCTTTAAGCTAATATCCTGCGCCATGGCCGATTCCGGCGCAACCTTGCGCTCCCTCGCCGCCGCGGTCGGCGCTCCCCACGTCCTCACCGCCGCAGCCGACGTCGAACCGTACCTCGTCGATTGGCGCGGCCGCTATCGCGGCGCGGCGCTCGCCGTGGTGCGCCCTGCCAACACCGACCAGGTGGCCGCGGTCGTGCGGATCTGCGCCGACGCCGGCACGCCCGTCGTCGCCCAGGGCGGCAACACGGGCATGTGCGGCGGCGCGACGCCGGATGCCGGCGGCGGCGCAGTCGTGGTTTCGCTCTCCCGCCTCGATCGCGTGCGCTCGCTCGACGCCGCCAACGCGACGCTCACCGTGGAGGCCGGCGTCACGCTGCACGCGGTCCAGGAGGCCGCCGCGGCGGCCGGACTGATGTTTCCGCTGTCGCTCGCCTCCGAGGGAAGCTGCACGATCGGCGGCAACCTGTCGACCAACGCCGGCGGCACCGCGGTGCTGCGCTTTGGCAACACGCGCGAGCTCGCCCTCGGGCTCGAGGTCGTGCTCGCCGACGGCCGCGTGTGGAATGGGCTGCGCGGCCTGCGCAAGGACAACACCGGCTACGATCTGAAGCAGCTCTTCATCGGCGGCGAAGGCACGCTCGGCATCGTCACGGCCGCGGTGCTGAAGCTCTTTCCGGCGCCGGCGGCGCGCGTCACCGCGCTCGCCGCCGCGGCGGACGTCGACCACGCCGTGCGGCTGCTGCGGCACATGAAGGGGGCGCTGGGCGACCGGCTTACCGGCTTCGAGCTGATCAGCGACGTGGCGCTCGCGCTGTCCCGCAAGCATCACCCGGACCTCCCCGACCCGCTGCCCGGCCACGCGTGGTACGTGCTGGTGCAGGCCGACGACACGGCCGCCGGGAGCGCGCTCGCCACGCAGGTGGAAGAGGCTCTCGGAGGCGCCGTCGAATCCGGCGCCGCGCTCGACGCCGCGCTGGCGCAATCGCAGGACCAGGCGCGAAAACTCTGGGCGCTGCGCGAGAACATCAGCGAGGCCCAGCGCCGCGAAGGACCCAACATCAAGCACGACATCTCGCTGCCCGTGTCGGCGATTCCCGCGTTCCTGGCCGATGCCGCCGTCGCGCTCCGCAACGCGTTCCCCGCCGTGCGCTTCGTGACCTTCGGCCACCTCGGCGACGGCAACCTCCACTACAACCTCGCCGCACCGGAGGGCGGGGACGCAGCGGACTTCATGCGCAACGCGCCGGCGGTGAACCGCATCGTGCACGACCTCGTCGTGGCCGCCGGAGGCAGCATCAGCGCCGAGCACGGCATCGGCCAGCTGAAGCGCGACGAGCTCCGCCGCTACAAGGCGCCGCTGGAGCTCGAGCTGATGGCGCGCATCAAGTCCGCGCTCGATCCGCAGGGGCTCCTCAATCCCGGGAAGGTGCTGTAGCGATGGGCAAGGTCGTCTTCTGGCTGGTGCTGGTGTTTGCGGTGCTGTTCGTGCTGCGCCTCGTCAACACGGCGAAAGCGCGCAAGGCGCGCGACGACGCGCCGCGCCCAGGCGAGCCCGCGCGCGTGCCGATGGTGAGATGCGTGGAGTGCGGCGTGTTCCTGCCGCAGGTCGACGCGCTCGCGGGGCCGCAGGGACCGCGCTGCGGCGACGCGCAGTGCAAAGAGCGCGCGCGCCGTCCGCACTGACCCGCGATGGCCGCCGAGCGCGCTCCGTCTCCGATCACCGCCGTGCCGCGCGTCGAGCCGCGGCCGCTGCCGCCGGCGATCACGGATTCCGGGCGCCGGATCCTGTGGATCGTCGGGGTCTATCGCGCGGTGTGCGGCGCGGTGCTGTTCGGCATGGCGATGGTGTTCGACCTCAAGGGTCTCAACATCGCGACGCCGAACGCGTTCGTCACCGCGACCGCGCTCTACTTCGTCTTCGGCGCCGCCGCGTTCTGGTGGGTGCGGCAGGTCAGCCTGCCGATGCCGCTGCCGCAGACTCTGCTGGCGCTCCTGACCGGCGACGTCTTCTTCCTGGCGCTCGTGATGATCGCCGGCGGCAGCACCGGCGCGCCGCTCCCCATCCTGCTGTTTCCGCAGCTCGCCGCGAGTGGCTGGCTGCTCCGCACGCGCACGGCGTTCTTCCATGCGGCGCTCGCCACCGTCGTGCTGCTGGGCCTCGAGGCCTACCGCGTCGTCGACGGCAACATCGGCGCGGCGCCGCTGTTCCAGACCGGGCTCATCTGCTTCGGCTATTTCGCCACCGTGGGCATCGCCGTGGCGCTCGGCCGCTACACGAAGATGTCCGAGGATCTCGCCGAGCAGCGCGGCATCGACATCGCCAACCTGGAGCAGGTGAACCGCCTGATCATCCAGGACATGCAGGACGGCGTGCTCGTCGTCGACCTGAACGGCATCGTGCGCGGCCACAACGCGCCGGTCACCCGCCTCCTCGGCGGCTTCGGACGGATGCGCGGCGGCATGCGGCTCGTCGAGTTCTCCGCCACGCTGCACGACTACTGGCGGCGGTGGAACGAGGACCCCGCCGAGCAGCTGCCGCCGTTCAAGGTCGAGCAGACGCAGCGGCTGCTCCGCGTGCGGCTGGTGCGGATCGGCTCCGGGATCAACGGCGGCACGCTCATCTACCTCGAGGACCTCGGCCGGGCGCAATCGGAAGCGCAGCAGATCAAGCTGGCGGCGCTCGGCCGCCTGACGGCGTCGATCGCGCACGAAGTGCGCAACCCGCTGTCGGCGATCAACCAGGCGGCGCAGCTCCTCGAGGAGGACCGCGTGGTGGCGCCCGCGGGCGAACGGCTGCTCGCGATGATCCGCAACAACACGAAGCGCATCGACCGCATCGTCGGCGAGATCCTGCAGCTGAACCGCCGCGACCGCCAGCAGCCCGAGGCGATCGCGCTGGGCGAGTTCGTGCGCGCGCTGTGCGACGAGATCGCGCAGGCCGAGCACGTGCCGAAGGGCCACATCGTCATCGAGATCCTCGACGACACGGCGGTGATCTTCGACCGCGGCCACATGAGCCAGATCCTGTGGAACCTGGTGCGCAACGCGTGGCAGCACTGCCAGAAGCGCGAGGGGAGCATCCTGATCGCCGCGCGCCAGGGCTACATGGGCGACGCCGTCATCTGCGAGCTGACCGACGACGGCCCAGGCATCCCGGCCGACACGCGCGCCAACGTCTTCGAGCCGTTCTTCACCACCCGCCCGGGCGGCACCGGGCTGGGCCTCTACATCGCCCGGGAGCTGGCCGACGCCAACGGCGCCGCGCTGGAGCTCCTGCCGAAAGGCCCGGGCGCCCATTTCCGCCTCACGTTGAAGCGGGCGATGACCGAATCCCCAAAGGCCGTAAAATAGCCTTCTTTCAGAGACAAGCCCCCATGTCACGCAGAATCCGCGGCCAGCCCAAAGTCCTCGTTGTCGACGACGAGCCCGATCTCCTCGAGCTCCTCGAGCTGACGCTTTCGCGCATGGGACTCGACACGTCCCGCGCCGAATCGGTGGCCGACGCGCTGCGCCTCCTCGATCGGGAGCCGTTCGACCTGTGCCTCACCGATATGCGGCTGCCTGACGGCGAGGGCCTTCGCGTGGTCGAGTACATCACGCAGCGCGCGATGGACGTGCCCGTCGCGGTGATCACCGCCTTCGGCAGCGCGGAGAACGCCGTGGCCGCGTTGAAGGCCGGCGCGTTCGACTACCTGTCGAAGCCCGTGGCGCTCGAGCAGCTCCGCGCCCTCGTCAAGCAGGCGCTGAAGGTCCCGGAGAAGGAGAAGCCCGCGCACAGCTACCAGCTTCTGGGCGACTCGCCGGCGATGGAGATCGCCCGCGACCTGATCGAGCGACTCGCGAAAAGCCAGGCGCCGGTGTTCATCAACGGCGAGTCCGGCAGCGGCAAGGAACTCGCGGCGCGGATGATCCACCTCAAGGGCCCCCGCGCCGAGCAGCCGTTCATCGCGGTGAATTGCGGCGCGATCCCCGAGAACCTGATGGAGAGCGAGTTCTTCGGCTACAAGAAGGGCGCGTTCACCGGCGCCGAGGGCGACCGCGACGGTTTCTTCCAGGCCGCCAACGGCGGCACGCTGTTCCTCGACGAAGTGGCGGACCTGCCGCTCGCGATGCAGGTGAAACTGCTGCGCGCCATTCAGGAGAAGAAGGTCCGCAAGGTCGGCGCCACCACCGAGGAGCCCGTCGACGCCCGCATCATCAGCGCCACGCACAAGAAGCTCACCGCGCTGGTCGAGAACGGCGAGTTCCGGCAGGACCTCTATTACCGGCTGCACGTGATCGAGCTGCAGATGCCGTCGCTGCGCGAAATGCGCGAGGACATCCCGCCGATCGCCAACGCCATCCTCGCCAAGCTCTCGCGCGGCGGGGGCGCAGCGCTGGAGCCGGAGGCCGTCGTGGCGCTCGAGCGCTACCCGTTCCCGGGCAACGTGCGCGAGCTCGAGAACATCCTGGAGCGCGGCCTTTCCCTCGCAGCGGATCCGCAGCACATCACCGCGGAGGACCTGCATCTCACCCCGGTCGCCGACGAATCCGACGTCGCCATCCCGGCCGGCGACAAGTGGCCGTTGCAGGATTATCTCGATCGGGTCGAGCGCCAGGCGATCAACGAGGCGCTGGAGAAGACGCGCTACAACCGCACGGCGGCGGCGAAGCTCCTCGGCATCACGTTTCGCGCGATGCGTTACCGGATGGAGCGGCTGGGCATCAAGTAGCCGGATACGGCGGGCGGAGTCAGGACAACCCGCGCAGCGCGTGGCCGACGGCGAACCACACCCAGCTGCACGCCGCAATTCCGGCGAGCAGCACCCAGTCCTTCATCGTTAGCCGCGGCATTCGAGGGGCCTCAAGGTAGTCACGGGCCCACGAGATGCAACTTGCGTACCCGCCGCCCGCGGACCGCGACCGGCGCCGGCCGCATGGGCGCGGCTTTCGCTCCAGCTCATTGAATCGTGACGATTTCCCGGCGCCCGCGCGGCATCCGGGGGCCACCGCGCCGTGTCGCGGCCGGCCGGAAGCGCCGCCCGCACCGACGACGAGGGGAGCGATGCGCGGCCGCCGTCGCCCTTCCGCGGCGCAACCCCGCGGCGGGGCGTCGAGGCGCGCACGGCTTCCACGGCACCGCTGCATGGCCGCTTGCACGCACCGGTCACGGTCGCACCCGCTCGAGTCGCGGCCGCGAACTCCAGCGCTTCGTCAATCAACGGGGTCGGGGAAGGATTCATCGGCGTTGCGGGAAAGCGTACCAGCCTTCGGTGAAGTCACGTTGGATCCACGCGACGCGCACTTAATCCTTCGATCCGCATCGCCCGTATTCGATGTCGCGAAAAGCGTTTGCGCATGGCGCGCCGCTCATCCCACACGGGGACCGGCAGCGGCAGCACGGGACGGCGGCGGCGACCCGCGACATTTCGTCCGCGCCGTTCGCTCGCGAGTCGACGTCCGACACCAAGGTGCTCACGCCGTCGGTGTTCGTTTCGCCGACCGCCACGGCGTCACCGCGCCGGCTGGGCTGGCGCGAGCCGAACTAGCGCGGCGCCGGACGCCGCGGGCGCCCGCGGCGCTTGCCATCTTCGCGCAAGGCGCCGTACTGTTGCGCGGGTGACCCCTGCCTCCCGCCTCACGCTCGACGCCGACGGTCGCGCGTCGATCGCCCGCTTCATCCGCTCGCCCAACTGCGACGATCGTCCGGGAGACGGGGCGATCACCGTCGCGGTCGTCCACGGCATTTCGCTGCCGCCAGGCCGCTTCGGCGGTCGCGGCGTCGAGCAGCTTTTCACCAACCGCCTCGACCCCGCCGCCGATCCGTACTACGGCGGCGTCGCGCACCTGCGCGTGTCGGCCCACTTCGTCATCCGCCGCGATGGGCGGCTGCTGCAGTTCGTGCCCTGCGCCAAGCGCGCGTGGCACGCCGGTGTTTCGGCATGGAAGGGACGCGAGCGCGTCAACGATTTCTCGGTCGGCATCGAGCTTGAAGGCACCGACACGCTGCCGTACGCCGGCGCGCAGTACACGATGCTTGCACGGCTGCTGAAGGCGCTTGCCCGCCGCTACCCCATCGCCGACGTCGTCGGTCACAGCGACATCGCGCCGGGACGCAAGACCGACCCCGGCCCGTCGTTCGACTGGGAGCGCCTCCGCCGGCTCATGGCACCGCGCCGCCGATGACTGCGATGCTAGAGCTGACGGCCGCCGGCCTCTATTGCGCGGCCGGCGATTTCCACGTCGATCCATGGCAGCCGGTCGCGCGCGCGCTGATCACGCATGCGCACGCCGATCACGCGCGCGGCGGCCATGCCGCCTACCTGGCAGCCGCGCCGGGGCTGCCGCTGCTGCGCGCCCGGCTGCCGCCCGACGCGACGGTCGAGACGGTGGCGTACGGCGAGCGCCGGCGGATCGGCGGCGTCGACGTGTCCTTCCATCCGGCGGGCCACGTGCTCGGCAGTGCGCAGATCCGCATCGCGGGTGCGGCGGCGGTCACCGTGGTCTCCGGCGACTACAAGCTGGCACCCGATCCCACGTGCGCGCCGTTCGAGCCCGTGCGCTGCGACGACTTCGTCACCGAGTCGACGTTCGGACTGCCCGTCTTCCGCTGGGACCCGCCGGAGGTCACGATGCGCGCGATCGCGGGCTGGTGGGCCGCCAACCGCGCCGCCGGCGAGGCGAGCGTGCTGTTCGCCTATGCGCTCGGCAAGGCCCAGCGCATTCTCGCCGGGCTCGCCGCCCTCGACGGCGGGATCGCCGGCCCGCTCTACTGCCACGGCGCCGTCGAGCGCATCAACGCCGCCTACCGCGAGGCGGGCGTGGCGCTGCCGCCCACGCGGCCGGTGGCGGGCGCCGACCCCGACACAGCCTGGAAGGATGCGTTGATCGTCGCGCCGCCTTCCGCGCAGGGCTCGTCCTGGATGCGCCGGTTCGCGCCTTATCGCACGGGTTTCGCCTCCGGATGGATGGCCATCCGCGGCACCCGGCGGCGACGGAACCTGGACCGCGGCTTCGTGCTGTCGGACCACGCCGACTGGCCCGCGCTGAACGAGGCGATCGCCGGCAGCGGCGCGGCGCAGGTCCGGGTGACCCACGGCTACAGCGACGAGCTGGTGCGCTGGCTGCGCGAGACGGGGTTCCGGGCCGACCGGCTCGACACCCGGTTCGAAGGCGAGGCCGGGGCGGACGCCGAGCCCGAGGCCTGATTCGACGATCCCGCGCCCCTACGTGGAGCCCGCCCGCGGAACCCGGCAGCCGGGTGGAACGAGCCTCGGGAATCGAGGTATAATCGACGGTTTATGCAGCTCCTTGCGGACTACTTCCCGCTCCTCCTCTTCTTCGTCGCGTTCAAGTGGCAGGGCATCTACGTCGCCACCGCCGTCGCGATCGTCGCGTCGGTCGTGCAGCTGGCGTGGTTCCACTGGCGGCGCAAGCTTTCGGCGGTGCACTGGCTCTCGTTCGCGATCATCGTGATCTTCGGGGGCGCGACGCTGCTGCTGCAGGACGAGACGTTCATCAAGTGGAAACCCACCGTGCTCTATGCGCTGTTCGGCGTCGTGCTGGCCTTCGGCAAGCTGTTCTTTCGCCGCGACCTCATCTCGGCGCTGCTGAAGGACATCGCGCTGCCGCCGGCCGTGTGGACGCGTGTGACGTGGTCGTGGGTGGCGTTCTTCGCCTTCATGGGCGTGGCGAACTGGTACGTCGCGTTCCACTTTCCGACCGACACCTGGGTCAACTTCAAGGTGTGGGGCGGCATCGGGCTGTTCCTGCTGTTCGCGCTCGGCCAGGGGCTGATGCTGGCCCGGCACGTGTCGGAGCCCGCGCCATGAATCCGAAGGGCCGCCCCGAGGGTGAAGTGCGCCGCAGCGCGGAGCGCGGAGGCGGTCCGGCCGGTCCGGTCGCCGCCACGCTGCAATCGCGCCTCGGCACGCTCGCCCCCAGCGTCCTCGAGATCCACGACGACAGCGCCGAGCACGCCGGTCATGCCGGCGCCGCGGCGGGTGGCGGGCACTTTTCCGTCACCATCGTGTCGGAGCAGTTCCAAGGCCTCTCCCGCCTGGCGCGGCACCGTGCGGTGCTGGAGCGCGTCGGCGACCTGATTCCCCATCCCGTGCATGCGCTCGCGATCCACGCGTTCGCGCCTCACGAATTCCCTTCCTGACGAAAGGATCCATCGAAATGAACCGAATGCTCGTCGCGGCCGCCGTCCTGGCCGCCCTCCTCCCCGCCGCCGCGTCCGCCCAGGCCCCGGCCAAGGCGAAAGACGCGCCGGCCAAGGCCGCCGCGCCCGCGAAGTCCACCGGCAGCGACAAGGTGCTCTATCCGCCGGGCCAGTTCGACCTGCTGCTGAAGGAGCGGCTGTCGCAGCAGGGCGCGCAGGACACGCCGGAGCTTCGCAACGCCGTCCGCGAGGAGCTGAACACGCGCGAGCTGCTCGCCCGCGAGGCGCGCAAGCAGGGCCTGCAGAACAACAACGACGTCAAGACGCAGATGGACCTCGCCGGCCAGACGGTGCTCGTCCGTGCCTACGTCGCCGACTGGATCGCGAAGAACCCGGTGCCCGAGTCCGAGCTCAAGTCCGAGTACGAGAAGATCAAGGGCCAGATCGGCGACCGCGAATACAAGGTGCGGCACATCCTCGTCGAGAAGGAAGACGAGGCGAAGGACGTCATCAACGAGCTGCAGAAGGGCGCCAAGTTCGAGGACCTCGCCAAGGCCCGCTCGAAGGACCCGGGCTCCAAGGACCGCGGCGGCGACCTCGACTGGAACTCGCCGGCCGGCTTCGTGAAGCCGTTCGGCGACGCGATGGCCAAGACGCCGAAGGGCAAGTTCACGCCGGTTCCGGTGCAGACGCAATTCGGATGGCACGTGATCCTGGTCGAGGACACCCGCGACGCCAAGGTCCCGACGTTCGACGAAGTGAAGCCGCAGCTCCAGCAGCGGATGCAGGCGCAGTGGCTCGACAAGTACTTCAAGGATCTGCGCGCCAAGAACGGCGTCTGATCGAGGGAGCAGAAGAGAAAAAAGGCGGGCCGCAAATCCCGCCTTTTTCTTTGCCGGCGCCGCCGCGCCGGCGGCGCGCATGCGGGGCGCGTCCCGGTGCTATCCTACGGCGCTCCGCGGCAGACGACCGCGCGCGCACGAACGATCCGCACAGACAAGATCGATGGCGAGGAGGGGAATGAGAATGTCGGCGATTCGCAGTCCCAAGGATTTCTGGTCGGGGGTGTTGTTCGTCCTCATCGGCGCCGCCGCCCTGGCGCTCAGCGCCAAGTACTCGCTCGGCACCGCCGCGCGAATGGGACCGGGTTACTTCCCGCGCATTCTCGGCATCCTGATGATCGCGCTGGGGCTCATTCTGGCGCTGCGCTCGTTCAAGCTCGAAGGCGCGCCGGTGCCGCGGTGGAAGCTGCGCCCCACGCTAGTCGTGCTCGGCAGCGTGGTGATGTTCGGCGCGATCGTGCAGTCGTTCGGCGTCGCCATCTCCACCGTCGCGCTGATCGTCGCGGCGAGCGCTGCGAGCCGTGAGTTCCGCCCCAAGGAGGCGCTGATCGCCGGCGTCCTGCTCGCCACGCTGGCGGTGGGCGTGTTCGTCGTGGGGCTGAAGCTGCAGCTTCCGATCTGGCCCACCTTCTTCGGCTGACGGAGACCGCAAAACCATGGATCTCCTCAGTCACCTCGCCCTCGGCTTCGGCGTCGCGCTCACGCCGGTCAACCTGCTCTATGCGCTGGTCGGCGCGCTGCTGGGAACGCTGATCGGCGTGCTGCCGGGCATCGGCCCCGTCGCGACGATCGCGATGCTGCTGCCCACCACCTATGCGCTCGAGCCCGTGTCGGCGCTGATCATGCTGGCCGGCATCTACTACGGCGCGCAGTACGGCGGCTCGACAACGTCGATTCTGATGAACATGCCGGGCGAGGCGGCATCGGTCGTCACTTGCCTCGACGGCCACCAGATGGCGCGCAAGGGCGAGGCCGGCGCCGCGCTCACGATCGCCGCGCTCGGGTCGTTCTTCGCCGGCACCGTCGCCACGCTGCTGGTCGCCGCGGTGTCGACACCGCTGTCGTCGCTGGCGCTGAAGTTCGGTCCCGCCGAATACTTCTCGCTGATGGTGCTCGGCCTGATCGGCGCGGTCGTGCTGGCGCACGGGTCGCTGATCAAGGCGATCGCCATGATCGTCCTGGGACTGCTGCTTGGCATCGTCGGCACCGACGTCAACTCGGGGGTGGCACGGTTCGATTTCGGCATTCCCGAGCTCTCGGACGGTATCGGCGTCGTGGTGGTCGCGATGGGCCTTTTCGGCTTTTCGGAGATCATCCTGAACCTGGAGATGACGGAGAAGCGCGAGCTCATCACCGCCAAGTTCAAAGGATTCTGGCTGACGAAGAAACAGTTCCAGGCGGCATGGCCCGCGGTGCTGCGGGGCACAGGACTGGGATCGATCCTTGGAGTGCTGCCCGGCGGCGGCGCGATGCTCTCGTCGTTCGCTTCGTACACGATCGAGAAGAAGATCGCGAAGGACCCGTCGCAGTTCGGCAAGGGCGCGATCCAGGGCGTGGCCGGGCCCGAGTCGGCGAACAACGCCGGCGCGCAGACGTCGTTCATTCCGCTGCTCACGCTCGGCATACCCGAGAACGCGGTGATGGCGATGATGGTCGGCGCGATGACGATCCACAACATCCAGCCCGGCCCGCAGGTGATGACGTCGAACCCGGGACTGTTCTGGGGGCTGATCGCGTCGATGTGGATCGGCAACCTGATGCTCGTCGTGCTGAACCTGCCGATGATCGGCATCTGGATCAAGCTCCTCACCGTGCCCTACCGCGTGCTGTATCCGGCGATCCTGCTGTTCTGCGCGATCGGCGTCTACACCGTGAACAACACCAGCTTCGACGTGATGCAGACGGCCTTCTTCGGTTTGATCGGCGTGCTGTTCGCCAAGCTCGAATGCGAGCCCGCGCCGCTGCTGCTGGGCTTCGTGCTCGGGCCGATGATGGAGGAGAACCTGCGCCGCGCGCTGCTGCTCTCGCGCGGCGATCCGTTCGTGTTCATGCAGCGGCCGATCTCCGCCGGGCTGCTGATCGCGGCGGTGCTGCTGATCATCCTGATCGGCCTGCCCAACATCAAGCGGAAGCGCGAAGAGGCGTTCCAGGAAGCTTGACGGAGTGAGCCGATGAACGACGGCATCCCTACCCGCGCCACGCCCGGCTTCGACTGGGCGCTGCCCTACCCCTCGCGGCGCCAGCCGATCTTCGCGCGCCAATGCGTCGCGACGTCCCAGCCGCTCGCCACGCAGGCCGGCGTGGCGATGCTCGCGCGCGGCGGCAGCGCCGTCGACGCCGCGCTCGCCACCGCGATCACCCTCACCGTCGTCGAGCCGTGCAGCAACGGCATCGGCTCCGACCTGTTCGCCATCCTGTGGGACGGCCGCGAGCTCGTGGGCCTCAACGCGTCCGGCCGCGCGCCGGCAGCGTGGTCGCCGCAGCGCTTCGCCGGCCGTCAGGCGATGCCCCAGCGCGGCTGGGACACGGTCTCGATTCCCGGCGCGGTGTCGGGCTGGGTGGCGCTGTCCCGCCGCTACGGCAAGCTGCCGTTCGCCGACCTCTTCGAGCCGGCGATCCGCTACGCGCGCGACGGCTACGCGGTGTCGCCGATCATCTCGGAGAAGTGGCATGCGGCCGCGCCGCTGATGCCGCAGGGCCTCGGCTGGCAGGAGCACTTCCTGCCGCGCGGACGCGCGCCGCTGCCCGGCGAGCGTTTCGCGTCGCCGGCGATGGCGTCGACGCTCGACAAGATCGCGCGCTCGAACGGCGACGCGTTCTACCACGGCGAGCTCGCGGCCGCGATGGCCGAGCACTCGCGCCTGCATGGCGGCGCGCACGCCGAGGCCGATTTCGCCGCGCACGCCGCCGACTGGGTCACGCCGCTCGGCCTCGATTACCGTGGCACCACCGTCAACGAGATCCCCCCCAACGGCCAGGGCATCGCGGCGCTGATCGCGCTCGGCGTCCTCGAGCACTTCGACCTCGCGTCGCTGCCGCCGGATTCGGTGGCGAGCCAGCACCTGCAGATCGAGGCGATGAAGCTGGCGTTCGCGGACGCGCATCGCTATGTCGCCGACGTTCGCCACATGGCGGTGACACCGGAGGCCATGCTCGATCGCGGCTATCTCGCGGAACGCGCCAAGCTGATCGATCCCGCGCGCGCGCAGGATTTCGGCGCCGGCGCGCCGCCGCGCGGCGGCACCGTCTATCTCTGCGCCGCCGACGCCGGCGGCATGATGGTGTCGCTGATCCAGTCCAACTACATGGGGTTCGGGTCGGGCGTGGTCGTGCCGGGCACCGGCATCTCGCTGCAGAACCGCGGCGCCGGCTTCACGCTCGAGGCGGGCCACGCGAACGAGGTGGCCGGCGGCAAGCGGCCGTATCACACGATCATCCCGGGATTCTGCATGCGCGACGGCGCGCCCTGGGCGGCGTTCGGCGTGATGGGCGGCCCGATCCAGCCGCCGGGGCACGTGCAGACCATCGTCCGCACGACGGACCACGCGATGAATCCGCAGGCGGCGCTCGACGCGCCGCGGTGGAAGGTCAACGGCGGCCGCTCGATCGACCTGGAGGCCAGCGCGTCGCCGGCGCTGCGCGAAGGGCTGCTGGCACTCGGACACCGCATGGAATCGGTGCCGGACTCCTACATGGACTTCGGCGCCGGCCAGTTCATCGTCCGCGCCGAAGACGGCTACGTCGCCGCGTCGGACGCGCGGCGTGATGGGCAGGCCGCGGGCTTCTAGCGCGAGGGGTCGCGCGGGCGCTAGTCGCCGCGCTTGGTGTCGGACAGCGGCTTCAGCGCGGGCAGGTCGAGATGCTTGCGGCCGGGCTCCGGCGCCGTCAGCGGCGCGGTGGCCTTCATCGTGCGCAAGCTGCGGCGCGCGAGCTCCTTGTAGCTGTCGGTGCCTTCGACCTTCCACGCGAGCTCGGTGTCGCTCAACTCGCGCACGACGCGCGCCGGAATGCCGGCGACGAGCGTGCGCGGCGGGACCACCATCCTGGCCTTGACGAACGCCATCGCCGCCACGATCGCCGACTCGCCGATCTCCGCGTTGTCGTTGATCACGGCGTTCATGCCCACCAGCGCGTTGCGGCGGACGATGCAGCCGTGCAGCACGACGCCGTGCCCGATGTGGCCGTCCTCCTCCACGATCGTGCCCACGCCGGGAAATCCGTGCAGGACGCAGGTGTCCTGGATGTTGGCGCCTGCGTGCACTTCGATGTGGCCGAAGTCGCCGCGCAGGCACGCGCCCGGGCCGACATAGCAGCCCGCGCCGACGATGACGTCGCCGATTAGGACCGCGCTCGGATGAACGAAGGCGGTGGCATCGACCACCGGCGTGATGCCGTCGATCGAGTAAACGGTGAGCTCCATCGTGCGGGTTCCTCGTGCGTGCGGACGGGGGGACGAAACGTCAGCGCAGCCACGCGCGGGCGTTGGCGAACATCCGGAACCACGGCGAGGCCTCGCCCCAAGCTTCCGGATGCCACGACATCTGCGCGGTGCGCCATACGCGCTCCGGATGCGGCATCAGGATCGTGAAGCGGCCGTCGTCGCTGGTGAGACCGGTGATTCCCTCCGGCGACCCGTTGGGGTTGTACGGATAGCGCTCCGTTGCGTCGCCGCGATGATCGATGAAGCGCAGCGCGACGTGGGGCTGCGCGGCCAGGAGATGCGCCGCGTCGCGAAACTCGGCGAGGCCTTCGCCGTGCGCCGTGGCCACCGGCAGACGCGTGCCGGCCATGCCGGTGAAGAACAGCGACGGCGACGGCATGATCTCGACCGCCACCAGGCGCGCCTCGAACTGCTCGCTCGCATTGCGGCCGAAATGCGGCCACGTCGAGGCGCCCGGGATGAGCTCGCGCAGGTTGCTCATCATCTGGCAGCCGTTGCAGACGCCCAGCGCGAGCGTGCCGGGACGCGCGAAGAACGCCGCGAACTCGTCGCGGACGCGCGAATTGAAGAGGATGGACTTCGCCCAGCCCTCCCCGGCGCCCAGCACGTCGCCGTACGAAAAGCCGCCGCACGCGACGAAGCCGTGGAAGTACGACAGCGCCCGCCGGCCGGTGACGAGGTCGCTCATGTGAACGTCGTACGCGTCGAAGCCGGCGCGGTCGAACGCGGCGGCCATCTCGACCTGGCCGTTCACGCCCTGCTCGCGCAGCACCGCCACCTTCGGCCGCGCGCCGATGCCGATGTACGGAGCGGCGGGATCGGCAACGCCGTCGAACGTGACGCGTGGCGTGAGGCCGGGGTCGCCGGCATCCTGCAGCCGCTCGTATTCTTCATCAGCGGTGTCGGGGTTGTCGCGAAGCCGCTGCATCGCATGCGTGGTGGACGACCATGCGCGGTGCAGGTCGATCCGTGATTCGTCGAGCACCAGCGCGTCGCCGACGGCGATGCGCACGCGGGTGCCGCCGGTGGGCCGGCCCACCACGTGCGCGAGCAGGCCGGCGTCGCGCGCCTGCGCCACGACGTCGGCCGCCGCATGGCCCTCCACCTGCACGATGGCGCCGAGCTCCTCGGCGAAGAGCGGTGCCAGCGTGCCGCCGCCGCCCGGCAACGCGACATCCAGGCCGCAGCGCGACGCGAACGCCATCTCCGCCAGCGTGACGAACACGCCGCCGTCGGAGATGTCGTGGTATGCGTGCAGCACGCCGGCTTCACGCAGGCGCTGGATCAGCGCGAAGAAGGCGGCGAGCGCGGCGGGATCGTCGAGATCCGGCGCCTCGTCGCCGAGCTGGCCGTAGACCTGCGCGAGCGCGGAGCCGCCGAGCCGCTGCCGGCCGCCGCAGAGGTCGATCCACACGAGCACGGTGTCGACGAGATCGCGGCGAAGCTGCGGGGTGCTGGCGCGCCGTGCGTCGGCCACCGGCGCGAACGCCGACACCACGAGCGACACCGGCGCGGTGACGGACTTCTCGACGCCGTCCTCCCGCCACGTCGTGCGCATCGACATCGAGTCCTTGCCCACCGGGATCGAAAGGCCGACCTGCACGCAAAGCTCGAGCGCGACGGCGCGCACCGTGTCGTACAGCGCGGCGTCCTCGCCGGGATGGCCGGCCGGCGCCATCCAGTTCGCCGAGAGCTTGACGTCGCCGAGCGCCGCGACCGGCGCGGCGGCGAGGTTCGTGATCGCCTCCGCCACCGCCATCCGGCCCGACGCCGGCGCGTCGATCAGCGCGAGCGGCGTGCGCTCGCCGATCGCCATCGCCTCGCCGGCATGGCCGCGGAAATCCATCAGCGTGACGGCGCAATCGGCCACCGGCACCTGCCACGGGCCGACCATCGGGTCGCGCGAGCACAGGCCGCCGACCGTGCGATCGCCGATCGTCACGAGGAACGTCTTGTCCGCCACGGCCGGCAGTTGCAGCACGCGATAGGCCGCCGCGCGCACGTCGACCGCCGCGAGGTCGAGCGGCGCCAGCGTGCGCGCCTGCCGTCGCACGTCGCGGGTCATCTTCGGCGGCTTGCCCAGGATCAGGTCGAGCGGCACGTCCACCGGCACGTTGTGGAACCGGGTGTCGTCGACGACGAGCCTGCCCTCGTCGTTCGCGCGGCCCACGACGGCGAACGGGCACCGCTCGCGCTCGCACGTCGCGCGAAACCGCGGCAGGTCCGCCGGCCGGATCGCCAGCACGTAGCGCTCCTGCGCCTCGTTGCACCATATCTCGCGCGGCGCCATGCCAGGCTCTTCGGAGGGGATCGCGCGGAGGTCGAACCAGCCCCCCGCGTGCCCGCCGTGCACGAGCTCCGGCAGCGCGTTCGATAGGCCGCCCGCGCCGACGTCGTGGATCGACAGGATCGGGTTGTCGCCGCCGGCCTGCCAGCAACGGTCGATCACTTCCTGCGCGCGGCGCTGGATCTCGGCGTTGCCGCGCTGGACCGAATCGAAGTCGAGGTCGGCCGCGTTGGCGCCGGTGGCCATCGACGACGCCGCACCGCCGCCCATGCCGATCAGCATGCCCGGGCCGCCGATCTGCACGAGCAGCGTGCCCGCGTCGAGCGGCTGCTTGTGCGTGTGCGCCGCGCGGATGTTGCCGACGCCGCCGGCCAGCATGATCGGCTTGTGGTAGCCGCGCACCTCGCCGCCGGCTTCCATCTCGAACGTGCGGAAGTAGCCGGCGAGGTTCGGCCGGCCGAACTCGTTGTTGAATGCCGCCGCGCCGATGGGACCGTCCTGCATGATCGCCAGCGCCGACACGATGCGGTCGGGCTTGCCGGCGTCGATCTCCCAGGGCTGGACGAGATCCGGGATGCGCAGGTTCGACACGGAAAAGCCGACGAGCCCCGCCTTCGGCTTGGCGCCGGTGCCGGTGGCGCCTTCGTCGCGGATCTCGCCGCCCGAGCCGGTGGCGGCGCCGGGAAACGGCGCGATCGCGGTCGGATGGTTGTGCGTCTCCACCTTCATCAGGATCGCCGTGTCCTCGCGCGCGGCCCGGTAGCGGCCGTCCGTGCCCGGGTAGAAGCGGTCGACGGTCGCGCCCGCGATCACCGACGAGTTGTCCGAGTACGCGACGAGCGTCCCCTGCGGATGCGCGGCATGGGTCGCGCGGATCATCGCGAACAGGCTCTGCGGCTCGCGCACGCCGTCGATGATCCAGTCCGCGTTGAAGATCTTGTGGCGGCAGTGCTCGGAGTTGGCCTGCGCGAACATCATCAGCTCGACGTCGGTGGGATCGCGGCCGAGCGCGCGAAAGCCGCGATCGAGATAGTCGATCTCGTCGTCGGCCAGCGCGAGCCCCAGCGCGGCATTGGCGGCGACGAGCGCCTCGCGACCCGAGGCGATAAGCGGAATCGTCGTGAGCGGGCGCGGGGGCACGTGCGCGAACAGGACGCGCGCGGCGTCGAGGTCGTCCGCCACGGCCTCGATCATCCGGTCATGGATGAGCGGCAGCAGCGCGGCGCGATCGGCGGGGCCCAGCATGCGTCCCGTCGTGGTGACCGTGAACACCGTGCCGCGTTCGACGCGCACGACGGGAGCGAGGCCGCAGTTGCGGGCGATGTCGGTGGCCTTCGACGACCACGGCGAGATCGTGCCGGGCCGCGGCATGACGAGGAGCGCATGTCCGCCGTCGGGCGCGTCGGCCTCCGGCGGGCCGTAGGCCAGCAGTCGCTCCAGCTTGTCGCGCTCGCCCGGCGTGAGCGGCCGCGCGACTTCGACGAAATGCCACCAGGTGGCGGCGAGGCCGGTGATCCCGTGGTCGGGACGTATCGCAGCGAGGGCGCTGCGCAGCTTGGCGAGGCGAAACGGGGAAAGCGCCGGGCGCCCCCGCAGCGAAAGGATGTCGGCCATCGAAAGGTGGCGGGCTTAAAGCCGGATTATACAGACGCCGGCCCGCGCCCCCCGCCGCTGCGGCCGCGGCCGCGAGATCAGTGCTGCAGGATCTTCGCGAGGAACTGCTGCGCGCGCTCCGACCGCGGCTTGCCGAAGAAATCCTCCTTGGTCGCGTCCTCGACGATCGAGCCGCGGTCCATGAAGATCACGCGATTGGCGACCTTGCGCGCGAAACCCATCTCGTGGGTGACGCACATCATCGTCATGCCTTCCTTCGCAAGCCCGACCATCACGTCGAGCACCTCGTTCACCATTTCGGGATCGAGGGCGGACGTCGGCTCGTCGAACAGCATGCAAATGGGGTCCATCGACAGCGCGCGCGCGATCGCCACGCGCTGCTGCTGGCCGCCCGAGAGCTGGCCGGGAAACTTGTCCTTCTGCGAGATGAGGCCGACGCGGTCGAGATACTTCAGTCCGCGCGTGGTGGCCTCATCCTGCGAGCGGCCGAGCACCTTCATCTGGCCGAGCGTCAGGTTCTGCGTGATCGTGAGATGCGGGAACAGCTCGAAGTTCTGGAAGACCATGCCGACGCGCGCGCGGAGCTTCGGGAGGTTGGTCTTCGGGTCGTTGACCTTGATCCCGTCGACGACGATGTCGCCCTTCTGGAACGGCTCGAGGGCGTTCACCACCTTGATCAGCGTCGACTTGCCGGAGCCCGACGGGCCGCAGACGACGATCACCTCGCCCTTGTTGACGCTGGTGGTGCAGTCGGTCAGCACCTGGAACGTGCCGTACCACTTGGAAACGTCCTTGATCTCGATCATCGGCATGGCACGGGCACCTATCGAATGATGGCAATCTTCGCCTGCAGCCGCTTCACGAGGAGCGACAGGGCGAAGCTGACGAGGAAATAGACGAGCGCGGCGAAGAGGTACATCTCGACCAGCCGGCCGTCGCGCTGCGCGATCTTCGATGCGGCGCCGAGGAAGTCGGTGATCGAGAGCACGTACACGAGCGACGTGTCCTGGAACAGGATGATCGTTTGCGTGAGCAGGATCGGGATCATGTTGCGGAACGCCTGCGGCAACACGACCTTGGCCATCGTCTGCCAGTAATCGAGGCCGAGCGCGTAGCCGGCCCACACCTGCCCGCGCGACACGGACTGGATGCCCGCCCGCATGATCTCCGAGTAGTACGCCGCCTCGAACATCGTGAACGTGATCAGCGACGACGCGAACGCGCCCACCTGGATCGGGCGCGGCGAGCCGAGGATCCAGGCGCCGATGTAGGGAACGAGGAAGTAGAACCAGAAAATGACGAGCAGCAGCGGGATCGACCGCATCAGGTTGACGTAGCCGGTGGCCGGCAGCGAGAGCCACTTGTGCGACGACAGCCGCATCATCGCGAGCAGCGTGCCGAAGATGATGCCGCCCACGGCCGCGAGCCCGGTCAGCGTCAGCGTGAAGGTCATGCCCTCCCGGAAGAGATAGCCGAGCGAGCGCTCGATGACGCCGAAGTCGAAGGCGCCCATGTCAGTGGGCTCCGCCGCCGACCGCCGCCGGTCCGATGAAGCCCGGAACCGCGATGCTCTTCTCGAGCCAGCGCATCAGGTTGACGACGATGAGGTTCACGACGACGTAGATGACGGTGGCCGCGGTGAACGCCTCGAACACCTGAAACGTGAACTCCTGCATCGAGCGCGCCGCCGCGGTCAGCTCGACCAGGCCGATCGTCAGCGCCACGGACGTGTTCTTGATGAGGTTCATCGTCTCCGACGTGAGCGGGGGCATGATGATCCGGTAGGCCATCGGGAGCAGCACGTAGCGGTACCGCTGCGGCAGCGTGAGGCCGAGCGCGGTGCCGGCCTGCCCCTGCCCGCGCGACAGCGCCTGGATGCCGGCGCGCACCTGCTCGCTGACGCGCGCCGCCGTGAAGAGGCCGAGGCCCAGCACGGCGGGGACGAAGGACGCCCAGGGCGGCGTCATCTGCTTGATCGAGTTGCCGATGCCCTTGGGAAGGAGCTCGGGGAGTACGAAGAACCACAGGAACAACTGGACGAGCAGCGGAATGTTGCGGAAGAACTCGACGTACGCGTTGCCGAAGCGCACCGCCCACTTGTTCGGCGTGGTGCGCATGACGCCCAGGATCGAGCCCAGCAGAAACGCGATGACCCCTGCGCACAGGGCGGTGAGGAGGGTCCAGCCGAGGCCGATGAACAGCGTGGTGAGCCACGTGTGGCGGCCGTCCGCCGAGACCTCGAAGAAGATCTTCCAGTTCCAGTTGTAGTTCAAGTTATTCGCTCCCCGAACAAGCCAGCGCCCCGGGAACCGCGGGGCGCTTGTCGCGGCCCGACTATAACAAACAAAAACGGGGAGCCGTAGCTCCCCGCTTTGTGCACTGCGGTGGTGCGATGCCTGCTGCGATGCTTATTTGTACGCCGCCGGATCGCCGTTGCTCGTCGGATTCGCGAACGCGTTCTTGAGCTGCGGGCTCTCGGGCAGGTTGAGGTTGATGCCCTTCGGCGGGATCGGCTTCTGGAACCACTTTTCGTACAGGGCGTTGATCTGGCCGCTCTTGTAGAGCGCGGCCGTGGCGCCGTCCGCCACCTTGCGGAACGCGGCGTCGTCCTTCGGGATCATCGCGCCGTACGGCTCGATCGAATACGCCTCCGTGCCGATCGCGTAGTCGCCGGGCGACTTGGCGCTCGCGGCCAGGCTGGCGAGCAGGATGTCGTCCATGAAGAACGCGGTGGCGCGATCGGTCTCGACCATCAGGAACGCTTCGGCGTGGTCCTTGGCGGTGAGGATGTTCATGCCGAGGTTCTGCTTGCCGTTCTCCTCCGTCAGCCACTTGAGGTTCGTGGTGCCGGACGTCGACACAACCGTCTTGCCCTTCAGGTCGGCGAGCGTCTTGATGTTGGACGCCTTCTTGGCAATATAGCGGTTGGCGGTGACGAAGTAGGTGTTGGTGAAGCCGACCTGCTTCTGGCGATCGAGGTTGTTCGTGGTGGAGCCGCATTCGAGGTCGATCGTGCCGTTGGCCATCAGCGGAATGCGCGTCGCCGACGTCACCGGGTTGAGGGCGACCTTGAGGTTCGGCATCTTGAGCTCGGCCTTCACCGCGTCGACGACCTTCATGCAGATGTCCATCGCGTAGCCGACGACTTGCTGCTTGTCGTCGTAGTACGAGAAGGGGATCGACGAATCGCGATGGCCGATGGTGATCGTGCCGCTGTCCTTGATCTTCTTCAGCGTACCGGTGAGTTCCTGCGCGGCGGCGGGCGCGGCGGCGAACGCACACAGCACGAGTGCCAGCGTCAGTTTGGAATTACGCATCCTTGATTCTCCTGGTTCGGTATCTAAGAGTCTGTGAGCTACGGGCGTGCCCAGCCGGACGATTTTACGGGCCCCCGCAGTGAAAGTCCAAAGCCGGACCGGCGTCTCCAACGGGCTCGAGCCCCGCCCGGTTGACCGTGGCCGGCAGACGGCCGCGACGGCCGTTCCGCTACACTCGACGCTCCCTCGCGTCCGCGCGCCGCGCCCGATGCCATCGTCATCAATACCCGTACGGAATACCCCCGGAACAGGATCGTCCATGGCGCCGATCCTCCGCACGGCGGGACTGCGCGCGGCCGAAGCGCGTCATGCCGGCGACGGTCTGATGGAGCGCGCCGGCGCGGCGGCGGCGGACGTCGCGCGCGCGATGACGGACGGGCGTGCCGGCGCGATCGTCGTGCTCGCCGGTCCCGGCAACAACGGCGGCGACGCTTTCGTCGCGGCACGGCTGCTCGCGCTGGCGTACTTCGACGTCGTCACCGTGTTCCGCGGCGACCCGCAGGCCCTGCCGCCGGATGCCGCGGCCGCGCACGGGGCGCTGCTCGCGGCCGGCCAGCGTTGCGTCCCCCATCCGCCGCCGGGCTCGCCGGCGCTGATCGTCGACGGCCTGTTCGGCCTCGGGCTGTCGCGGGCGCCGGCGCCGCCGTACGCCGGGCTGATCGAGTGGGCGAACGCAAGCAGCGCGCCGGTGCTGGCGCTCGACGTTCCCTCGGGCATCGATGCGGACACGGGCGCGGCGTTCGCGCCGTCGATCGTCGCGACGGGGACGGCGACGTTCATCGCGCTGAAGCCGGGCCTGCTGACGGGCGCGGGACTGGACTGCGCCGGCGACGTGACGCTGGACACGCTTGGCGTTGCGCTCGCCGAGGGTGACGGCGCCGGTGACCTGCTCCGCTGGGACGCGCTGGCGCGCGCGCTGCCGGCCGTGCTGGACCGGCGCCGGCGTAACGTTCACAAGGGCACGTTCGGCACGCTGGCGATCGTCGGCGGCGCGCACGGCATGGCCGGCGCACCCCTCCTTGCCGCGCGCGCGGCATTGAAGACCGGCGCAGGCAAGGTCTGGGTGGGATTCGCGGCGGCGCCGCCGGCCGTGGATTGGGCGATGCCTGAGCTGATGCTGCGGGGCGCTGCGGACGTGCTGGCCGCCGGCGCCGACGTGGTCGTCGCCGGGCCCGGCCTCGGAACGACCGCCGCCGCGAAGGTTCTCGTGAGCGGCGCGATCGCGCTCGACGTCCCGCTCGTGCTGGACGCGGACGCGCTCAACCTCGTGGCGCAGGATGCCGCGCTGCGGGCGGCGCTTCGCGCCCGTACCGCACCGTCGCTGCTCACGCCGCACCCCGCGGAGGCTGCCCGGCTCCTCGGCGTGGACACGGCGCGGATTGCCGTCGATCGCGTCGGCGCGGCGCAAACGCTGGCGCGCGAGCTCGATGCCCACGTGGTGCTGAAGGGCGCGGGCAGCGTGCTGGCGCGGCCCTGCGGCCGCTTCGACATCAACGGCAGCGGCGGACCTGCGCTGGCGACTGCCGGCAGCGGCGACGTTCTCGCGGGGATGACCGGCGCTCTGCTGGCCCAGGGGCTCGACGCCGCCGATGCTCTGCGCATCGCGGTGTGCCTGCACGGCGCCGCGGCGGATGCGCTGGTGGCACGCGGAATCGGGCCGCTCGGCCTCGTGGCCTCCGAGCTCGCGGACGCCGCGCGCGCGCTCGTCAACGCGGCAGCGCGCGCAGCGGACCCGTAGCCGACGTCAGGGCAGCAGCACCGTCGCGCCGGTGGTGCCGCGCGATTCCAGCGCGCGGTGCGCGGCGGACGCGTCCTTGAGCGCGAAGGTCTGCCGCGCTTCCGACTTGATCTTGCCGGAAAGGACGAGCGCGAACAATTCGTCGGCCATCGCCTGCGTGGCCGCGCGCGAGTTCGCATACGAGACCAGCGTGGGCCGCGTGACGTACAGCGAGCCCTTTTGCGCCAGCACCAGCAGGTCCACCGGGGGAATCGCCCCCGACGCATTGCCGTAGGTTACGAACATCCCGCGCAGCGACAGGCAATCGAGCGACGCCGGGAACGTGTCCTTGCCGACGCCGTCGTACACGACGGGCACGCCCTTGCCGCCGGTGATGGCCTTCACCCGCTCGACGAAGTCCTCCCGGGTGTACACGACCGTATGCGCGCACCCCATCGAGCGCGCGAGCGCGGCCTTGTCGTCCGAACCGACGGTGCCGATCACGGTGACGCCGAGCGCCCGCGCCCACTGGCATGCGATGAGCCCGACGCCGCCCGCCGCCGCGTGGAACAGGATCGTCTCGCCGCCCTGCAGGCGGTACGTCTGCCGGAACAGGTACTGGACCGTGAGGCCCTTCAGCATCAGCGTGGCCGCCGTGCGCTCGTCGATGCCTTCCGGCAGCTTCACGAGCTTGTCCGCGGGCATCACGCGCTCGGTGCTGTAGGCGCCGACGGGCCCGCCGGCGTAGGCGACGCGATCGCCCGCCTTCACCCAGTCGACGCCGCTTCCCACCGCGACGACGACGCCCGCTGCTTCGCTGCCGATGCCGGACGGAAGCGCGAGCTTGTACAGGCCGCTGCGATGGTAGGTGTCGATGTAGTTGACGCCGACCGCCGTGTGCCGCACGCGCGCTTCGCCGGGACCGGGATCGCCGACGGCCACCTCGTCCAAGGTCAGAACTTCCGGACCGCCGGTGGTGTGGATGCGGATTGCATGTGCCATGTCGATTCCTTCCGACCGCTGGAACGCCGGGTCAGGCGGCGAGCGCGCGAAACGTCGCGAAGCCCGCAATGGTGAGGAGGAGCGATCCCGCGAGGTGCGCCGCGGCGAGCGCCGTCCCCGTGCCGTAATGGCCGAGCATCAGGTGCTCGCTCACTTCGGCGGAGAACGTGGAGAACGTGGTGAGTCCCCCGAGAAAGCCGGTGATCACGAGCAGCCGCCACTCCGGCGCGACGTCCGCGCGCGCCGCGAAGAACGCGACGAAGAAGCCGACGAGATAGCCGCCGACGAGGTTCGACGCGAGCGTGCCGAGCGGAAACGCGGGAGCGCGCGGGTTGAGCCACAGCGACAGGCCCCAGCGCAGCCACGCTCCCACCGCCGCGCCGACGCCGACCGCTGCGAACTGCGTGAACATGCCGCGATTCTACCTGCGCTTCCTCGACGGACCGCCCGGGCGCCTAGCGGACGAACTGGTCGACGTACGCAGCGCCGAGCCCCGCCGCCGCGTAATGCGCGCGGCACATGTCGATCTTGGTCCACACGTCCTCGTAGCCGGTCTGCCGGCCCTCGGCGTCGACGTAGATCATCGCGCCCGCGATGTTGAAGAACGTGATCATCTCGGGGCAATCGTCCGGCACGGTCAGCGTGTGGATCTCGCCCGGCGGCTCGTAGACGAAGCTGCCCGCCTCCGCCGTCCACGGATGCTCGAGATATTTCCAGCGGCCCTTGATCACGTAGCCGACGACGGCCATCGGATGGCGATGCCGCGACAGCACGCCGGAGCGCCGGACGCGCAGAAGGTTGCACCAGCCGCCATTTACCGTGTTGAGCAGCAGCGGGCGGAACCACACGTCGGGCGCCTGCGGCACCCAGACGCGCTCGTCGTCCGGCACGGCCGCGACCGCGAGCTCGTGCTGCAGCCCGTGCGAGGGCAGGATCAGCGGCGCGGTCATCCCTGCGATTCCTTGATCGCGCTGACGAGCGCCGCGATCTCGTCCTCCGGCGCCACCTCGCGCGGAAAGCTCCGGTGCGCGCGCCGGTACCAGTAGCGCGCGTTGCCGAGGTCGCCCTCCATCAGATGGACGATGCCGTGCGCCCAGCAACCGAGCTCCGACTCGTCGTTCTGGACGATCGCGTGCGCTTTCGTCCAGTCGCCCTTGCGCAGGTGACGAACCGCGGTTCCCAACGGCATGCCGGCCTCCTTTCCACGGGACTCGATCAGGTGACGAGATAGCCGCCGTCCACCGGCAGGATGACGCCGGTGACGAAGCGCGCGGCGGGCGAGCAGAGGAACACGACGGCGTCGGCGACGTCGTCGGGCTCCGCCCAGCGCCCGAGCGGCGTCCGCGCCAGGATGGCGGCGCTGCGCGCCACATCGGCCTGCAGCGGCGCGGTGAGCGCCGTCTTCACCCAGCCCGGCGCCACCGCGTTCACGCGAATGCCGTCCACCGCGTAGGCGATCGCGAGCGCCTTCGTGAGCTGCGCGACGCCGCCCTTGCTCGCCGAGTACGCGGGCACGAGGCCACCCGCCTGAAACGACAGCATCGACGCGGTGTTCACGATGACGCCGCCCGGCGCCGCGTCGCGCTGCCGCAGGCGCGGGCGCGCGATCGCGCAGCAGCGCATCGTGCCGGTGAGGTTGACGTCGACGACCTCGGCGAACACCGCCGGATCGTGCTCGTCGCCGCGGCGGATCATGCCGGCGCAATTGACGAGGATGTCGAGCCGCGGCAGGTCGCCGATCAGTGCGCGAATGGCGCCCTCGTCGCGCACGTCGAGCGCCACGGCGTCCCGCGCGCGGAACGACGGATCGCCGCGCGCCGCGTCCGCCTCGGCGCGGCTCGCGCCCGTCACGGTGACGACGGCGCCGAGCTTGGCCAGCGCCGCGCCGACCGCCGCGCCGATGCCGGACGTGCCGCCCACGACGAGCGCGACGGCGCCGGCGAAGAGGTCGGGGCGGTACGCGCTCACGCGATTCGGCGGCGCGGTCAGGCGCGGGCGAGCTGCGCGCGCACGGCGGCGTCGCGCGGCAGCGGCGCGACGGCGCCGAACCCGGTGGTGGCCACGGCGGCGGCGGCGTTGGCGTAGCGCGCGGCCGCGAACGGATCGTCGCCGGACACGATGCGCGCGGCGAACGCGCCATCGAAGCAGTCGCCGGCGCCGGTGGCGTCGACGCTCGCGACGACATGGCCGTCGAAGGCCGCGGTCCGGGTGCCGTCGGAGACGACGCAGCCGCGCGCGCCGCGCTTCAGCACCACCACGGGCGCGCCGGCGCGATGGCACGCGCCGATGATCGCGTCCTCGTCGTCGGTGTCGAACAGCAGGCGCGCGTCGTCCTGGCTCGGCACGCAGAAATCGCAGCGCGCCAGCGACGCCAGGATCACGGCGCGCGCGCGCGGCAGCGGCCACAGCTTGAGCCGCAGGTTGGTGTCGTACGACACCCGGACGCCGGCGGCGCGCGCCTCGTCCATCGCTGCGAGCGACGCGTCGCAGGCGGTCGCGGAGATCGCCTGGCTGATGCCGGAGACGTGCAGGATCTTCGCGCCGCGGATCAGCGCGCGGGGCAGCGTCGCGGGGGTCATGCGGCTCGCGGCGGAGCCCGCGCGCAGGTAGCTGAACTCGTGTCCCTGCGGCCCGTGCGTCACGAAGTACACGCCGGTGGGCGCGGCCGCGTCGGTGGCGACCCCCGCGGTCGAGACGCCCTCCTCCTTCCAGAGCGCGAGCAGCATCCGCCCGAACGCATCGTCGCCGACGTGCGTGACGTAGCCGGCCCGCGCGCCGACGCGCGCGGCGGCGATCGCCATGTTCGACGTGTCGCCGCCGAAGCCCTGCAGATAGGTGCGCGGATCGTCGGCGCGCGCCTGGTTGAACTCGATCATCGCCTCGCCGAGCGCGACGATGTCGGCGCCATTAGCACCTTGCGGCGCCGCGGCGGCGCTCATCGTGGCGGCAGCGCGCGGAATCCCGCGGCGTAGGCGGCCGCGGTGGCGCGCACCCTGGCCGGATCGGCGCCCGGCGCGTACAGGTTGGAGCCGGTGCCGAAGCCGTTGGCGCCGGCCAGCCAGTACGGCGCGAGGTTGTCGGGGCGCATCCCGCCGACCGCGAACACCAGCGTCTCGCGCGGCAGCACCGCCCGCCAGGCCTTCAGCGCGCCCGGAGGCAGGCCCTCGGCCGGGAACATCTTGAGGCCGTCGGCGCCGGCCGCGAGCGCGGCGAACGCTTCGGTGGGCGTGGCGACGCCGGGCACGCACACCATCCCGAGCGCCTTCGCCTCGAGGATGACGGCGGTGTCGGCGTGCGGCATCACGACCAGCTTGCCGCCGGCGTCGCGCACGCGCGCCACGTCCGCGGCGGCGATCACCGTGCCCGCGCCGACGAGGCAGCGATCGCCGAATTCGCGCGCGAGCAGGCGGATCGACTCGAACGGCCGCGGCGAGTTGAGCGGCACTTCCAGTACGCGAAAGCCTTCGTCGGCGAGCGCGCCGGCGACGGCGGTAATCTCCTCCGGCGAAATGCCGCGCAGGACGGCGATGAGCGGCAGCGGGGACAGGTATTCGGAAAGGCGGGTCATCGTTGTCTTCTGCAGGTTTCTAATGGATGAGGCCGGCCTGGCCGGCGATGCGCCAGAGGCCGCGCGCGGCGGCGTCGGACGCGCCGCGCTCGGCGTCGATGCCCGCCTGGCGGAGCGCCGTCGCATAACGCGCGGCGAGCGCGTCGCTGCCGATGATCCGCACGCGGTCGGCGCCGGCGCCGTTCGCGCGCGCCCATGCGAGCGCGTCGCGGATCTCGCGGCCGATCAGCAGCCCGGACAGCCAGTCTGCCACGTCCGCGCCGGCGAGCTCGCCCGAGAGTGGCAGCGTCCGCGCGGCGAAGACGTCGTGCGCGAGGCTGCCGTCCTCGAGTCCGCGCGCGACGCCGCGCGCGAACGCGTCCGCCGCGGGCGCCGTCCCCCGCTCGGCCATGCGGCCGAGGATGCTGTGATCGAGGAGCACGGCGTAGAGCTCGCCCGTCATCCACGTCGCGAAATCGACGACGGTGCCGCCGGCGACGTGCGCCCACTTGCTGTGGGTGCCCGGCAGCACGGCAAGCACCGCTTCGTCGGCGCCGACGGCGCCGAGCAGTTGCGTCTCCTCGCCGCGCATCACGTCGGGCAGGCCGCGGCTATCGCGCGTGACGAGCCCCGGCACGATGGCGAGCGCGCCGGCATCGACGCGGGCAAGGCCGGCGGCGAGCGTGTCGAGCGACGCGGGACACGCCACGTACGGCGCCTCGCGCCAGCCCTGCCGGCTGCCGATCATGCCGCACGCGACGCGCGGCGCGGGATCGGTGTGCCAGTCGCCGAGGAGGCTCCGCAGCGCGTCGGCGTACCGGCCGCCTTCGACGCGCGTGATTCCGAGCGGCGACGAGCGCTCGGCGGCGACGCCGCCGTGCGCATCCATGGCGTACGCTCGCGCGGCCGTCGTACCCCAGTCGATCGCGATCAGCGACGCGCCAGCCACGTGTGGAATTCCCCGAATGCCCGGAATCGGGCCCGGCCCGCACTCTACGGTCGGGCTTCGCGGACGGTCAAGGGGTAACGCCGGGCGCGGTCCGCAGAGGAGCCGCCGGCGCGGTCACCAGCGGGCGGCGGCCTCGTCGTCGCTCGCGCGCGCGTCGACCCAGCGCGCACCGTCGGGCGTGTCTTCCTTCTTCCAGAACGGCGCCTTCGTTTTCAGGTAGTCCATGAGGAACCGGCAGGCGTCGAACGCCGTGTCGCGGTGCGCGCCCGTGACGACCACCAGCACGATCTGGTCAGTGGGCTTCAGCTCGCCGACGCGATGGACGACGAGCGCATCGAGGATGTCGAAGCGCTGGCGCGCTTCGGCGACGATGGCCTCGAGCGCCTTTTCGGTCATGCCCGGATAGTGCTCGAGCGTGAGCGTGGTGACCGCGGCAGCGTCGTTGACGTCCCTGACCGTGCCGACGAACGACGCGACGGCGCCGACGCGCGCATCGCCGGCGCGAAGCGCCGCGATCTCGCGTCCCACGTCGAAGTCGGCAGTCTGCACGCGCACCGTCATGGCGGCGGCCTCGCGCGCTACCCGCCGGTGACCGGCGGCAGCACGGCGAACTCGTCGCCCGCGCGCACCGGCGCGTCATGCGCGACCATCGTCTGGTTGACGGCAATGCGGATCGCGCGACCCTCGGCGAGCTCCGCGGCCCACGCACCGCCGCGCGCGCGCAACAGCGCGAGCACGTCGGCGACGGTGACGCCAGTCGCCGCCGGCAGCGCGAGCGCTTCGCCGGCCGTGCCGAAGGCCTCGCGCAGGCGCGCGAGATAGAGGACGTCGACGGTGGTGGACAACGCGGGGGGGACGTGCCGTCAGAAGCGGAGCTGCATCCCGAACTGCAGCTGGTCGGACTCGGGCAGAGGGCCGCTCACGGCTTCGCCGGCGAAGCGGCCGAAGCGCGCGTATTCGAGCCGCAGGCCCAGGGCCTTGGTGATGTCGTAGCGGACGCCGACGCCGTAGTTCATGCCGTCGCGCGGGCGGCGCGGATCGGCGGGGAGATAGCCGAGCGGCACGTAGGCGGCCAGCGCGTCGGATTGGCCGTAGCCGAGGCGGCCGTACAGCGCCATGCTGTTGCGGAACGACCAGCTGGTGTAGACGTCGGCGTTCCAGCTCCGCGACATCGCGATGGCTTCAACCGGCGGCGTGAGCGACAAACCTACGCCGCGCGGGCCGGCGGGGGACAGCGCGTAATTCTCGGCGGTGCCGATCGACGCTTCGAGCGCAAGGTCGTTGTGCCAGCGGTAGCCGCCGAAGAACAGCGTGCGGGCGGCGGTCTCGTCCGCCGTCGGCGCCACGAACTTGCCCCACGCGGACGAAAGCTTGCCGAACTGGACGCCGGGGCCTTCCTGCGTGCCCTGGCGCAGCACGACGCCGCCGTAGAAGCCGCTGTCGAGGGCCTGGCCGGCCACCGCCGCGCCGACCGGATCCTGCGCTGCGAGGCATGCGCCCGCGACGCCGTACATCCAGCAAGCTGCGACTGCAAGTTTTTGTTTATACGACATTTTTATCCCCGCAACACTTCTTTCGCTCCCCCAAGCGCCAGGCCCGGATCGCGTTTCGGCACGCACTGCCGCCGCCACCCTTGGGCCTTTCGAAATGTCGCGAGTTCAACCTACTCCCGGCGTTTTCCCAAGTCAATCGGACTAAGGATGAATGGTCGCGCGGGCCAGGACGAACGTGGCAATCGCGTCCGTGGAGTCCAAGCCGAAGACGGGCAGCGGACCGCCGGCGAACTGCGCCGGGACGTCCGTCGCGATGCCGACGATACCGGCGTCCTCGCCGTGCAGCAGCGGCTTGCCCACTTCGGCGCGCCAGACCTCCAGCTTGGGCAGCACCGCCCGCTTGTAGCCCTCAACCAGCACCAGGTCGCACGGCGACAGCCGCGCCAGCGCGGCGGCGAGCGTCAGCTCCGGCGCGCCGCGGAGCTCGTGCATCAGCGCGTAACGGACGCTCGAGCTCACCAGCACCTCGGTGCACCCGGCATGGCGGTGGCGCCACGAGTCCTTGCCCGGCTGGTCGATGTCGAACTCGTGATGCGCGTGTTTCACGAGCGAGACGACGACGCCGCGGGCGACGAGCGCGGGGACGAGCCGCTCGATCAGCGTGGTCTTGCCGCTGCCGGACCATCCGGCGAATCCGAACACGCGCATGGCGCGAAGCTTTCCGGTCGATGAGGTGCGTGTCTCTTACGCGATGCCGCGGCGGCGTGCAAGGGGAGCGGCGGCGTCAGCGGCGCCATGGCGCGGCGACCGCCGGCAGCGCCGCGTCCGCCGCGAGCCGCGCATCCGCGATCGCGCCGTCCCACACCATCATGCCCGCGGCGAGCGTCGCGTCGCCGGCGAGCGCGGCGGCCACGCCGCGATCCGCGATGCGCAGGACGAACGGCAGCAGCGCGTTCGCGAGCGCCGCGCTCGCCGTGCGCGCGACCAGCGCCGGCATGTTCGGCACGCAGTAGTGGACCACGCCCTCCTCCACGTACGTCGGCGCCGACAGCGTCGTCATCCGCGACGTCTCGGCGATGCCGCCCTGGTCGATGCCGACGTCGACGAACGCGCTGCCGGGCCGCATGGCGCGCAGATGGCCGCGCGTGAGCAGCTTCGGCGAGAGCCGGCCGGGCTCGAGCACCGCGCCGACGACGAGATCGGCGACGGCCACGAGGCGCGCGAACTCGTCCGGGGGCAGCGCCCCTTGCGCGTGCGTGGTCACCCCGTGGCCCGCCTGTGCGATGCGCGCCGCCGCTCCGGCGAGCTTCGCGGCGCCGCGCGAGACCAGCGTCACGCGGCAGCCCATCGCGGCCGCGACCTCGGCCGCGTGGGCGCCCGCGCTGCCGGCGCCGATCACCAGCACCGCCGCCCCCGGCACGTCGTCGACGCCCGGCAGCAGCACCCCCGCGCCGCCGCGGTCCGTGCAGAGCGCCGCGGCGCCGGCATACGGCGCGAGCCGCCCCGCGATCCGCGACATCGGCGCCAGCAGCGGCGCCACGCCAGCAGCATCGCGGATCGTTTCGTAGGCGAGGATGCGCACGTTCGCCGCGAGCACGGCATCGAGCAGGCGGCGGTCGCGGCCGAGCTGCGCGAAGCATGCGATCGTCGTGCCCGGCACGAGACGCGCGAGCTCGGGCGGCTGCAGCTCCTTGACCTTCACGACGAGCTCGCTCGACCAGACGAGCCCGACGTCGTCGACCAGCGCCGCGCCGGCCGCCGCATAGGCCGCGTCGGCGTAGCCGGCGGCCGCGCCGGCGCCCCGCTCGACCCGAACGTCGTGGCCGCCGCGCGCCAGCGCGCCGGCGCCTTCCGGGGTGACGGCGACGCGGCGCTCGCCGTCCTTGATCTCGCGGGGCACGCCGATGCGCATCCGCCATTCTAGACAGCGCCCGGCACGCGGCGCGCGCGGGGCGCTGGTATGCTCGCGCCATGGCCGATTCGGCAGTGGCTTCCAACGACGACGATCCCCGCTCGCTGCCCGTGCGCAAGGTCGAGGGCACGATCGAGCGGATCATCACGGCCATTCCCGCGCCGCAGACGAGCGCCGTCCGCAATCCCGACGAGGAGGCGGCGCTGATCGCGCGGCAGGCCGCGCAGCGCGCGGCGCTGCTGTCGGGCTCGCTGGCGCTCCCGCCCGGGCCGCTCGGCCTCGTCACCGTGCTGCCGGACATCTATCTCATCTGGAAGACGCAGCGCCAGATGGTCGCCGACATCTTCGCGCTGTACGGCCGCACGGCCGAGCTCACGCGCACCCACATGCTGTACTGCCTGTTCCGGCACGCGGCGAGCCAGGTGCTGCGGGACGTCGCGGTCCGCGCGGGCGAGCGTCTCGTCGTGCGGCAGCTCTCGTCCAGCGCGCTGTCGTCGGTGCTGAAAAGCCTGGGCGCCACGATGACGCAGCGCATCGTCGGCTCCGCGGCCGGCCGCTGGCTTCCGGTGGTGGGCGCCGTCGCGGTGGGCGGCTACGCGTTCTGGGACACGATGCAGGTCGCGAAGACCGCACGGCGCCTGCTCGCCGACGACGCCCCGGGCGGCGTCCGGGCCTGACGCGCGATGTGCGGCCGCTACGAGCTGCACACCCATCCGGCGGCGATCGCCCTCGCGTTCGGACTGCCCGCGCCGCCGCTGATGGTGCCGCGCTACAACATCGCGCCGATGCAGCCGGTGCCCGTCGTGCGGCTGTCGGCGGACGGCGCGCGCGAATGCGTCGACATGCGCTGGGGCCTCGTCCCCCGGTGGGCGAAGGACCCGTCGATCGGTGCGAAGATGATCAACGCCCGCGCTGAAACCGTCGCCGACAAGCCGTCGTTTCGCAACGCGTTCCGCCGCCACCGCTGTCTCATCCCGGCGGACGGCTTCTACGAATGGCGCGTCACAGGCAGCGGCAAGCAGCCGGTGCACATCGGCCGCAAGGACGGCGCCACGTTCGGGTTCGCAGGACTCTTCGAGCGCTGGCTCGCGGCGGACGGCGCCGTGCTCGACACGTGCACGATTCTCACGACCCACGCCAACGAGCTGCTGCGGCCCCTGCACGAGCGCATGCCCGTGATCGTGGGCGCGGAGCATTACGCGCGCTGGCTCGACGCCGCGAACGCCGAGGTGAGGGATCTGCTCGCGCCGTATCCGTCCGAAGCGATGACGTGGCACGCGGTGTCGACGCGCGTCAACGCGGTGCGCAACGACGATCCCGCGCTGATCGCGCCCGTGGCCGACGACGCCGAAGCCGACGACGCGCCGGCCGAGGCGGCCGCGTCGAAGGACCCGGTGCAGGCGCAGCTTCTCTAGCGCCCGTGCGCTTCGCGCGTCCGCTCCGTAGCCGCGCATGACCCTCGACGAACTGAACCGCCTCGACGACGCCGCCTTCATCGCGGCGCTGGGCGGGATCTACGAGCATTCGCCGTGGGTGCCGGCAGGCGTCCTCGCCGGCCGGCCGCATGCCGACACGGCAGCGCTGCACGGCGCGATGGCCGCCGTCGTTGCGCGCGCCGGGCCCGACGCGCAGCTCGCGCTGATCCGCGCGCATCCGGAGCTCGCCGGCAAGGCGATGGTGCGCAAGACGCTGACGGCGGATTCGACGAGCGAGCAGTCAGGCGCGGGCCTCACGCAGTGCTCGCCGGAGGAGCTCGCGCGCCTCACGGCGCTGAACGAGCGCTACAACGCCCGGTTTGGCTTTCCGTTCGTCCTCGCGGTCAAGGGCCACGACCGCGCGAGCGTGATCGCCGAGTTCGCGCGCCGCGTGGAGAGCGACCGCGACACCGAATTCGCCGAGAACCTGCGCCAGATCGACCGCATCGCGCGGCTGCGCCTCGACGCGCTGCTGGCCCGGCAGGGCTGACCGCCCCGCTCACCGTCCGAACAGCTTCCCCAGCGCCTTGCCGATGGCGTTGCCCACGGGCTCGACCGGGGTCGGCGGCGCCGCCTCCGCCGCAGGCTTGCCCGCCGCGGCGCCGCGACCCAGCGCCACCTCGCACGGGTTGCCGTCGTCGGTCGCCTTCGCGAGCAGCGACGTGCCGATCACGCTCAGTCCGCTGGTCCCGATCGCCGCCCCGATCTTCGCGATCGCCGCGGCGGACGCCACGGCGTCGATCTTCACCGCCGGATGGGTGAAAGGCCCCGTGAGGTGCACGAGCTCGGCCATTTGCGGAATGTCGATCGGTATGCCCGCCTTGACGCGCGGCCGCAGCGTGAGGTCGAGCCGCTCGTCGCGGAAGTCGAGCGTGCCGCTCGAGGACACCGCCAGCTTCGCCGTCTGCATCGCGATCGAGCGGTCGACGCGCGCGATGCCGTCGGTGAGCGGCAGCCGGATCACCGCGCACACGAGCTCGGTGGAGGGATCGCGCTCGCGGAAGGGGTTGACGGCGCCCGACAGCTTGTCCATCACGTCGTCGAGATCGAGGCGCGTGTTGACGAGGGTCGACGGACCTACGGTCAGCAGCGCCTGTCCGGTCGCCGTGGCCATCCACTGATGGAGGGAGTTGCCGCGGCCCGAGAGATCCAGCGCGAGCGTCGTCTTGCCGCCGCGAACCTCGCGCCGCTCGCCGATCGCCTGCAGCAGCGCACCGAGGTCGAGGCCGCGGCCGTCGGCCTTCAGCGTCACCGGCGGCGACGCACGCGACACGTCGATCGACAGCCGCCCCGCCAGCGTTCCCCCGTAGGCCGCCGCGGAGAAGGACGGCACGTCGAGCTTGCCGTTGGCGAGCAGGACCTTGAGCCGGACGTCCTTCCAGCGGTTGCGCGCGTCGAGGACGACGTCGGCAACCGCGAGGTCGCCCTCGGCGTCGACCAGCGAAAGGAGCGATAGCGGCAGCGGACGCTCCGGGAACACGAAGCGCGACGGCGGCGACGGCGCGGCCGCGGGCGGCGCGCGGCCCGCTGGCAGTGGCGCCGGCGCCACCGCCGTGCCCGCGACGGCCGCGGCTTCCGCGAACGACCAGGCCGGCGCCGTCAGCGCGAACACGTATTTTTTCCGTCCGCCGGTCGCGACGACGCGGACGTCGCCCTTCGCGGCGAGCGCGCCCCAGGCGAAGTCGAGGTCATCGAGCGACGTCGTGTCGTCGCGAATCGACAGCTTCGTCGAGACGCTCGCCGGCTTGCCGTCGATCTCGCCCTTGACCGCCACCGGATACGGCCACCGCCGCTGGCGGAGCGCGTCCAGCGGGCCGAGGTTGCCGGTGAGCGCGACGGCGACGCCGTCGACGCGGCCGCGGAACTCGGCGTCGATCGGCGCGTTGCCGGTGCGCGAGTGCACCGCCAGCCGATCGATCGCGACGCTCGTCACCTTGCCCGTCACGCCATCGCGATACGTGAGCGTGCCGCCTTCGATGGCGACGTTGGCGAACGCCACCGCGCCGGCGCCGGCCACCTCGGCGGCCGACGGCGCGGGACCCGGCGCGGCCGCCGCCCCGCCGATGTCCCAGTTGCCGTGACCCTGCGCATCCGTTTCCAGCGCGATCACCGGTTCGATCAGCGCGAGCTCGACGACCTGAAAGCGCCGCGACAGCAGCGGCAGCAGCGCGACCTGCACTTCGACGCGCTTCGCGGTGATCATCTGCGGCGCCTGGCCCCACGGGGCGTTGGCGAGCGACACGTCGCTCGCGACCAGTCGCGGCTCCAGCGAGAACTTGAGATCGAGCGGCCCGCCGAACGTCAGATCACGGCCCGTGTCCGCCTTGACCCGCGCCTGCACGGGCGCGACGAACGTGCGAACGTCGACGGTGGCGATGGCGATCGCGACGGCGATCAGCAGCAGCGCGACGACGCCGCCGGCGAACCCGAGGATGATGAGGACGGTGCGACGCATCCGGCATTGTAGTACCGGGCAACCGCGGCGACGCCGACGAAGCGCTAGCGCAGCGAGGCGTTCAGCGCAGCGAGCGCGACGCTTCCCGGCACCAGATCGGCGTCGGACAACGCGTTGAGCGGCGCGTCCACCGTCTCGAGCGCGTCGTGCATGTCGGCGCTGTCGGGCTTCACGTAAAGGAGGCCGGTGACGACTTCGCCGCGCGCGCGCCGCGATTCGAGATACGACATCGCCGCGACCTTGTCGGACGGATCGTAGTCGTCGCGCAGCTTGTGCAGCCGCACGGTGCCGCCGTCGTGCAGCAGAACGTCGCGCGTGGCGCCGGGCGCGATCTCGGTGGTGATCTCGTCGCGCGACGGCCAGAAGTCGAGGCGGTTCACCGCATCGTTGTGCTCGCGGACGTAGTCGTAGCTCTTCGTCGAGCCGGCGTGGTTGTTGAACGCCACGCAGGGGCTGATCACGTCGATGAACGCCGCGCCGCGGTGCGCGACGGCGGCCTTGATCAGCGGCACGAGCTGCGTCTTGTCGCCCGAGAAGCCGCGCGCGACGAACGTCGCGCCGAGCGCCAGCGCGAGCAGCACGAGGTCGATCGGCTCGTCGTTGTTGGTGGCGCCGCGCTTGGATTTGCTGCCCTTGTCCGCCGTGGCGGAGAACTGCCCCTTGGTGAGGCCGTAGACGCCGTTGTTCTCGACGATGTAGACCATGTCGACGCCGCGCCGGAGCACGTGCGCGAACTGGCCGAGGCCGATCGACGCGGAGTCGCCGTCGCCGGACACGCCGAGGTAGATGAGCTCGCGGTTGGCGAGCGACGCGCCCGTCAGCACGGAGGGCATCCGGCCATGAACGCTGTTGAAGCCGTGCGAATTGCCGAGGAAGTACGTCGGCGTCTTCGACGAGCAGCCGATGCCGGACAGCTTCGCCACGCGATGCGGCGGAACGTCCATCTCGAACAGCGCCTGGATCAGCGCGGCCGAGATCGAGTCGTGGCCACAGCCCGCGCACAGGGTGGACACCGCGCCTTCGTAGTCGCGCCGCGTGTGGCCGAGCGCGTTCACCGGCAGGTCCGGGTGGTGGAGCTTCGGCTTCGCGAGATACGTCATGTCGGGTCCCCGTTCATCCCGCGAGCTTGCGGATGGGCGTGACGTTGAAGAGCCTGGCCTTCTCCGCGATCTCGCGGCTGATGAAGCGCTCGGTGATCGGCGTGCCGTCGTAGTTCAGCACGGAGATCAGCTTGTCCGGGTCGACGCCGCATTCGTTGACCAGCAGCATCTTGAGCTGCGCGTCGCGGTTCTGCTCGACGACGAAGAGATGCTCGTGCTCCGCGATGAACTCGCCCACCTCGTCCTGGAACGGAAACGCGCGCACGCGCATCCGGTCGAGGTGCACGCCCTGCCGCTCGAGCTCGGCCAGCGACTCGGCCATGGCCGCGCCGGTCGATCCGAACCAGATCACGCCCGCGCGCGTCGGCACGGGCGCGCGCTCGATCACGGGCTTCGGCAGCAGCGATTTCGCCGTCTCGAACTTGCGCAGCAGGCGCTGCATGTTGTCGACGTACGCCGGGCCTTCCTCGGTGTAGCGCGCGTAGCGGTCCTTGGTCGTGCCGCGCGTGAAGAAGCTGCCTTTCGTCGGATGCGTGCCCGGATAGGTGCGGTACGGAATGCCGTCGCCGTCCACGTCGAGATAGCGGCCGAACTCCTTGCCGGCGTCGAGCTCATCGGCCGTCGTCACCTTGCCGCGGTCCATCCGTCGCGCGTCGTCCCAGGCGAACGGCTCGACCAGCCAGTCCTGCATGCCGATGTCGAGATCGAGCATGACGAAGATCGGCGTCTGCAGGCGGTCGGCCAGGTCGAAGGCCTGCGCGGCCATGTCGAAGCATTCGCGCGGATCCTCCGGCAGCAGCAGCACGTGCTTGGTGTCGCCGTGCGAGGCGTACGCGCACGACAGCAGGTCGGCCTGCTGGGTGCGGGTCGGCATGCCGGTGGACGGGCTGCCGCGCTGGACGTCGAACAGCACGACCGGAATCTCGGCGAAGTACGCAAGGCCGAGGAACTCCTGCATCAGCGAAACGCCCGGCCCCGACGTCGCGGTGAACGCGCGCGCGCCGTTCCACGCGGCGCCGATCACCATGCCGATCGACGAGAGCTCGTCCTCGGCCTGGAGGATCGCGTAGCGCTTGCGGCCCGTCGCCTTGTCCGTGCGAAACCTGGCGCAATACTTCTGGAAAGCCTCGGCGAGCGACGACGACGGCGTGATCGGATACCACGCCGCCACCGTCGCGCCGCCGTACACGGCGCCGAGCGCCGCTGCCGCGTTGCCGTCGATGAACACGCGTTCGCCAACGTTGTCGCGGCGCTCCACCTTCATCGGCAGCGGGCACGCGAAGTTCGCGAGCGCGTAGTCGCGGCCCATGTGCAAAGCCTTGCGGTTCGACTCCAGCAGCGCTTCCTTGCCCTTGTACTGCTCGGCGAAGAGGCGCTCGATCTCCATGGGGTCGAGGTCCAGCAGCGCGGACAGCGCGCCGAGGTAGATGATGTTCTTGAAGAGCTGGCGCTGCCGCGGGTCCGAATACGCGGCGTTGCAGATGGCGGTGAGCGGCACGCCGAGCGCGTTGACGTCCGCGCGCAGCTTCGCCGCCGGCAGCGGCTTGGTCGAGTCGTAGAACAGGTAGCCGCCGGCCTCGAGCTCGGCGACGTCCTTGTCCCATGTCTGCGGATTCATCGCGACCATCAGGTCGACGCCGCCTCGGCGCCCGCGCCAGCCGGCCTCGGTGATCCGCACCTCGTACCAGGTGGGCAGTCCCTGGATGTTCGACGGAAAGATGTTGCGCGCCGCCACCGGCACGCCCATCCGCAGGACGGCCTTCGCAAAGAGTCCGTTCGCCGACGCGGAGCCCGAGCCGTTGACGTTGGCGAACTTGACGACGAAATCGTTGACGCGCGCGAGCTGCCTGGGGGCCATGGCGATCAGTCGGGAAGGGCCGCCCCGACCGACTGACTGCGCCCCCTCTGGGGGCAGCGAGCGGAGCGAGCGTGGGGGTCGTTCATTCTAGTCCGCGGCGAGAGGCGCGGGCGCGGCGACGGCCGGCGCGGCGTGCCGCGCGTGGCAGCGGTCGTCAGCGTGCGCCACCTCGAGGAGGAACTTCTGCATGTCCCACGCGCCGGTCGGACAGCGCTCGGCGCAGAGCCCGCAGTGCAGGCACACGTCCTCGTCCTTCACCATCACGCGGCCGGTCTTGACGGGCGCCGACACGTAGAGGTCCTGTGCGAGGTTCTGCGCAGGCGCCATCAGCATCGTGCGCAGCGCCGGCTCCTCGGCGTTCGGCGTGAACGTGATGCAGTCCATGGGGCACACGTCCACGCACGCGTCGCACTCGATGCAGAGCTTGGGCGCGAACACCGTCTGCACGTCGCAGTTGAGGCAGCGCTGCGCCTCGGCGTAGGCGAGCTGCGGATCGAAGCCGAGCTCGACCTCCGTGCGGATGTCCTTCAGCGCGATCACCTTGTCCTTCAGCGGGACGCGGTAGCGCTTGTCACCGTGGATGGCGTTGTCGTAGCTCCACTCGTGGATGCCCATCTTCTGCGACACGAGGTTGAGGTGCGGCGGCGGGCGCTTGCCCTGCGGCTCGCCGCGGCAGAAGAGGTCGATGGAGATCGCGGCGTCGTGGCCGTGCGCGACCGCCCAGATGATGTTCTTCGGCCCGAACGCGGCGTCGCCGCCGAAGTAGACGCCCGGCAGCGACGACGCCATCGTCGCCTTGTCGACCACCGGCATGCCGCGGTCGTCGAACGCCAGGCCGAGATCGCGCTCGATCCAAGGGAAGGCGTTTTCCTGGCCCACGGCGACCAGCACGTCGTCGCATGGGAAATGGACTTCGGGCTCGCCTGTAGGCACGAGCTGCCGCCGGCCCTTGGCGTCCTGCCGGGGCTCGACCTTCTCGAACGTGACGCCGGTGAGCTTGCCGCCGTCGTGCGTGAATTCCTTGGGGACGAGGAAGTTGTGGATCGGGATGCCCTCGTGCATCGCGTCCTCCTTTTCCCACGGGGACGCCTTCATCTCGTCGAAGCCGGAGCGCACGACCACGCTGACGTCCTCGCCGCCCAGGCGGCGCGAGCTCCGGCAGCAATCCATCGCCGTGTTGCCGCCGCCCAGCACGATGACGCGCTTGCCGATCTTCGTCACGTGACCGAACGACACCGACGACAGCCAGTCGATGCCGATGTGGATGTTCTTCGCGGCTTCCTGCCGGCCGGGAAGGTCGAGGTCGCGACCGCGCGGCGCGCCGCTGCCGATGAAGATCGCGTCGTAGCCGTCCGCGAGGAGTCTGCGCAGCGAATCGATCCGCGTGCCGCCGCGAAACTCGATGCCCTGGTCGAGCACGTAGCCGACCTCTTCGTCGATCACGCTGTCCGGCAGGCGGAACTTCGGGATCTGCGTGCGCATCATGCCGCCGCCCTGCGGGTCGCCGTCGAACACCACGCATTCGTAGCCGATCGGCGCCAGATCGCGCGCGACGGTGAGCGACGCCGGCCCTGCGCCGACCAGCGCGATGCGCTTGCCGTTGCGCGTCGTTGGAGGCTTTGGCAGCCGGTCGCGAATGTCGCCCTTGTAATCGGCGGCGACGCGCTTCAGCCGGCAGATCGCGACGGGCTCGGGCTTGGCGCTGGCCCTGGCGTGATCCGGCGAGCCTTCCTCGACGCGGCCGCGGCGGCACGCGGGTTCGCACGGACGGTCGCAGGTGCGACCCAGGATCCCGGGGAAGACGTTCGAATTCCAGTTGACCATGTAGGCATCGCCGTAGCGGCCTGCCGCGATCATCCGGATGTATTCGGGGACGGGAGTGTGGGCGGGGCACGCCCACTGACAATCGACGACCTTGTGGAAATAGTCGGGGTTAGCGATATCCGTCGGGTTCAATCCTCATCCTCGCAGTGGCGCGCCCGGTCTCGTCGTGAAGCGGCGTCGCGGCGGCATCTCCCTGCCGCGAGCGCGGTGGACCGTTAGCGCTGCCGCGATGCTACGCCTAACTTCAGCCGGCTGGAAAGACTGGCACCGCCTTGACCCCGTCGCGCGTCGGGTTTTTGCAACGTTTCCCGAGTTCAGCGAACGGCCGGCCGGGTGCGGCCTACACGGGGCCGCGCCCCGCGCGCCACGTAGAATGAGGGTATCGCTGCACGGTTCGTGCACCCTTCCTTCCCGATCACCGCGATGAACGCTCCCGAACGACCGCCGCGCCGCCTGACCGAGTACTCGCACGGCGGCGGTTGCGGCTGCAAGATCGCGCCCGGCGTGCTGCGCGACATTCTCGCGGGCTCGGGGGGCGGCCTGCTGCCGAAGGCGCTGCTCGTCGGCATCGAGACGTCCGACGACGCCGCCGTCTATGCGCTGAACGACACGCAGGCGATCGTCGCCACCACCGACTTCTTCATGCCGATCGTCGACGATCCGGGCGATTTCGGCCGCATCGCGGCCACCAACGCGCTTTCCGACGTCTACGCGATGGGCGCGACGCCGCTGTTCGCGCTCGCGCTGGTGGCAATGCCTGTCAACGTGCTGCCGGTAGACACGATCCGCGCGATCGTCGCCGGCGGCGAAGCCGCCTGCGCCGCCGCCGGCATTCCGATCGCCGGCGGGCACACGATCGACTCGGTCGAACCGATCTACGGGCTGGTGGCGATCGGGGTCGTCGATCCGCGCAACCTCAAGCGCAACGCGGGCGCGCGGCCCGGCGATGCGATCGTGCTGGGCAAGCCTCTCGGCGTCGGCATCTACAGCGCCGCGCTGCGCAAGGACGCGCTGGACGCGGCCGGTTACGCGGCGCTCCGCGCGACGACGACGAAGCTCAACACGCCGGGCATCGCGCTCGGACGCGAGCCGGGCGCGCACGCGCTGACGGACGTCACCGGCTTCGGCCTTCTCGGGCACCTGCTCGAGATGTGCCGCGCCTCCAGCGTCGGCGCCGTGATCGACGCGGCGGGCGTGCCGCTGCTTCCCGCGACGCGGGCGCTCGCTGAACGGGGGTTCGTCACCGGGGCCTCCGGCCGCAACTTCGCCGGTTACGGCGCCGACGTGGCTTTCGGCGCCTCGACCCACGCGACGACCCGCGACATCCTGACCGACCCCCAGACGTCGGGGGGCCTTCTGGTGGCGTGCGCCCCGGACCGCGTCGACGCCGTCGCGGCCGCGTTCCGCGCGGACGGGTTCGACGACGTGGCCGTGATCGGCGAATTCGTCGCCGGCGCCCCTCGCGTGACGGTAGCCTGAACACGTTTTCCGGGAACTCCCCGCGGCGCGCGGGTTCTGACTTCGGTCAAGGCCAGGAGGTCCCCATGCAACGTCATCCCGCGCCCCGTCCCGACGCCGCCCCCGCGACCGAATCCGCGTTGCAGGCGCGCTATGCGAGCGTGCGCGCCGCCACGGTGCAGCTGACCGCGCCGCTGTCGGCGGAGGATTGCGCCCTCCAGTCGATGCCCGACGCCAGCCCCGTGAAATGGCACCTGGCGCATTCGTCGTGGTTCTTCGAGACGTTCCTCCTGGTGCCCTCGCTGGAAGGGTATCGGCCGTTCGCCGACGACTTTCGCGTCCTGTTCAACTCCTACTACCAGGCGGTCGGCGAGCGCCATCCGCGCCCCGAGCGCGGCTTGCTGTCGCGCCCCGACCTCGCCACCGTGCGGGCGTATCGCTCGCACGTCGATGCCGCGATGGAAGCGCTGCTGTCGATGCCGCTGGCCGCCGCGTCCCGCGCGCTCGTCGAGCTCGGCATCCACCACGAGCAGCAGCACCAAGAGTTGATCCTCACGGACCTCAAGCATCTGCTGTCCCGCAACCCGACGCATCCCGTCTATCGGCCAGGCTGGCCGCTGCAGGCCGTGCGCCCGCGCGCGCGCGCCTGGCACGGCTACCCGGGCGGCATCGTGGACATCGGCCACGCCGGCACCGCGTTCGCGTTCGACAACGAGGGCCCGCGGCACCGCGTCCTGATCGAGCCGTTCGAGCTGGCGGCGCGTCCCGTCAGCCACGGCGAATTCGCGGAGTTCATCGCCGACGGCGGCTACCGGCAGCCGGCGCTGTGGCTGTCGGCGGGGTTCGACACGGTGCAGGCGCAAGGCTGGGAAGCGCCGCTCTACTGGACGCGGCGCGACGACACGTGGCGCACGTTCACGCTGCACGGCGAGGTGGAGATCGATCCGCACGCGCCGGTGTGTCATCTCAGCTACTTCGAAGCGGACGCGTATGCCCGCTGGGCGGGCGCGCGGCTGCCCACCGAGTTCGAATGGGAAACGGCGGCGTCCCGGCTCGCCGTGGAAGGCAATTTCGTGGAAAGCGGCGCGCTGCATCCCGTGGCGTCCTCGGGCGACACGCGCGCCGACGTCCCCGACCAGATGTTCGGCGACGTATGGGAGTGGACGTCGTCCAGCTACGCGCCGTATCCGCGGTATCGGCCGGCCGAGGGCGCGGTCGGCGAGTACAACGGCAAGTTCATGTGCAACCAGTACGTGCTGCGCGGCGGATCCTGCGCATCGCCGCAGTCGCACCTCCGCGCCACGTATCGCAACTTCTTCCCCTCCGACGCCCGGTGGCAATTCTCGGGGTTGCGGCTCGCGCGGGACGTCTAACGCGGGCGGCCTGCCAGAGGTTCGCTTCAGACCGCCAGGTCGTCTCAGGCCGCGTAATACACCGCGAAATCGCCCGCGTCGTCCTGCCAGCAGCGGACGCGCGCGAAACCCGCGTCCTGCAGCAGCGAGGTGAAGGCGGCGGGCGTGTACTTGTAGGAATTCTCCGTGTGGATCGTCTCGCCGTCGGCGAACGCCCGATCGTGCTCGCCCACACGCACGACGTGGCGCTTCCGCGCAACGAGATGCATCTCGACCCGCCCCTGGCGCTCGTCGAAGAACGCGACATGATCGAACGCCGCCGGATCGAAGTTGGCGCCGATCACGCGATTCACGTGCCGCAGCGCGTTGCGGTTGAAGGCGGCCGTAACGCCGGGCGCATCGTCGTAGGCAGCCCGCAGCCGCTGCGGATCCTTGCGCGTGTCCGCGCCGATCAGCAGGCCGCTGCCCGGTGCGGCTAGGCAATGGAGATGGATGTCGGAGAGGAATCTCAGCGCGTCATCCGGCGCGAAGTTGCCGATGGACGAGCCCGGATAGAAGAATAGCGTGGGTGCCTCCGGGAGATCCGCGCGCAGATCGAGACCGTCGGTGAAATCGGCGACGATGCCGGTGAGCTCGAGGTCCGGAAATTCCGGGGCGAGCCGCGCAAGCGCGCGCGACAGCGCGTCCCCCGCGATGTCGACGGCGACGTATCGCGCCGGCGCAAGATACGGCAGCCACGTCTCCGCCTTGGAGCAATCGCCCGCGCCGAGGTCCACGAACTGGCGCCCGCTGCCTGCGACCTCCGCGATCTCCGCGCGATGCCGCTCGAATATCCCGCGCTCGGTGCGGGTCGGGTAGTATTCCGGCAATTCGCAGATGGCGCCGAAGAGCGCGCAGCCCACGGGGTCGTAGAAATACTTGGGAGAGAGCGTGGCGCGCGCGGCCATCAGGCCGTCGATCAGCGCCCGCCGCTCCGCCGCCGGATTTCGGGTCAGGCGGTCGATGAATCGATAGTCGGTCATTTCGGGACTCTGCTCCGGTGAAAACCTCGGTGAAATCGGGTTCGGGATACAGAAGATGTCCGCATCCGTCCTACGCGCTCGCGCGCTCGCGATCGCGGCCGCGGTCTTGATGAGCGGCCCGGCGGTCGCCGCCAATCAACGCGGCGCGCTCGGTCTCTACCCGGCGACGGACTTCCGTCTCACCGACGGCCGTTGCACCGATTGCGCGGCCCCGCCTGCCGCGCTCTGGTATTTCGAGCGCGAGACGATAGCGGTGCCGCGCGCGGGCCTGCCGGTGGCCAATTATGCGACCGGTGTGCGACCGTTCGAAGACATCCGCACCTGGGTGGCGCAACGCCCTGCCGACGCCCCGCTCGACTATCCGCCGCTGATCTGGGTCGAGAGCACTGCGTCGATCCATGCCGCGACGCTCGCGCCGGACGCGAAAACGCTGCGGGCGGACGGCGCCGCGTTGCCGCTGCGTCTGGTCGATCGGATTCCGCTCAACCGCTCGTACTTCGATGCGAGCTCCGCGGCCTGGTTCGCGGCGCGTGCCGTGTCGCTGCGCGGCGCGATCGCGGCGGACGGCGCCTTCGTCGCGCGCACGCTATGGCCGGAGGATTTTCGCGTGCGCGACCTGCCGCCGCCGCGCGTCCTTCCTGCGGACATCGACCCCGCGCACACGATGCGCGACTGGATGCGCGAAGCGCCGCGCGGCGGCGCGCAAAGCCCGTTCGCGGCGTGGACGGCATGGCAAAGACCCGGGCTGCGGTCCGACCTCGCCGGCCGCACCGTGGTCGGCTTCATGGTGAACGGCGCGCAGGGCGACGACGACGAGGCACATGGCGGCCACTTCGCCATCGTCACCGGCCGCGTCGCGACGGACGGATCGATCGGCGACTGGCTGGTCAACAATTTCTACACGCTCGACGCCGAGAGCGAAAAAGGGATCATCGCGGCGCCGCTCCCGCTCGACAATTACCTCGGCGACCTCAACAGCGGACAGTCGTGGTACCGACCCACGTACATGCTGGTGGCGGTCCTCGCCGACGACCGTGCCGCGGCGCTCGTGCAGTCGGCGCTCGGCCGCGTCTACAACCAGTTCTACCGGCACCAGCTCGTCTATTACCACCCGACCGACAACTGCACGAGCATCAGCGTCGACACGCTGCGCGCGGTGGGCTGGGACGTGCCCGCCCGCGGGCCGACCAGCCGCGCGCTCGCGTGGGCGAGCTTTCCGCTCGTGGCAGCGAAGGAGCGCTCGATCGCGAAAGCGAAGCTCGCATTCGACTACCTGCACACCGACCAGACACGGTTGATGCCTGCCGCCGCGCTGGAAGAAATCTTCGGGAGCCTGCTTGCCATGGCGCACGACGCCGGCGGCAATGCGCAGGCCGGGGGCCCGCTCGCGCGGATGCTCGCGCAGGACCTCGACGCGCTCGTGCTCGTCCGCTTCCCGCAGTTCCCGTCGAGCCGCGCGTTCGGCGACGCGCCGGCGGTCACCACGTGGGACTACAAGGCACGCGTTCCGAGCGATCCCGCGCAAGCGCAGATCGTGCCGGTGCCGCCGCGCCCGTTTCCCGAGCGGCTGCGCGACCCGGATCTCCTGCCGCCGGGGCGGCACCCTTCCGACCTCGCCGGCGCGGTGTGGGCGGCGATGGTGGCGGCGCTCGTGATCGGCGTCGCGCTGTGGTGGATGCGACGCGGCGGCTCAGCCTGACGCGCGCGGGCGCCGGATCGCCCGCTGGTACGCGGCGAGCGCGAACACGCCGCTGCCGACGAGCGCTGCCAGCGTCACGGTGCGCGACGCGTCGACGGTGAACACGAGCGTGAGCGCCAGCGGCGCGATCGCCTTGGCGACGAACTGCGGCTGCGCAAGACGTCCGAGCAGCGCGCCGTAGCCCCTGTGGCCGAACAGCTCGGCCGGCACCGTGCCCCGCACGATCGTCATCACGCCGTTGCTCCAGCCATAGCACATGGCGAACGCGAGCGCGACGATCCATACGCCCTGCACGAGCGAGAGCAGCACGAGCGCGATCGCCAGCAGCGCGAAGGCAAGGGTGCCGACGGCAAGCGCGCGCAGGTGGCGATTGAACGCGAATTCCATGATGCGGCCGGCCACCTGCATCGGGCCGATCATCGAGCCGATGAGGACGGCGTCGCGTGCCGCGAGTCCGGAGAACGTGAGGAGCCCGATCACGTGCGCGGACAGCGCCGAGCTGATGAACGTCGCGGCGGCGAGCGCCGTCGCGAGCCAGCGGAACGCCCCGTCCGCGGCGGCCGTCGGCGTGGCCGTGCTCGCCGCGACTGCATTCGCCGCGCGACCCACGACGGCGGGCCCGGGCACGAATCCGGCATGGAGCGGCAGGCATACGCCAAGATGCAGCAGCGCATACACGCCGAACGCGTAGCGCCAGCCCACGGAATCCAGCAGGAACTGCGACAGCGGCCAGAACACCGTGCTGGCGAAACCGCCGAAGAGCGTCAGCGCCGTCACGGAGCGGCGGTACGCGTCGCCGGCGATGCGGTGCAGCGTCGCGAACGCGGGGTCGTAGAGGCACGCGGCCATCGCCACGCCGGCCAGCAGCCAGCCGGCGAGCATGACGAACGCGTTCGGCGCCAGCGCCAGCGTGGCGCAGGCGAGCGCGCCGACGACCGAGCCCGCGCCCAGGACGCCGCGACCGCCCTGCGCGTCGATCCGCCGTCCCACCCACGGAGACACGACGCCCGAGAGGAACAGCCCCGCGGTGAAGCTGCCGAACAGCACGATGTCGGTGGTGCCGAGCGCATCGCGCATCGGCGCGCCCAGCACGCCGATCGCGTAGAAGAGCGTGCCCCACGATATGATCTGGGCGACGCCGAGGGCCGGCACGATGCGCCGCAGGTTCGCCGGTGCCGGCGCGTCAGCCACTTGCCGCCTCCATGTCGAAAGCCGCGCCATGTCCGCCCGCCGGGTTACCCGCACGCTCGCTGCCGCCGCGGCGTCCACGCTGGCGCTCGCCGCCGCGCTCGCGCTGTCGGCATGCAGCACGCCGCCGCGCGACACCCCGCCGCCGCTGCCGCCCGTCACGCCGATCATGATCCCGCCGCCGATTCCTCCAGGTAGCGCCGCCGAGCTCGCCGGCACCGTGTTCGCGTGGCAGGCGACGGAGCTCGCCGACGGCCGGCACGTCGCGCCGGCCGCACCGGACCGCTACACGCTCGAGTTCGGCACCGACGGCCGCGTGCGGCTTCGCGCGGACTGCAACCGCGGCAGCGCGGCGTTCGAGACCGGCACGAACCGGGCGCTCGCGATGTCGGCCATCGGCACGACCAAAATGGGCTGTCCCGCGGGATCGCACGACACGGAATTCCTGCGCGAGCTGGGGCAGGTCGACGCCTATCGGCCGGTCGACGGCGGCCTGGTGCTGACGCTGAAGGGCGGCGCGGGCGCGATGCGCTTCGGCGCGCTGCCGCCCGCCCGCTGACGCGGGACTCAGGGTTTCGGGGCGGCGATGAGGCCGCGCGCCGCGAGCTGGGCGAGGATCAGGTCGGCGAAACCCGGCGTTTCCTGGCGCACCGTGCTCGGGTTGAACGTCTCGGTCGTGCCGGCCCAGACGACGCGATGGGTGCGCACGTCGAACAGCGTGGTCTCGACGTTGGCGATCTCGTATTGCGACACGTCGGGCACGGCGATGACTGGCGCTCCCCACCATCCGCCGTAGGGCCCGACATACATGCCGGGCCCGGGCACCATCATCGTGGACACGCGCGTCTTGGTGTCGACGCCCAGGATGCGCACGACGAGAAGGCCGTCGGCGCCCGACGCCGCCACGCCGGCGTTGAAGCCGGGATCGTTGCGGCGCGCGTCGTCCGGCAGGAACTGCCAGCCTGGAATGCCCTGCGCTCCCGTCGCGGTGAGCTTCTGCGCGAAGATGTCCTCGAACACGCGCCGGTCGGCGACGTTGTTGCCCACGCCGACGACGAGGATCTTGCTGAACGGGCCGCCCGTGTAGCCGGGATCGAACCACGCGTTGCGCAACGTCGTCGACGCGCAGCCGGCGAGAAGCGCCGACACCAGCAGGACCACCCCGAGCGAGCGCAGTGCCTTCATCATCCGTCCTCTGCGGCCGTCAGCGATGCTTGAACACCGGCTTGCGCTTCTCCACGAACGCGCGCATGCCTTCCTTCTGGTCGTCGAGCGCGAACGTCGCGTGGAATTCGCGGCGCTCGAACAGCAGCCCCTCCGCGAGCGACGACTCGTACGCGCGGTTGATCGCCTCCTTCACCTTCATCACGACGGGCAGCGAGAACGACGCGATGGTTCGCGCCATCGCCATCGCCTCCTCCTGCAGCTTGTCGGCGGGAACCACGCGCGAGACGAGGCCCGAGCGCTCGGCCTCGGCGGCGTCGATCATCCGGCCCGTGAGGCACCAGTCCATCGCCTTCGCCTTGCCCACGGCGCGGGGAAGGCGCTGCGAGCCGCCGAAGCCGGGCATGGTGCCGATGGTGATCTCGGGCTGGCCGAACTTCGCGGTGTCCGCGGCGATGATCGTGTCGCAGGCCATCGCCAGCTCGCATCCGCCGCCGAGCGCGTATCCCGCCACCGCGGCGATCACGGGCTTGCGCGTATGGCGGATCGCATCCCAGTTCCGCGTGATGTAGTTGTCGTCGTAGACCTTGGCGTAGCTCCACTCGGCCATCGCGCCGATGTCCGCGCCGGCGGCGAAAGCCTTTTCGCTGCCGGTGATGACGACGCAGCCGATGGCCGGATCCGCGTCGAAGCCGGCGAGCGCCGCCTTCATCTCGTCGGCGAGCGCGTCGCTCAGCGCGTTGAGGCGCGCCGGACGGTTGAGCCGGATGAGCGCGACGCGCTCGTGCGTTTCGACGAGGATGTTCTGGTAGCTCATGGGCGGAAGGGGGCGGTCGGATTCCGGAGTCCGTCGCGGCGCACGGGCTGCGCGCCGCATCGAGGACAGCCGGGATTCTGCCGGATTCCTGCCGCACGGACCACTGCCGCCGGGTCCGGTCTCCCGAAGCACCTACGCCGCGCAGCCTGGCGGAACGGGGCCCACCCGCGACAGCGCGATCGTGCCCGCCTGGCCGGCGTTGGTGCCGCCGGTGAAAACGTAGCTCAGCGTCGCGCTGGAGCAGCTCTGGAACGTCAGCGTCCCCGTGCCCACGGCGACCGTCGCAGGCGGCGGGACGGTCGGCGCGTCGAACGCGCCGCCAGAGGTCTCGCGCAGCTCGACGGTGACGGTCCTCGCCCCCGCCACGTACGAGGCCAGGCCCGTGTACCAGCGCTGGACGGACGCGCCGGTGCCGATGCCGTCCGGTGCATAGGTGTACCAGGCGAGGAACAACGCCGACGACGCCGGATTGACCTCGACCGTCACCCCCTGGCCGGAGGTCGCCGGCGTGTACCAGTTGCCGGAGTACGCGAAGTCGGCATTGGTCGGGCGCGCCGCCGTCGCCTGGCAGGTCACGTTCTGCGTCAGCCGGGTGAGCGCGATGCTCCCGCTGCGCGCCGAGCCGTCGGAAAAGGCGTAGACGAGCCTTCCGCTCGCGCACGAGTCGAAGGAGACGGTCGCCGTGCCGACCGCGACCGCCGTGGTGACCGGCGGCGCGTTGAAGACGCCGCCGACGTTCCGATAGATCGTGAGCGTCGCCGTGGGCTGGCCGGACACCACCGGGCCTCCCGCCGTGTACCAGCGCTCGCGATCCGCGCCCCCGACGACCGTGTCGAACGTGAACCAGCTCACCTGCATGAATCCGGTGCCGGGCGCCGAGGCGTCCGGGAACACCTCGACCTCGATGCCCTGGCCGTCCGTCGCAGGCTGGTACCACGAGCCCGTCAAGCCGTGCTGGTTGAGGTCGGGCGCCGCGGGTGCCGAGGCGGTCACGGAGGCGATGTAGGCGGCGATGTCGGCGATATCCGCGGGCCGGGCCGCGAGCGTGAACGAGTACCGCTGCGACATCGCGGCGACCGCGCCGAGTGCGTCCTGCAATCCCGCCACCGTCGCGCCCGAGCGCACCGGATTCGACGGCGTCAGCACCGCCGCATGGCAGTCGGTGCACTTGTACGTCGTGTGGTAGAGCGTGTTGCCGGCGCCGGCGTCGCCCGCCGCCCGCGACGGTGACGTGGCGAGCAGCGACAACGATCCCAGCAGCAGGCACGCAGGCCATCCGATCCGTCTCATTCGCTATCCCCTCGATGTGCGTGGACCGCGGCGGTGACACCGCGCGAGCGGCACCGAGGTTAGCCGCGGCGCTCGCTCGCGGGGGAAGAATGCGATCGGCGCGGAAAATACGGCGCGAAGCCGGCGCCCGCGGCGCGAAGCGCCTCCCGAAAACCCCGCGCCCCGCCGCCTTTTGCACGGCGGCGGTGTGCAATAATTCCCCGGCTGGCACCCGCAAGTGACGCCGGAATCGGAGCCCTTCTTGCGCTGGATGGCATTCCTGCACACCGAGCCGCGGTGGCTGCGCGGCGTGACCTGGCCGCTGGTCGGCATGGTCCTGCTGATCGGGTTCCTGCAGAACTTCTCCCAGATCATCCGCGCGATCACTCCCGATCATGCCGCCGACGGCTGGTCGATGGAGTTCGCGCTGTTCGATCTCGCGAGCATGGAGATCGTGGCGCTGTCGATCATGCTGATCGGGAGCGCGCTGACGAACCTCGAGAGACCGCGCGTGCCAACGGCGCTCGCGCTTGCGCTCGCGGTGCTCCTCGGCACGTTCGTGCCGATCAACGTCATCGCGCATTTCTTCTGCGACACGCCCGAGGAGGTGCTGTTCGCGAACTCCATGGCGCGGCGCCTCGTCCTGCCCTGGGGCATCGCTGCCGCGGCGTGGTACTTCCTTCGCCGCGCCAACGCGCGCTCCGCCGAGCTTCGCGCCGCCGAGGTCCTCCGGCGCCAGCTCGAATCCGGCATGCTGGAAGCGCGGCTGCAGGCGCTGCAGGCGCAGGTCGAGCCGCATTTCCTGTTCAACACCCTGGCGCACGTCCGCCACCTCTACCGCACCGAACCGTCGCGGGCGAAGGAGATGCTGGAGAGCTTCCGCGCATACCTGCGCTCCGCGCTGCCGCATATGCGCGGCAACGGCAGCACGCTGGGGCGGGAGCTCTCGCTCGTACGCGCCTATCTGGACGTCCAACAGGTCCGCATGGGCCGCCGGCTCGCGGTCGACGTCGACGTGCCGGAGGCGCTGCGCGATCTTCCCTTCCCGCCGATGATGCTCATCTCGCTCGTCGAGAACGCCATCAAGCACGGTCTCAACCCGCTGCCCGAAGGCGGAGCGATCGGGCTGGCGGCGTCCGACCGCGATGGCATGCTGATCGTCAGCGTGACCGATTCCGGACGCGGCATCGGCGATAATCTCGGCAGCGGCGTCGGCCTCGCCAACATTCGCGGCCGTCTCTTCGCGCTATACGGCGACGGCGCGTCGCTGGCGCTCACCGCCCACGCGCCGCGCGGCGTGCGCGCTGCGCTGCGCGTGCCGGTCTCGGGCCAATGGGCCGCGTCGGCGCCGCCGCCGCGCGCGACGCTCGAAGCCGTCGGCTAGCGCCCCGGCGCATGGGCACGCAGACGCTGCCCCCGCTCGCGGCGCTCGCCGCGCGGCTCGACCCGCGCTCGTGGACGTTCGCCCCGCGCGCGCTCGTCACCGACGCGCGCTGCCTGCAAGGCATGAGCTGGCGGCGCGTCGGCTGGCTGGGCGGCGTCGCGCTCGGGTTCGCGGCGTTCTCGATGCTCGGGCACGTCATCCGCGACGGCGGCATGTCGCGGCCCCTGCAGGACGCGACGCTCGAATTCAGCGGATGGTTCGTCCGCTACTTCGTCGAGTTCACGCCGGTGCTCGTCGCGATGACCGTCGCGGACAACTTGCCATGGACCGGCGCGCCCCGCGTCGTGGCGCTCTGCATCGCGCTGGTGCTAGGAGCCCAGTTCCAGTGGCCGATCCTCTGCGCGACCAACCCGTGGATGGAATCGGGTTGCGAAGCTTTTCCCGCGCAGTTGTGGCGCTCCTGGACCGAGCTCCTCGGCGACAACACCGCATGGACGATCGCGTTCTCCACGCCGATCGCCCTCGCCTACTTCTTCCGCCGCCGGGACACGCGCACCGCGCGGGCGCTGCACGCCGCGGAGCTCGCGCGCGCCGACGTCCAGCGCAGGACGCTCGCCGCGGACCTGCAGACGATGCAGGCGCGGGTGGAGCCGGCGTTCCTGTTCGACACGCTCGGCGAGATCGGCGACCTTCTCGACCGCGATCACGCGCGAGGCGAGCGGATGCTGGACGGGCTCATCGCCTACCTCCGCGCGACGCTGCCGGACATGCGCGCGAGCCAGTCGACGCTCGGCCGCGAGGCCGCGATCGCCGGCGCGTGGCTGTCCATCGTCGCGCTGCGGGCCGGCGGCCGCGTCGACGCCGCCGTCGGGGTGCCCCCGTCCCTCGCGCACGTCGCGTTCCCGCCGATGATGCTGCTGCCGCTGCTGACCGCCGTCGTCGGCGGCGGAATCGCGTCGCCCGCTTCGACGACGACGCTGCGAGTCGACGCCACGGTCGCGCCGGGCCGCGTGCGGGTCCAGATCACGGGCCGCGGCCCCGCGCTGCGGGACATCGCCGGCACCGATGCGGTCCGCGGCGTTCGCGAGCGCCTGCGCGCGCTCCATGGCGGCGATGCCGCGCTCACCGTCGACGGCGCGGCAGGCCGGCACGTCGACGCCCTGCTCGAGGTGCCGCGTGAAACGGCCTAGCGCCGTCCTGGCGGAGGACGAGGACAACCTGCGTGACGAGCTCCGCTACACGCTGCACGCGCTATGGCCGGAGCTCGCGATCGTCGCCGAGGCGCGCGATGGCGACGAAGCGCTCGCCGCGCTCGTCCGCCATGCGCCGGACGTCATGTTCCTCGACATCCAGATGCCGGGCGCCACGGGACTCGAGGTCGCCCAGCGCGCCAGCGGCCGCACGCACGTCGTGTTCGTCACGGCCTACGACAAGTACGCGGTGGGGGCCTTCGACGCCGGCGCCGTCGACTACGTGATGAAGCCGCTCACGGCGGAGCGCCTCCACGAGGCCGTCCGGCGGTTGAAGGCCCGCATGGGCGACCCGCCGGCCAATCTCGAGCGGCTGCTGCAGTCGCTCGCCGAGCGGCTCGACGCGACGCGGGAGCGCCTGCGTTTCATCACCGCGGTCCACGGCGAGGAGATCCGCCTCATCACCGTCGAGGAGGTGTGCTACTTCCAGGCCGACAACAAGTACACGCGCGTGATCACGGCCGAGCGCGAATCGCTGATCCGCCGCGCGATCACCGAGATCGCGGACGCCGTCGACCCGAAGATGTTCTGGCAGATCCACCGCAGCACGATCGTCAACATCGACGCCGTCGCGGGCGTGATCCGCGATTTCCGCGGCCACCTGCGCGTCAGGCTGAAGCAGCGCAACGAGACGCTCGCCGTCAGCGAGCGCCACGCGCATCTGTTTCGCCAGATGTAGGCGGCGCAGGTGTCCCGGCGGCGCCGCGGGCGAGGCGCATGGCCTCGTCCAGCACCTCCGCGTCGCCGATGTGGTTGGCGAGCAGCAGGATCAGCCGCGCGTTGACGGCGGCGCTCTCGCGCTCGTCGAGGTCGCGGTGCATGGCGATCAGGCGCTCGTAGAAATCGTCCGGCGCAAAGAAGTTGGGCGTGGTGACGAGCTGCGCCATCGGCGCTCCTTCAGGTGAGGTGGGCGGCGGCGCGCGCGACCGCGGCGAGCACGGCGTCGATGTCGAAGCGGCGCCAGCGCGCGCAGACGTGCTGGTCCGGCCGGAACAGATAGCAGGTGCCGTCGCGGCCGTCGTAGCGGTGCGCCACCGCGTTCTCGAGATCGTCGACGCAGAGCACGTCGGGCGGCGCGTTCCCGCCCACCTGGACGACGCGACACGGGACGGCGGCATTCGCCAGCCGCCGGACCGCAGCCGGCCCGGCCACGGGTCCGAACGCCATCAGCGTGAAGTCGCCGCCGAGGCAATCGAGCAGCCAGTCGCCGGACGCGCTTCGCACCGGCGCGTCGGCGGCCGCGGCGCCCGGCACCATCGCGCCCGGCGCCGGCGCGAAATCGCCGGCGCGGTCGGCCGTGCAAAGGGGCGACGCCGCGAGAATCGTGGCGACCGACAGGCGGCCGCTGTTGACGAGCGCGCGTGCGAACGGGACTTCGGGGGCGAGGCTCAGCACGGCGTCGCGGAACGTGCGGGAGATCGCGCTCTTCGGCGAAATGAAATCCGTGGAGCGCGTGGAATGGCGGATGTTCTCGTCCGCGGCGTAGCCGCGTTCCGCGTCGTACGAGTCGAGCAGGCTTTCAGGCGCACGGCCGCGGACGACGAGGTCGAGCTTCCAGCAGAGGTTGTCGGCGTCCTGCACGCCGCTGTTGGCGCCGCGCGCGCCGAACGGCGACACGAGATGCGCCGCGTCGCCGCAAAAGAGCACGCGGCCGTGCCGAAACCGCTGCATCCGGCGGCACTGGAACGTGTAGACGCTTGCCCATTCGAGCTCGAAGCGCGCGTCGTCGCCGAGCATCGCGCGAAGGCGCGGCACGATGCGCTCGGGTTGCCGCTCGAGCTCGGGATCCGCGTCGTGCCCCAGCTGGAAATCGATCCGCCACACGTCGTCCGCCTGCCGGTGCAGCAGCACCGACTGCCCTGGATGGAACGGCGGGTCGAACCAGAACCAGCGCTCCGTCGGGAACGCGGACGTCATGTGGATGTCCGCGATGAGAAAGCGATCGTGGAACACCTGGCCCGCGGTCTCCAGCCCCATGCGCTTGCGAACGGTGCTCCGCGCGCCGTCCGCTGCGATCAGCCACGTCGCATCCAGGCCATAGCGGCCGTCGGCGGTGTCGACCGTGACGGCGACGCCGTCGCCGCGCGGCGTCACGTCGGCGACGCGGTTGCCCCAGCGAATCTCGACGCCGAGTGCCTGCGCGCGCGCCACCAGGCTTTCCTCGAGCAGGTATTGCTGCAGGTTGACGAACGCTGGCCGGCGATGCCCGGCCTCCGGCAAAAGGTCGAACCGGTACGCGAGCGCGTCGCGGAAGAACACCTTGCCCACGCTCCAGCGCACGCCGCGCGCCGCGACCGGCTCGCCGCAACCCAGCCGGTCGAGGACCTCCAGCGTCCGCTTCGAATAGCAGATGGCGCGGGAGCCGACGCTGACGGTGCGATCCTCGTCGAGCACGAGCGGCGCGTGGCCGCGCTGCGCGAGGTCGATGGCGGCGACGAGGCCCACCGGCCCCGCGCCGACGATCACGATGTCGCGCCGCGACGCGGCGGCGCCGATCTCCGGCGCGCGGCGGGTCTCGTAGACGGGATTGGCGTAGGTCGCCATCGGGCGCGGGCGGCGGCAGCTCGTGGGGTCAGCGCCGGGCGATGCCCGCCAGGAGCGGCTCGACCTCCGCCGCCACGCCAAGCCGCTCCGCCGTGGCGACGAGCGTCGCGCGTGTAGGCGCCGCCAGCGGGATGCCGTTCGCGTCGCGCTCGCGCGCGGTGGCGCGCTCCGGCTCGCCGGGAAGCTGCACGCGCCCGCCCGGCGTGGTCGGCGGCGACGCCCGGAGCCACGCGGACAGGCTCGCCACCTGCCGCGCGAAGTCCTCGCGGCTGCAGAGCCGGTCCGGTGCGAACACGATCGACAGCATGTTGTTGATCATCGGGCTCGGGCGCGGGTGATGATCCTGGACGCGTCCGCCCGAGAGCGCGCCGCCCAGCAGCTCGCACATCACGGCGAGCGCGAAGCCCTTGTGCTGGCCGAAGGGCAGCAGCGCCCCGATCGGGTCGGCGAACATCACGGCCGGATCGTCGGTCGGCTGGCCTTGCGCGTCGAGCAGCAGGCCGGTGGCCATCCGCTTGCCCGCGTCGAGCGCCACGCGCGCCTTGCCCATCGCGACCATGCTCGTCGCGAAGTCGAGGATCAGCGGGTGGGGGTCATACGGCACGCCAACGCAGAAGGGATTGGTGGACAGGCGCGCGTCGCTGCCCCCCCACGGCGCCACGAGCGGCGTCGACAGCACGTTGACGAAATGGATCGACGCCATCCCCGCCGCCGCGCATTGCTCCGCCCAGTGGCCGATTCGCGCGACGTGGTGCGTGTTCGACAGCCCGAGGATGCACGTGCCGGTCGCTTTCGCCCGCTCGATGGCGACGCGCATCGCCTGCACGCCGATCGACTGGCCGAAGCCCTTGCCGCCGTCGGCGCCGATCAGCGTGCCCGCGTCGGTGACGATTTGCAGCGTGCGCCCCGGAGCCGCGAGGCCGGCCGCGACGTTGTCGACGTAGACGCGCGTCAGCACCACGCCGTGGGAGTCGTGGCCGAAGCGGTTGGCGTCGACGAGGTTGGCCGCGATGACGTTCGCCTCCTCCGCATCGCAACCGGCGGCGGCGAACATGCGCGCGACCGCCGTGCGCAGCGGCGCCGCATGGACGTGAACCATCGGCGCGCTCATGCGACGGTGACGAGGCGCTGCAGCGCGGCCGGATCGGCGAGCAGCGCGGCGCTGTCGCCGCGATGGACGACCCGCCCGCGGTCGAGCACGAGCACGTCGCGCGTCAGCGCGAGCGCGAGCCGCGCATGCTGCTCGACGAGAATGAGCGTGAGGCCGCCCTCCTCGACCAGCTTCCTGATCGCCGCCATCAGCTCCTGCACGATGATCGGCGCCAGGCCCTCCATCGGCTCGTCCAGCAGCAACAGCCGCGGGTTCACCATGAGCGCCCGGGCGATGGCGAGCATCTGCTGCTCGCCGCCGGAGAGCTGGTTGCCGAAGTTCGCCCGCCGCTCCTCGAGACGCGGGAACATCGTGTAGATCCGCCTTTCGGTCCAATGGCCGGGCCGCGCCACCACGCGCAGGTGCTCCTCGACCGTGAGCGATGGGAACACGAAGCGCTCCTGCGGCACCCAGCCGAGCCCCGCCTGCGCGCGGCGGTACGTGGGCATGGCCGCGAGGTCCCGGCCCTCCCAGGAGAGGCGCCCGCGATGCACGCGCGTCAACCCCATCAGCGTCACCAGCAGCGTCGTCTTGCCCACGCCGTTGCGGCCGAGGAGCGCGAGGCTCCCCTGCGGCTCCAGCGCGAACGACACGTCGTCGAGAACGACGGCGCTGCCGTACCCGGCGGAAACGCCCTCGAACGCGATGAGCTCAGCCATGCGCGGCCTCGCCGAGGTACACCTCGCGCACGCGCGGATCGGCGGCGATATCCGCCGGCGTGCCTTCGGTCAGAACGCGGCCGCCGACCAGCACGGTGATGCGCTCGGCAAAGCGGAACACGAGCCCCATGTCGTGCTCGATGAAGACGACGGTGACGTCGCGCGGCAGCTCGGCGATCACGCCGAAGAGCTCCGCCGATTCACCGGCCGGGATGCCCGCGGCCGGCTCGTCGAGCAACAGGATCGAGGGGCGCGTGGCCAGCGCCAGCGCGATCTCCACCAGCCGCTGCTTGCCGTAGGCCAGGTTGCGGGTCAGCGTGCCCGCGTCGGCGCGAAGGCGCAGGCGGTCCAGCAGCGCGCGGCCTTCGTCGGCGGCGCCGCGTTCCTGCGCGACGGTCCGGTGCCAGACGCCGGCACGTCCGTCGCGCTCCGCGATGGCCAGGACCACCGACTCCAGCACGGTGAGTCCCGGGAACAGCGTATTGATCTGGAACGTCCGCGAGATGCCGCGCTTGACGCGCGCGTGCTGCGACAGCCCGGTGATGTTCTCGTCGCCGAGAAAGACCTCGCCGCCGGTGGGCGCGAACACGCCCGTCAGCAGGTTGATGAACGTCGTCTTGCCGGCGCCGTTGGGCCCGATCAGCGCGTGACGCGCGCCGGGCGCGAAGCGCAGCGTGATGTCGCTGTTGGCGTTGAACGCGCCCCAGGACTTCGACAGGCCGCGGGTCGCGAGGGCCGCCGTCACGGGCGCTTCCGCAACAGATGCTCGCGCAGCGTCGCGAGGCCGCCGAGGACGCCGCCGCGGGCGAACAGCACGACGACGATCAGCAGGATGCCGATGCCGAGTTGCCAGTACACGGGCGACAGGCCCGCCAGCCAGTCCTGCGCGAGGATGAAGAGCGCGGCGCCTACGAGCCCGCCGTACAGGCGGCCGACGCCGCCCAGCACCAGCATCACGAGCAATTCGGCCGAGCGCGGGAACCCCAGCGTGTCGATGCCGACGAACTGCGTCGTCTGCGCGAGCAGCGCCCCGGCCACGCCTGCCACGGCGGCGCTGACGGTGAAGATCGTGCGGAGGCGCCGCGCGACGGGCGCCCCGAGCGCCGGCATCCGCTTGCCGCCTTCGCGAATGCCGCGCAGGCTCAAGCCCAGCGGCGAGTTCACCAGCCGGCGCATCAGCACGAACAGGCCGAACAGCACCGCAAGGCTGTAGAAGCACGCCGTGCGGCCGCCGAGGTCGAAGCTCCACAGGCCGAGGACCTTCCACATCGTCACGCCCGACAGGCCGTCGACGCCGCCGGTGACCGACGCCGCCTTGTTCGCCGCTTCGTAGAGCATGAGGCCGATGCCGAGCGTCACCATCAGCCGCGTGAGGTCGCTGCCGCGCACCACCAGCAGGCTGACGAGGAAGCCCGCAGCCGCCGCCACCGCCGCCGCGGTCAGCAGGCCGGACAGCGGCTCGCCCCAGCCGTGCACCGCGAGGAGGCCCGCCGTGTACGCGCCGAGGCCGAAGAACGCCGCGTGACCCAGCGACACGATGCCGGCGTAGCCGAGGATGAGGTCGAGCGACACCGCGAACAGGCCGGTGATGAGGATCTGGCTCGCGAGGACGCGGTAATCGGGCAGCGCGAGCAGCACCAGCACGACGAGCAGCCAGAAAGCGACCTCGAGCGGCCGCCAGCGGCCGTCCGGCAGCGCCGCGGTCGCGGCGCCGGGTGCGGCGGCGAGCGTGGCGTCAGGCGCGGCGGCCATACAGTCCCAGGGGGAACAGCAGCAGCAGCACCACCATGAGCGCGTAGATAATGAAGCCGCCGACCTGCGGCACGTAGTACTTGCCGGCGACGTCGAACACCCCGAGCAGCAGCGCGGCGATCAGCGGCCCCTTTATCGTCCCGACGCCGCCGACGGCGACGACCAGCAGGAAATACACCATGAACTTCAGTGGGAACGTCGGATCGAGGCCCAGCACGTCGATGCCGAGGCCGCCGCCGAGACCCGCGAGCCCCGACCCCAGCGCGAACGTCAGCGCGAACACGCGGTTGACGTTGATGCCGAGGCCCGCGGCGGCGACCGCGTTGTCCACGCTGGCGCGCACCATCGCGCCGAACCGCGTGCGCTCCATCAGCAGGTGCAGCGCGACGGTGAGCACCGCGACGACGCCGATCAGGAAGAGCCGGTAGGCGCCGAAGCCGCGGCCCGCGATCTCGATCTGCCCGCGCAACATAGGGGGCAGCTCGACCGGCTGCTGCGACGGCCCGAAGAAGTACGTCGCGACGGCGATCGAGACGTAGACGAGCCCGATCGAGAACAGCACCTGGTCGAGGTGGCTCGCGCGATAGAGCCGCTGGTACAGCGTGCGCTCGAGGACGACGCCGGCGAGCGCCGCGAGCAGGAACGCCGCCGGCAGCGCCGCCAGGAACGGCACGCCCATCCGGCTCATCGCGACGACGGTCACGTAGCCGCCGAGCATCGCGAACGCGCCGTGCGCGAGGTTGACGAAGTTCATCAGCCCGAGCGTCACCGACAAGCCGATCGCAATGATGAACAGCAGGCTTCCGTACGCGATGCCGTCGAACAGCACGCCGGCGAGGCTGCCCAGCATCGGAGTCCCCTGGTGATCCGGCGCGGGCGTCAGCGGTGCCGAGCGCCCGCGGGTCCCGTCACTTCGCCGCTTCCTTGCCCGGATCCTTGACGTTCTCGACCTTGTCGAACTCGACGTTGGCGAGCTTGCCGTCCTTCTTCTCGACCTTGCGGATGTACACCGTCTGCACGATGTCGCGGGTGTCGGCGTCGATCATCACCGGACCGCGCGGGCTCACCCACTTGTAGCCTTTCAGCGCGGCCATCGCCTTGTCGGCGTCGACGTCGCCGCCCTTGCGCACGGCCTCGTAGATCGCCGCCATCGTGTCGTAGCCGGCGGCGGCCATGAAGTTGGGCCGTCCGACCTTCGCGTCGTTCGCCGCCGCGTAGTTCTTGAGGAACGCGGCGTTCTCCGGCGAGTCGTGGGCAGCGGAATAGTGGAACGCCGTGATGAGTCCCAGCGTGGGGTCGCCCATCGCGTCGAGCACGTGGTCGTCGGTGATGTCGCCCGTGGCGATCAGCTTGATGCCTTCCTTCGCAAGGCCGCGCTCGTTGAAGCCCTTGACGAACGCGATGCCCTGCTCGCCCGCCGGCAGGAACACGAACACCGCCTGCGGCTTCGCGTCCTTCACGCGCTGGATCGCCGCCGAGAAGTCGGGGTTCTGCAGCGGCGTTCGCAGCGTGCCGACCACCTCGCCGCCGCCGGCCTTGAACGTCTTCGTGAACTGCGTTTCGGCGTCGATGCCGGGACCGTAGTCGGCGACGACCGTGTACACCTGCTTGACGCCGTTCTTCAGCGCCCACTCCGCCATCGGCGCGCTGACCTGCGGAATCGTCATCGACACGCGCGTGATGTACGGCGAGCGCGTCGTGATCGCCGACGTGGCGGCGTTGCTCACGATCATCGGCACCTTGGCCTCGGTGACCACCGGCGCCACCGCCATCGCGTTCGGCGTCAAGCCGAAGCCGGCGAGGAACTGCACCTTGTCGCGCGTGATGAGCTCCTGCGCGAAGCGTTTCGCGACGTCCGGCGCCGGCCCCCCCGTGTCGCGCGTGATGAGCTCGATCTTCTTGCCGGCGACGGTGTCGCCGTGCTGCTTCATGTACGCCTTCATCCCGGCCTCGATCTGCTGGCCGTAGGCGGCGAACGGACCCGAGAATTCGGCGATGACGCCGACCTTGACCGTGTTCTGCGCGGCAGCGCCGAACGCAAGTGCGAGAAGTGCGCCCATTGTCAAGGCACGTAAACTCCGTTTTGTCATACATTCCTCCTCTGGAAGTACTTGTAAGCAGCCCCGTTCAGACCGTGCCGGGACACCGCGCCCCGTGAAGCGGAACATCTCTGTCGGCCGTCGCGGAGCATTCCATCTTCGACCCTCAACCTCAGCCAGCGGCGTCGCACCGGCAATCCAGAAACCTTGTAATCCAGCGCAGCCGGTACGTCGAGTATTTTTTTGCCCAGATGCGGGGCCCCTGCCGACACCCGCCAGCAGCCCTGCGCGCCCGAAGTCCGTCGACAAGGCGCCGTTCCCGGCATGTCGCCGACCGCCCGGCTGTCAAGGATCCGGTGCAGAGCCCGCGCGATCCGCCAACGTCCGGGAGCGCCCGCGCGGTGACGACACCTTCCCATAGGCGGCGGCGCCGGGAAGTGGCGAGCCGACGTACTGCTCCGCGAGCGCGGTCTGCAATGCAGTGGAACTGATGACCTTTGCGAGCTGCGCGCGCTGCATCCGGTACCCGAAAGCGTCGCTATCGGGAAACCGGTGCAGCATCGATGTCATCCACCACGAAAAATGTTCAGCCGCCCACACGCGCTCGAGCGCGGCCGACGAGTAGCGCTCAAGGGCGGTGGACTTCCCGGTTGCATAGCGCTCGGCAAAGGCAGAGGCCAGAACCTGCACATCTGCGACTGCGAGATTCAGTCCTTTCGCGCCTGTCGGCGGCACGATGTGCGCGGCGTCACCGGCAAGGTACAGCGTACCGTAGCTCATCGGCTCCAGCACAAAGCTGCGCATGGCAATAACGCCCTTCTGAAAGATCTCTCCGCGGGGAAGCGGCCAGCCTGCATGCGTCGAAAGCCGCTCATCCAGTTCCGCCCAGATGCGCTCGTCTCCCCAGGCAGCGGGATGGTCTGTCGGATCGCACTGCAAATACAGTCGCTGGATCGTCGCCGAACGGGTGCTGACGAGCGAGAATCCACGTTCGTGGTGAGCGTATACAAGCTCCTTTGAATACGGCGCGGCGCGCACGAGAATTCCAAACCACCCGAACGGATAGCTTCGGGTGTATTCGGTACGCGCGGCGGCGGGAACGGTTGGCCTGCACACCCCGTGGAAGCCGTCGCATCCTGCTACGTACTCGCAGCGCAACTCATTGGAGCTGCTTCCAACGTTGTAGCGCAACCTCGGGCGGGCCGTCTCGAAGTCCAGGACCTCGACGTTGCGGACCTCGAACATGATGCTGCCGCTCGAATCGAGGCGCGCCTTGACGAGGTCGCGCAGGACCTCGTGCTGCGGATAAATCGTGATGGCCCTTCCCCCGGTCAGCTCCGAGAGATCGATGCGATGCCGCGAACCATCGAACAGGAGCTCTATACCCTGGTGGACGAAGCCGTCGCGTAGCATGCGATCACCGAGCCCACACTCGCGCAGCAGATCCACAGTACCCTGCTCGAGCACACCGGCGCGAAGCGTAGCCTCAATTTCCGCGCGACTCCGCGTTTCCAGAACCACGGAGTCGATGCCCGCGAGATGCAGAAGGTGCGAAAGCAGCAATCCGGCGGGCCCGGCACCCACGATTCCAACCTGAGTTTGCCGCGGAGCCTTGGCAGCGCGTTCTTCGCTTGTCATCGATGGAGCTTTGTTATCGCCCACCCAGCGGCAAGGCAATGGCGCGAAGGTTGGCTGGAGGTTGGTCTGTCAGTCGCAGGCCTGTGGGTAGATGTTCGATGCCCCCATCGCGCTACCGGCCGGGCGGCTGGCCTGCTCGGTGCTGAGCTGGTCGACGGCGGACGCGTGTCACGGCGTCAACTCGACGCCGTGACGTCCGCGCTTTTATCAGATGTCGCCAGCCTCGTCGTCGTCTTGCGGACCGCCTTCGCAATCATGCTTTTTGACGTTGGTGTCCTTGTAGTCCGGCTTTCCGTCCGCCTCGTCCTTGTACTTGGTGAGCACGTCCGCGCAGACGGTCGCCTTCGTCTCGAGATTGCCGCCGCAGTGGAAATTTGCAGCGTTGTTGGTATCACCGGCGCCGTTGTAAATGGCGGTCTGCGGGTACGCGCAAAGCAGACGCGTGCGAGGGACGCCGGCAACTGTCGTTGAATTTATGATCTGCTCCGGCGCGACGCCGTTCTCGACCCAGTCGACCAGCTGCGGAAACGCATTCGGCACACCGCAATGCCCGGCGCCCGGCGTGCGGAACAGACGATAGTATTCCTGCTGCCTTCCGAAGTCCGACTTGTGCCCGTGCGTAGCCAGCTCACGGTAGTACTTGATCACGCCGCGCGGGAAAATGAGCTGGTCGTTACCTCCGACCAGCGTGAGCAGCTTGCCCCCGCTCTTCGCATACTCCTTGAGATCGCCAAAGGTATCCGTTACATCAGCGATATTTCGGGAGCCGTCCTCGGCTACAGCGGGATACTCGTCGATCGAGACGGTCTTCCAGTCGAACGAACGATCATGCTCGTCCCAGTGAAACTGCGTGACACCGAGTGCGAAGGGGTTCGTACCATTGAGGCCGGTCAGGCTCGTACCGCGATCGAGGCCGAACCAGACTTTGGTGCCATTGGCATTCCGCGGCCCGTCCCAGATCTTGTCTATGGCGAGCGCTTCGGGGGCGGTGAGGCAGTTGTTGGCTGGCGCAGTCGGCGTGCCGCAGACGTTTGCCATCGCGCTGAAACTACAGGTCCGTGGATCGTCGATCACGCCATCGGTCACCCCGTCGGCGGCGTCGCACGCGGCGACGGCCGAGGCTGTGGCCTGGTTCAGCTTGGCCGCCGCGATCGGGCCGCCGACGAGGTCCTTCATCACCACCTGACCCCACATCTGCGCGGTCTGGAACCGCGTCCAATAGATCGCTGGCGCATTGGCGAGGATCCCGTCGAGCTCCCCGGGCAGTTCCTGCGCGAGCACGTAGCCTTGCCTTCCGCCGGTCGAGCAACCGTTCCAATAGTTGTACGCGGGCTTCATCGCGTAGTACGTCTCGGTGACAGCCTTGGAAAGCAGGATCTGTTGCTTCATGCCGTTGCGAATGAAGTCGTTGATGAACTGCAGGTTGTAAGTGCCGTCCGTATTGACACCAGGTTCGCAGTCGCCGCCGCTGTGGCCGGCGTCGCTCCCCGACCCCACATAGCGCGTATTGACAGGAGCGTTGACGGCCAGGCTTCCCGAGCAGCCGCCACCGCCGATCCCCTGCGTCCTGCCATTCCAGGCCCCCTGCACTCCACCGGTGCCGCCGTCTACGGAGTTGAGCGGCAATCCCACACGCACATTGATGTTTTGGTCAGGATTTTCCCCATAGAGGACGTTCACCTGGCAATACGCGACGTTGGCCCCGGCGGCGGCGACAAGGTGACTCTCCGCCGATTTGATCCCCGGTCCGTCGGTCAGGCTGCCGGCAAGAGCTGCGCAGGTCACCGGAATCGGCGTAGGCGGCGCGGGTTTCTTGGCGGCCGACATCGCCGGCGCGAACACCGCGGAACCAAGGAGACTGACGGTTACAAGACGCAATGAAACGGAATGCATGGAATCCTCCGTTGATGATCAAACTTCTTTTTGGATGGCAGCGATATTCATGCTGGAAAGGCGCGTTGAAGTCGCGTCGCCGCAGGACGATGGTTCCAACAGGGAAATCGCCCGCGGTCGCGCTCGTCTCTATTCTGCGCAATCGCATTGAAGATTGCGGTCATGGTGCAACGCGTCAGAGCGAGTCACCGAGCCTTCCTCGCCATGACTATCGAACAAGGGAATAATTCAGGAAGCGTCGCCCGGCCACAAGCGACAAACGCAAATAACATCTATTCGAATATCGAATACTCGGCATGACCAGGATCGATCTGAATCTTCTACCTATCGCGATCGCGCTGTACGACGAGGGAAGCGTGAGCCGAGCGGCCCAGCTACTGGGAATGAGTCAGCCGGCAGTCAGCATGGCGCTACGCAAGCTGCGCACCGCTTATCACGATCCGCTGTTCGTGCGCGCACGCAACGGCGTGACGCCCACGCCACGGGCCCACGCGCTCATCCGCGCCGCGCGCCCCCTCGTGAACGAACTTCATGCCAGTGTGCTGGCGGAGGAGCACTTCAGTCCGGGCGTTAGCGACAGGCCTTTCACGTTTGCCATGTCCGATGTGGGCGAGATGGTATTTCTCCCGCGGCTGCTCGAACGACTGCGCTCGCAGGCGCCGAATGCAGCGATCCAGTCGGTTTCCATGCCGCCGCATGAAATCGCCGAAGGACTCGAGAATGGCGGCATCGATCTCGCAATCGGTTACTTTCCCGATCTGACACGAAGCAGCTTTTTCCAGCAGCGATTGTTCACGCATGCATTCGGATGCCTGCTGCGCGCAGACCACCCGCGGCGGTCGCGTCGCCTCTCCCTGGACGACTTTCTCGCCATGGAACACGCAGTCGTGCGCGCGGAAGGACGGAGTCAGGAGCTCTTCGAGCGATTCCTCGAGCGCAAGGGAATTCATCGAAAGATCGTTCTGCTGACTCCGCATTTCCTCAGTCTGCCCATGATCGTCGCGCGCTCCAACCTCGTGACGACCGTGCCGCATGCGCTGGGCGTCTACTTCTCGCGGCTATCGGCGGATCTCTGTCTCGTTCGACTTCCATTCGACATCGCCGGCTTTGACCTCAAGCAGCATTGGCATCGCAAGTACCACAGCGACTCGCGCAACCAATGGCTGCGCCGTCAGGTGTCGCAGATCTTCAATGACGAGTCCGACGAGTATCGCGTCGACTGGAAACTGCCGCCCCGGTCTCCTTCGTCGCGCGCGTAGCCAGGGCCGCGCGAACACCCAGGCGCTCGCTCATCAGAACGGGCCGCGGGAAGGACGTCGTGGTCGCGCGGTCAGAGGGGGTAGAGCCCGCGCGTCCGGGCATGCAGCCGTGCCAAGCCGAACAGCGCGTCCATACCGGGCGTGGCAATGCCCGCGCGGGCGCCGATCTCGCGCACCGACGCCAGCAGCGCGTCGATCTCGACGGGCCGGCCCGCCTCGACATCCTGCAGCATCGACGTGCGCACGGCGCCGAGCTTGCGCGTGATGGCATTTCGCTCCTCGCCGCTCTGCGCGATCGGGCAGCCGATCGCCGCGCCGATCGCCGCGGCCTCGCGCATCACGCCGAGGCAGAATGCATTCACCAGCGGATCGTCGAGGATCCGGTCGAGCGTCGCGCCGGTGAGCGCCGACACGGGATTCATCGTCATGTTGCCCCAGAGCTTGTACCAGATGTCGGCCTGTATCCGCGCCGACACCTCGGTGTCGAAGCCGCCGTCGCGCAGAAGCGCCGCGATGCGCTCGACGCGTGCCGTGCGGGCGCCGGAAGGCTCGCCGACGATCAGGCGATTGCCGACGCCATGCCGCACGAGCCCCGGCTCGGGGGTCGAGCACGCGAGATGCACGACCGCGCCGACGACCCGCTCGGCCGGGACGGCAGCCGCGATCGCGCCGTCGGGGTCGACCGACGCGAGCGCCTGGTTCGCGTACGCACCGGGGAGGCCGTGGAAGAACCACCACGGCACGCCGTTCATCGCGGTCAGCACGGCCGTATCGGGGCCCATTAGACCGGCGATCGCCGGGACGGCGCCGCGGAGCGCCGGGGCCTTCACCGCGACGATCACGAGATCCTGCGGGCCGAGCGCCGCGGCGTCTTCTGCGACCAACGCAGGTGCCGTGGTCAAGCCGGCTTGCGTTTCCAGCCGCCAGCCATGCTGGCGCAGCGCGGCCGCGGTGGCCCCGCGCGCGACCGTGGACACGCGCGCGCCGGCGGCGGCGAGCCGCGTGCCGAGGAGGCCGCCGATGGCCCCCGCGCCGACGATGCCGACGTTCACGTGCGGAAGGCGGGATCGATCGCGTCGACCGCGCGCACGAGCGCCTCGAACACGTCCTGGCCGGCGCCGAACTGCGCGCTGAACTGCAGCGAGTCGCGCGTGCAAGCGCGCTGGACGTTCTCCGGCACGTCGATCACCGGTCCCATCGCAGTCGACGCCACCTGGATCTCGCACGCGCGGTTCAGGAGCCACAGCACGGCGAACGCGCG
>Ga0207683_10000010_pt1 | contig 150106 bp, 134 predicted proteins | sample KBSM73metaG_FD_184333 | JGI IMG/M metagenome (GOLD analysis project Ga0207683, IMG submission 184333) | Miscanthus rhizosphere microbial communities from Kellogg Biological Station, Michigan, USA - KBS M7-3 metaG (SPAdes) (version 2) | ecosystem: Host-associated > Plants > Roots > Rhizosphere...
ATCTTCGGATACAAACTTGGGGCGACGCTGACCGTGCTGTTCGACCCCATCATCAGCGTGTAGCCGTCCGGCGCCGATTTAGCCACCAACTCAGCACCGATGATGCCGCCAGCGCCGGCGCGATTGTCGACGATCACATTCTGTCCGAGCAGATCGCTGACACCCGGCGCAATCTGCCGTGCAGTAATGTCGACGTTACCGCCGGCGGCAAATGGAACGATGAGCCGGATGGGCTTGGTTGGATAAGGCTGGGCAGCGCACGTAGCAGCCGCAACCAGCGTGATGCCCGTGAAGGCCAGGTATCTCATTGGTATCTTCCTTCGGCGAAAGCAGCGTTGCGGCACATAGTCCGTTAATGGAAATTTATTTCAACAAGCCGATCTCGCGCAGATAACGCTGCGTCCCTGGATGCAGCAGGTCCACGCGCGGTGTGGCAGCAACCGTGTTCGCCATAGTCGATTCGCGTGCCTGTTCGAGGCGTTTGCCAATCGCGGCTTCGCCTTTGTGCAAGGCGCGCACGAGACGATATGCAACGTCATCCGGCAGTGTTGGCCGCGCCAGTACGAACGCCCACGATCCAACCGTGTTGACGGGCACGTCCTGTCCGGGATAGCTGCCGGCCGGCAAAGTAAGCGGTTTGATGAATGTGTGTTTCGCTGTGATGCGCTTGACTTCGTCAGCAGTGGGTGCGATGAAACGCGCCCCGGCCTGGCTCTTGGCTACGGTCACGAAGCCCGGCCAACCGACGCCGCCGCCCCACAATGCCGCAACACGGCCATCGAGCAGCATCGCAGGTCCGTCCGCTGCCTTCTCGAGGAAGAGGCCTTGAAAGTCTTTATCCATATTAAGGCCCAGGCCATCCATCGTGTAGCGGGCGAGGACCACGAATCCTGAGCCGGAGGCGCCCCATACAACCGGCTTGCCCTTGAGATCGGCGATCGTGCGGTACGGACTATCGGCCCGCACCATGAACATGCCGGTATTGGAGAACATTGCGCTGAGAATACGCAGATCGGCGGGAGGACGGCCGATGCCGGTGATCGCTTCGTATGTGACCTCGCCGGTGACCTGACCCGTGTCGAGCTTGCCGGCTTCGAGCAGCGGCACATTCTCGGTACTGCCTTTCGTGTTGCGCGGTTCAACCGACAACGACGGGTCCATCTCGTTGATGGTTTCCGCGAACGCCGCGCCGTAGAGCGGAAAGCCGCCGCCGGGCGTCGCGGTGCCATGTATCACTACCGTTTTCTGTTGCGCTGATGCGATACTGCCTGTCATGAAGGTGCCTCCGAGCGTTGCCACCAAAACCAATGCGTAATGCACTCGAGTAAACATCATTCTCTTCTCCGTTTGCGGAATTGCAGTCACGCTCGCCGTATCCGCGTAACTGCACGCATGACTCTACCATGACGCTATGCAGATAACTGAATCCAGCAGCGCGTTGTAATGGATTCGATAACCATCGGCACGCTCCCGTCATGCCCGGTCGGGGCTGATGCCCTGCTGGCGATCAAGCGCCAGCGCACGAATCCTGCGCGATGGAACGCGCCAAGCTGGGAAATGTTCGCCACGGCAGCCGGCGTGCATGACATTGAACTCATTGACGCGAATGCCGCGCGCGGCGCGTTCGTCACCGATGCGGGCGGCACCGCATATGGACTGCCCCACGCCATCGTCATCGCACGCAGTGCTGAGCAGATATCGACGCTGTTGCGTCTTGCGCAGCACTACCGTGTACCGGTTACCGTGCGAGGCGGCGGACTGACGACCGAAGGAGAATCGGTCGCTTTCGGCGGCGTGCTGCTCGACATGACCGGCATGAGCCAAGTTGTGCAGATCGACCGCAAGGCGCTGACCGTGCGCAGCCAGGCCGGAATCTTCTGGCACAGTCTGGCTGAAGAGCTGAGGCGCGAAGGGTTGGACTATCTGTCCGCGCCGCTCAACATGACGTCTACCGTCGGCGGGACGCTCGGCGTAGGCGGGATCGACGTGAACTCGGCGCGGCTGGGATGCAGCGCGGACCAAGCGCTTGCATTGCAAGTGGTGACGCCGACTGGCGATATCGTCGAATGCTCTGACACCTCGAATGCGCATATTTTCGAGCGCGTGATTCTCGGTTATGGGCAGTTTGGCGTCATCACCGAAGCCACGCTCAGAGTGCGCCCGTACACGCCGTTGCGCATGCATTATTTTTACTATGCGTCGCTGCGTGCTGCGATCGAAGATCTGCAAATGCTCAATCGCAATGACGCGAGCGACTATTCAGGAATCCTCACGATAATGGACTGTGCTGTGAATTTGCTCGTTGCTTTTGATTCCGTTGAACGCGAGACCGCTTTCATCGCACAGTGGAAACGGCGCCTTCGCGGCCATGGCGAGGCCGGCTTTGTGTTGCGTGCCGCGATCCAGTATGCGCTGCGACCGTGGAGACTCGGCCAGGCGCTATACCTGTACCGTCGCAAGCGCGAGCTGTTTCCGCAATTCAGACGCCCCGAGTACATGCGCGAGGGCGCCATGCAGGATCGCAGTGTCGTGTTTTCACGCGCCGTGTGGAAATTCTGGGGCAGCCGGCAGATGGTGATTCCGGATCTCGCAACGTCCGCCGAAAAGTTTGTTGCGGCGGTGGAACGCGGCAATGCCGTATGTCGCACATACTTTCCGTATTACACGTTGTACTGTGTCGGCATCAAACTGCGTGCGGAGCACCGCCCGCATTACGAGATGTCGTGTATCCCGCCCGACGCTGATGGATGGGCGTATGGCTGCGAATTCGAACCCATCATGCACGATGTGGTGTACAGCCGCGACCATTTGCAATCATTCAAGAATGCCATTTACGATATCGGCGTGGACATGGGCGCAAGCTATTATCGATTCGGCGGGATGATGAAGGGCTATATCCGGCGGGCGCTCGGCGATGCGTTGGTCGATCGACATCTGGCAATGAAGCGTGCCGCTGATCCCGCAATGATTTTGAATCGCGACGTCATATTCTAATGTTTGCGCTCGCAAACACCGCGTCCGCTGCTGCCATCGATCATGCGGCTTGCAGCGGGTGCAGCTTGTGTTTGCTGGTATGCCCGGTATGGCGAACCACGCACGATCTACGGCTGACGCCTCACGGGCGTGCAAAGGCGTTGCAGCACGGCGCCAACGCTCGGGACATAGCGATATCGGTCGAAAGCTGCACGGTCTGCGGCGCGTGCGAGCCGGTGTGCCCGGAAAATATCGGACTTGTCGCGGCTGTCGTTGCATTGCGACGGCAACTGCACAGCACCGATCATGTTGAGCTTACGGGTCAGGACGCCGGCGACGACCTCCTGCAGGACTTGCGCGATACACATACGGTGCTGGTCTTGGATGCGGCGCTGCGCCAATCGACGGGAAACATACTCTCGCGTGTGACTGCCGCCTTGGCGGAAAAACGCACCATGTGTATCAGCAAAGATGACGGAGCCGACATCGCGCTTGCGCTCGAATGTGGACAACCGATATCGCCGCGGCGCATCGAGCGATTCGTGTCGCCTTTGCGCCACGCAAAGAAAATAATCGTGGTGGACGGCCTGCTTTATCGTTACCTCCAGCTATGGCTGCCGCGGGCGCGCATCGTCAGCCTTGGGGAAGCGTTGAGCACGATCCCTGCGGTGCGTCGCGCGCTGCGGCGGACGGATCTGTATGTGATCGAGCCGCGTGCCTATCATGCCAATTACGAACGTCTCGTCACACACTATGACGAGCTCGGAGCAGAAACCAGCTGCAGCTTCAACCTGGACTTGCAACGCATCGCGATTGCCGCCACCGCACGCAGCTTGCCTCAATTCCTCGGGACCGCGGCAACGGACAATGACGTACACGTGAACTGGATACTCAAAGGCCGCACGGTCAATCGCATCGTCATTGAGAATGAGGGCGATCGTGCTGCTTTTGAAACAGCCTGCCGGATACCCGTGGTTCATTTGGGAGATATAGCAGGAGGCGCTTACTGATGCGGAACGTCGACGTCGTCATTGTCGGCGCGAGCCTTTCCGCCGCAGCCGCCGCCAAGCGGCTGGTGGATGCCGGGCTCGAAACGATCGTGCTCGAGCGCAAGAAACTGCCGCGGCACAAGATCTGCAGCGGCATTCTCTCGCCGCGCGGACATCGTTTTTTGATCGAGAACTTCGGTCCGCTGCCACGCGAGGCACTGCATGAGCCGACATCGTGCCGCGGCGTGACGTTCCATTTCCCTTCGATGGTTTCCCTGTCGATGGATTTTTTCGGCGGCACGACACCGCACCTGCACCGCAAATTCTCCGACCACTGGGCGATCACGCAAAGCGGCGCCGAAGTGCACGATGAGACGTCGTTCGTTGGTCTTGAGGACAACGGCGACCATGTGCTCGTTTCCGCGCGCAAGAACGGCGAGCCGATCGAATACCGGGCCCGGCAGGTGATCGGCGCCGACGGACCGAGCTCGCTCGTAATTCGCTCGTTATATCCGGACTACCCGAAGCAGATTCCCTGGTTTTTCGTCGGGCAGAAGTTCCACGACATCATCGATTGCCCGCTCAGTCCCGAATACTTTCATTTCTGGTTTCATCCCGGACTCGGACACTACACGTGGAGTCACGCGCGCGACGGAAGGCAAATCGTCGGCGTCGGCTTCAAGCGCGGCGACAATTTCGCGAAGAAGCACGCCAATGTCGTTGGCTATCTCGCCGACCGGCATGGCGTGCGCCTCCAGCCGCATACCGGGGATGAAGGCTGCGGCGAGAATTTCGGACCTTCGCTCATCAACCGCTATGTGTTCGGCAAGGGCAACGTGCTGATCACCGGCCAGGCAGCAGGCTTCCTCAACATGATCGGTGAAGGCATGAGCTGCGCGCTACATTCGGGAGCAATCTCGGGCGAAGCTATCGTGGAAGCGAGGCTGCGCAACCGGCCCATCCAGGAAATGTATCGACGCATGATTACGTCGGAGGTTCTCCGCACTTCCGACCAATGGAATCCGCTCAAGATTGCGTTCGATCGACCGCATGAAGCGGATTTTCCGGCTGCTCTGATGGCGCTGGGCTGGCGCGACCGTGCAAAAGTCCTGCGCGACATGTGGCGCTTCATCGTGCTTTACAAAGAATTCAAATGGGGCCGTCAGATTTTCCGGTCTGCACTGCAGCGCCCGATGCTCGGCGGCTATTCGATGCGACGCTGGCTGTAATTGCAGCGGCGCAATGAATTATTCCTGTAGCGTAGGGAACCTGCACCATAGAATCAGCGGGATGATGGCCGTCAACCCCTGCGAACTGCGCGCGTTCTACAGTTAATGGGACTTACCCGCGAGGATCTCGAGAACGACCTGCTGCGTAAATCTTATGAGCATGTCCGGCAGCATCTGCCGCTCGTGCCCGAAGACGAATTCGAAGCATCGCTCGAGCGCATGCTGGACAGTTGGGAGCCTACTGAAGACCTGTGGGTGTTCGGTTACGGCTCACTCATCTGGAATCCGCTGTTCAAATACGTCGACCACCGGCTGGCAACGATACATGGCTTTCATCGCTGCTTCTGTCTGCGCTCACGTCTCGGCCGCGGATCGGTCGAGAAGCCCGGACTTATGCTGGGGCTCGACTTCGGCGGCAGCTGCAACGGCATGGCATTTCGCATTGCAGCCCGCGATGTCCGTTACGAGCTGAAATTGGTATGGCGCCGCGAGATGGTTGCGGGATCTTATGCGCCGCGGTGGGTAACGGCTCGCAATCCAAAAGGCCATGTCCGCGCGATTGCCTTTGTCGTCAACCATGCTCATGCGCAATACACGCGTAAATTACCGGAACAAACGGTGATCAAGACGCTCGCTACCGCGTATGGGCAATTTGGCTCGGGCGCAGACTATCTTTATCAGACGGTCGACTGCCTGTCCAAGCATGGCATTCATGACGCGTACCTCACGCACTTGAGGGATCAGGTGATGAAGGCCACGCATGGCGTGCATCATGCGATCCCCTGTCCGGAGGTTGGCGCGTAACTGCAGTAGTCCCGTGTCGGGTCAGTAAGCTTCCAGCCGCACGCCCGACCTTTTGATCACGGCAGCCCATTTGTCAGATTCCGCTTTCAGGAAGCCGGCGAACTGCTGCGGCGTGCTGGCAACGATCTCGGCCGCGTCGCCGGACAGTCGCTCGCTCACTTCTTTCGATCGCAGCGCTTTCACCCCGGCATCGTGCAGCGTGCCCACGATTGCGGCCGGCGTTGCCGCAGGCACCAACATTCCGTACCAGCCGGTTACCACATAATCGGGCCATCCCGATTCGGCGACAGTTGGCAGCGCAGGCATCGCGCTCGAGCGCTTGCGGCTTGTCACCGCAAGCGGACGCAACCGGCCCGCTTTTATCATCGGCATCGCTGCTAAGAAGTTGTTGAGGAATACCTGCACCTGGCCCGACAGCAAGTCTGTCATGGCCTGGCCGGCGCCTTTATACGGTATGTGCACGAGATCGATGCCGGCGACGCTCTTGAATAGCTCCATGCCGAGATGAGGTCCACTGCCGTTGCCCGAGGACGCGTAGCTCAATGCGCCGGCATGCGACTTGGCGAATGTGACGAAGTCCTTGATGGTCATGGCGGGCAGCGATGGATGCACGGTGATCACAAAAGGATATTCTGCAAGCAGTGATACCGGCGCGAGATCGGCTGTCGCATATGGCAGCCGCGTGTACAGCGTGGGATTGATCGCATGCGTGGCAATGGTTACCAGCACGGTATAGCCATCCGCCGGTGCTTTCGCGACGACGTCAGTGCCGATGATGCCGTTCGCCCCCGCCCGGTTGTCCACGACAGCGGGTTGGCCCAGGAACTCAGTGAGTTTTTGCGCGATGGTGCGTGCCACGACATCCGTCCCGCCGCCGGGCGGATACGGCACCACGACCCGTATCGGGCGGGCGGGGTACGTCTGCGCTGCGGCGGTTCGAATAAAGGGAACGCCTACCGCAGCCACCGCAAGCCAAGTAATACTTCGGCTGAGCAGCATGCGCCATATCGAGGAATTGCGGCGCACAACGCTCACGCTGCGCGCTTTTGCTCATTGCGCGCAATGAAGTCGAGCAATGCTTGCGCGCACCGATCAGGATCGGTCGCTGCCACATGAAACGAGTCGCCCGGCAGCACGACAAGCTCGGAACCCGGGACCTGTTGCTGCCATGCGCGCGTGTCCTCAACGGAGGCCAGGCCGCTTCCCTCGGTGGTGATGACGAGCATCGGGCACGTTATTTTCTTAACGTCGTTCGTGATGTCCGAAAAATTGATCGACCCCACGAAACTGATCTGGCTGGAGACCGGGGTGCGTGCCATGTACTTGATCCACCACTCGGCACCGGCTTTGGGAAATTTGCTGCCAAGGCGCCCGGCCATGCTGCGCCGCGCCCAATGCTCGATCCCATAATCCTCTATCTCTTTCACACGGGCAGACATCGTATCCTTGTCCGCGCGAATTGGCGGTGGCGACCCTGCGACCGCCAGCGTAATCACGCGCTCCGGGCGACGAGCGGCAAATGCACGGCCGATCACGCCGCCAATCTTGGCACCGACGAGATGGAAACGCTGGACGCCGAGCATGTCCATCAATCGCGCGTAATCATCGATCACGAGGTCCAGCGTCCATGGAAAGTCGCGCGGCATCGGCGTCGATTCGCCAAATCCGCGCATGTCCGGCCGCACGACTTTGTAATGCCGCGCCAGATGCGGCACCCATCCATACCACGCCGCGCTGCTTTCGTTGTTGCCGTGCAGTAGCAGTATGGTGTCTGCTTCGCGCCATGGATCGGTAAAGTCATCGACTACATAGTGCATTTCAAGGTCGCTGCCGATACGCGCTTTAGCCATGCTGATCCCTTCGAGCCGTTGCCACGAGTTTACCGGCGTTGCTTCAGCCGAAATAGCCGATGATGCGCCACCACAAATAATCAAGCGGCAGCAGTATCGCCACAGAGACGAATGCGAGCGGCAGTACGAGACGCATGACGGTACGCATCGATAGTCCGGCAACGCGGATGCCAACGATGGCCGGCGGTACCTGATAAGGTAATACCATGACGGTAAAACCGACGGCCATCGTCATCAGCGCCGCATTGAGCGGCCAGCCGGCTGCTTCCGCAAATGCTGCTGCGAACGGCGCCACCACCGCCGGCTGCGCGGGATTCGTGGTAATCAGTCCCACACCGGTCGCAAACAAGCTCAGCACCATGAAATTCGTGAAGTCGGCGCCCGGCTGCAGATTGAGTGAGCCTTGGAGCGCGCGACCGAGCAGCGCACCCAGCCCCGATTCATTGGCGACCGCCCCGATGCCAATCGCGGCGCCGACGTAAAAAAACGACCCGAACCGCACGTCATCGAACGAACGCGCCGACAGCATGCCGATGCGTGGGAGCAGGCAGGCAACCGCCGCCGCGAGCGCTATCCATCCGGCACGAATGCCGTGCAAGAAGTCGGTCGCCCATAACAAAAGCGCAATCAGGAGTATCAACGACAGGCGCTGCTCTTGAGCGCTCATCGGCGTAAGCGCGGATGCTGCCGGCGCTTTTGTAATCGTCGCCGGATACAGCCAGCACGTCATCAGGACGAGTATGACGCCTTTGACGAGGCACAGAACCGGAAACATCACCCACATCCATTCAGCGTAAATAAAATGCACCTGGTAGAGCGCCTCCGCCGCGCCTGCCAGCACAAGGTTCGGTGCATTCGCCGGCAGCATCCCGTTGCCGCTTTGATAAGAAATAATGATCGCGATCATGCAAAGGCCGTTGTAGCCATCGCTGCCCGGCTTGAACCCGACGCGTTCTGCGAGTGCCGATACGATTGGAATCAGCAGCAAGATGCGCCCGACCGTTGCCGGCATGAATAGGGCAAGCACGGTTCCGGCGACTGCAATCGCAATGATGAGGCTGACGTAGCTCGTGGTGAACCGGCCAAACAGGACAGCGGCAAACCGCCCGCCAAGTCCGGTAACGCGCACTGCTTCAGCGACGAAGAGTCCACCCAGCACAAGCCACATGGTCGCTGACGCAAAACCGGAAAACACAACGTGCGGCGGCGCTATCGAAAGCACCATCGCCAGCGCGAAAAACAGCAGCGCGGTGATGTGCTCCGGAAGCGCGCCTAGCGCCCACAGGCCGGTCGTGAGAACGATGAGCGCCGCCGCATGCATGGTCGCAATCGACGCGCCTGCAGGCGGCGGCGCAAAGAAGATAATGGCTGCGACTGCGCACAACAACGCCGTTGGAATTATGGATACTCGCGACACGTTGCTGCCAGGAATCGTTAATACGTCTGTCGCGGCCTGGTGCTGTCGCAGGGCCGGGTGACTTGTAGTGTCAGCGACAACCGGCTAAGAGCCGCCGGCGCGCTGAGCACTCGTTTGTTTACCGCTTAAATTCGGCGGCGAGCGTATCGCCCGTTCTGAGCAAGCCGACATCCGAGCCCACCGCAACGAATAGGTAACCCATATCGAGGCAACGCTGGCCATCCGCTTCACCGACGAGTATGCCCGGGGCCTTGCCCGCTTTGCGAATACGTTTCGCGGCATCTTCCATGACTTTCCATACTTCGGGATGTTGCCAGTTGCCGAGATACCCCATGTCGGCTGACAAATCATTGGGCCCGATGAAAACACCGTCGACGCCTTCGACACCCGCGATCGCATCGATGCTCGCCATCGCCTTGCGCGTTTCCACCTGCACGAGCAGGCACAATTCGCCGGCCGCCTTCTTGTGATAGTCCTTGATTCGACCGTAGCCGGCGGCACGCGCGCCACCCGCGACGCCGCGCATGCCGTTCTGCGGATAATGCATCGATACGACTGCATTCTTTGCTTCTTCGACGCTTTGGACGTACGGCAGCAGCAGCGATTGCGCGCCGATATCGAGGAAGCGCTTGATCATCACCATGTCGTTCCATGCCACGCGGACGACGGGGTTCGCGGTTCCGCCCTGCATGGCGTGTAATTGCTGCTGCACCATCGGCAATTCGTTTGGCGAATGCTCGGTGTCGAGCAGGACCCAGTCGAAACCGGAATTGGAAAGTATCTCGGCGACGATATGCGACGACAGCGAGCTCCAGATGCCGATCTGCGGCTTGCCGGCTTTCAGCGCGTGCTTGAAATGATTGACCGGAAGTTCCATGGTTTTTCCTTAAGCAATAAAATCTTTAACCGGGACGACGCAAAGCGCGCGAAGCTAACGTGAACCGCATTCACTTTGCAAATTCAAAATTGGCAGCACGCACTCGTTCGCCTATGAAGCCGGGCGTTTTGATGGCTTTGCGTTTCCTTTGCGTGGTTCGGCTGAGTGACTCTAGTGAATTTCCGGATCCGGCGTTGCGGCGCCGGCATGCAGGAAATCGAAATCGCATCCTTCGTTGGCCTGCGTGACGCGCTGGCCAAAAAGCGCGCCATAACCGCGCTCATAAATGATCTTCGGCTGCTTCCACGCCGCGCGCCGCCTGGCGAGTTCAGCGTCGCTTACTTTGAGCTCGAGCTTGCGCGCCGCCACATCGAGCTCGATCATGTCGCCGTCGCGCACGAATGCAAGCGGTCCGCCGATGAAGGACTCGGGCGCCACGTGAAGTACGCAGGCGCCATACGATGTGCCGCTCATGCGCGCGTCCGAGATGCGCACCATGTCGCGCACGCCTTTCGCCAGCAATTTTTTCGGAATCGGAAGCTGTCCCCACTCCGGCATGCCCGGACCACCGAGCGGTCCGCCATTCTGCAGTACGATGACGCACGTCTCATCGATATCGAGATTGTCGTCGTCAATGCGTGCCGACATGTCTTCATAATTCTTGAATACGACCGCTCGCCCGGTGTGTTTCATCAAGCGCGCTTCTGCGGCCGTCGGCTTAATGACGGCGCCATCAGGCGCGAGGTTGCCGCGCAATACTGTTAATCCGCCGCTTTTCGCGAGCGGATTGTCGAGCGGACGTATCACGTCGCTGTTATAGACCTTGGCGCCTTCAAGGTTCTCGCCCAGTGTTTTGCCGTTGACCGTCAGGCAGTCGGTGTTGAGTAAACCTCGCAGCTCAGCGAGCAGCGCGCGCAATCCGCCCGCGTAGTAAAAGTCTTCCATCAGGTATTTATCACCGGCCGGCCGGATATTGGCGAGCACCGGTGTTTTGCGCGACAGTTCGTCGAAGCGGTCGAGCGCCAGTTTGACGTTTGCCCGTCCCGCCATGGCGATGAGATGGATGAGCGCATTTGTAGAGCCTGACAACGCGTGAACGGTGGTGATGGCGTTATCGAACGACCTGGCGGACAGGAAATCGCTTGGCTTCAGATCTTCCCAAACCATTTCGACGATGCGGCGGCCTGAATAGCTCGCCATGCGCGAGTGGTTCGAATCAGCGGCGGGAATCGATGCAGCGCCCGGCAGCGTGAAGCCGAGCACTTCGGCGACTGAAGTCATGGTCGACGCGGTGCCCATGACCATGCAGTGACCCGGTGAGCGCGCAATCCCTTCTTCCACTTCTTGCCATTCGTTAGGCGTGATGTTGCCTGCCCGCAGCTCCGCCCAATACTTCCATGTATCCGTCCCTGATCCGAGCGGCTCGCCATGCCAGTTGCCGCGCAGCATGGGGCCCGCCGGCATGAAAATCGCGGGAATGTTCATGCTCGTTGCACCCATGAGCAGCGCGGGTGTGGTCTTGTCGCAGCCGCCCATAAGCACGGCACCGTCCACTGGATACGAGCGCAGCAACTCCTCGGTTTCCATCGCCAGCAGATTGCGATACATCATGGTCGACGGTTTCATGAAAGGCTCTGACAATGTGATCGCAGGCATTTCGAGTGGAAAACCGCCCGCTTGCCAGACGCCGCGTTTTACTTCTTCGGCACGCTGACGAAAATGCGCGTGGCACTGGTTGATGTCGCTCCAGGTGTTGATGATGGCAATCACCGGTTTGCCGGCAAAGTCTTCGCGTGCAAAGCCCGTTTGCAGCGTGCGTGAGCGATGGCCGAACGCGCGCATGTCCTGTGCGCCGTACCAGCGGTGACTGCGCAATTCTTCGGGCTGCTTGCGTTGGTGTTTCATGCGGGACATTCCTTTGCTCAATCGGTTTGCGGAAACTCGAGCGGCCGGATTTTTTAGAGACGTGGATTATGCAGGATGCGCTCAACGCGCGGCAAGCACGCACGCCCGGGCAGGGTGTATCATTCCCAAGTTAACCGCATACGCTAATTCCGGAGGTTTCCATGAGTAATGCAAACCGCATCAAGGGTGTCCTGTCGCCTGTCGTTACTCCTTTCAAAGCCGACCTGTCGCCAGACAAAGAGCGCTTCATCGCGCACTGCAAATGGCTGCTGTCGCAGAATTGCGGGCTCGCGGTTTTCGGTACCAACAGCGAAGCAAATTCGCTCGGCTACGAAGAGCGCGCCTCTCTGCTCGACGCACTGATTGCCGCGGGCGTGGATGCGTCACGCATGATGCCGGGCACCGGCTGCTGCTCGATCACCGAAACCGTCAAGCTCACTTCGCAAGCGGTGAAGCAGGGCTGCGCCGGCGTGCTGATGCTGCCGCCGTTCTATTACAAAGGTGTCAGCGAGGAAGGGCTCTATCGCCATTTCAGTGAAGTGGTGCAAAGGGTCGGCGATGCAAGGCTGCGGATCTATCTCTATCACATACCGCCTGTTGCGGTGGTCGGTATAACGCCGGGTCTCGTGGAGCGACTGCTCAAGGCGTATCCGAATGCCATCGCCGGCATGAAAGACAGTTCGGGCGATTGGAACAACACCAAAGTATTCCTCGACGGATTTGCAAGGTCGGGCTTCGATGTGTTCGTGGGCTCGGAAGGATTCCTGCTTGCGAATATGCGCAATGGCGGCGTCGGCACAATCTCCGCGACCGCCAACGTGAATCCGGCTGCGATTCATAAGCTATACACCGAATGGAAAAACGCTGATGCAGACGAACAGCAGCAGAAGCTGAATGTCACGCGCGATGCTTTCGGCAAAAAGTATCTGATGATAGGCGCGCTGAAACAGGGCATCGCGATCTATGCGAACGATCCGGCATGGGCGAAGGTGCGGCCGCCGCTTGTCGAACTGACGGCCGATCAGGCGAAATCGCTCGAAGCGGAACTGAAGCAGACCGGATTCACCATGCCGGGCCTCAAACGCGCCGCCGCCGCGGTTCCTGCGTAAAGGTATCTTGCTGCCAGCGCACACCCGGCTTTGACTGCGCTCCTGCGGCTGACGAACAGACTGCAGGCGCTGCAATGGTATGCACTGCACCGCTGGCTGATTGAAGCAGCGCTGATCGTTTCTCCGCGCAGCGCGGCGCTGCTGCGCGAACTTGTTGCGATAGCTTCAAAGCGCGACGATACCAAGTTAGCAGCCGAAGCTTGCCGGCGGCTGCTCGCAATATGTCCCGATGATGACCACGCACTGGAACAACTGGCGACGTTCGATCTGATTGAGGGAAACATTGCGGCCGCGCGCGAAGCACTGGCGCGTCATCCGCACACTCAAGCGCTCGGCTTGCGGCTGTTGACCGATTCGTACATCGATGTCGATCGTGCCCGCTCGCAGGGCGTCTATGTTGCATGCCTCAAGAACGTCGACGTGGAAACGACCTACTGGTCGATTCTCGATGACACGCGCGTTTATAACCTGGAAGTGCACAATCGCGGGCTGCGCAAGAGCCCCTTTGTCGAAGGCCGTGCCGCTCCTGACAACAGCGCATTCTTGTACAAGGTGCCACGCGTTTCAAAAATCATCGAATCGCCATGCGTGCATCTCGGCGGCGACCACAATTATTGCCACTGGATCACGCGCAACATGCTGAAGCTTGCGCTGCTCGAGGGTACTCCGCACGTCAATCTGCCGCTGCTCATCAATGAAGATCTAAGGCCTCATCAGCGCGCATACCTCGAGCTTTTGGGGATCGCCGACGAGCGTCTGATTAAGCTGCCTCCTGGCGCTCTCGTATCCTGCCGCGAGCTAATCGTGCCCACCAATGTGGTCAATCACTTGAAGATGGGCGTCGGTACGCAATGGCTGCGCCGCAAAGTCATGGCGTGCATGGAAACCGGCCCGGCCACCGATCTGCTCTTTGTCTCACGCCGTGATGCGAAGGTACGCCGGGTGATCAATGAATCGGAAGTGGAAGCGAAGCTGCTCGCACTCGGCTTTTCGAATGTGGTACCGGGCGAGATGTCGGTACCTGACCAGATACGCCGCTTCTCGCGCGCGCGGGTAGTCGTGGGCGCGCATGGCGCCGCGTTTGGCAATCTGGTGTTTTGCGCGCCGGGCACGCACGTGATTGAAATGAACAGCACGTACAAGTCGCATATTCCCGACTTTACGTTCCTGGCGCGCATCGGTGAATTGAAACTGACAACCGTGCTGTCGGATGAATACGACTTCACGCGGGCGGAACCGTATTATCCGGACACTGATTTCCGGGCGGATGTGGTGAAGGTCATCGGCGCCGTGCGACAAGCGGCGCCAGAGCTGTTTGCTTAGCTGGCGCCTTGTATGTAAGTGTTAAAGACGGGCGCCGGTTTGCGCTTCCCAGTAGCGCACGATTTCCGTCTGATCGAGTTTGCCGCCGAGCATTTGACACGCAGCGGCCCATAACTTGGCAGTTTCCTCGGCGAGCGGCGCCGCAGCGCCAACGCTGTGTGCAGTGTCGACAGCAATCTGTACGTCCTTGGCAATGAACTGCATAGCCATGCCTGTTCCGTATTTTCGCGTAAGCACATGCGGCACGACTTTTTTTGCGATCGGGTGCTGACGCCCGTTGCACATCGATTCGATCGCGTCGGCCATGACGTCGCTGTCGAGCCCGAACTTGCGGCCGATGGTCATTGCCTCGAGCGTATTGATCAGTGCGCATGCGTTTATATAGTTGGCGAGACACTTGAGCACGTGCCCGCTGCCGAGCGGACCGCATACGTAGAGCTTACGACCCATTGCGCTGAAGAGCGGCTTGCAGCGCTCAACCAATTCCGGCTCGCCGCCCACCATGATGTCGAGCGTCGCGTCCTTCGCGAAGATCACGCCACCCATAACCGGCGCATCGACATAACCGATTCCGCGGGCGCTCAACTCGTTGCCAATCGCTACCGTTCCTGACGGCGCCGATGAGCTCATGTCGACGACTATCGTTCCGCGCTGCAAGCTTGCAGCGAGTCCATCCGCGAATAAAACCTGCCGCACGATCTTGTCATCCGGCACCATGAAGATAACCGCATCGGCATTGCGCCCTGCATCCGCGAGTGTAGCCGCGCTCTCGCCGTCATGCTCACGCACGAATGCGTGCATCGTACTCTCGCGCGCATCGAACACCGTGACGTCGAAGCCTTTCTTCAATAATTGCGACGCCATCGGATTGCCCATATTGCCCACACCGATGAAGCTGACTTTTTTCAATTCACTCATAAATGGATCCCTCAGCGCTGATGCGCTTTCTTCAATCTCTCGCGCGACTTTTATTCGCTGCAAACCACAAAAAAGCCGCAGAGATCGCTCTCTGCGGCTGTCTACCGCAATTCTTACTATCTCGGCTGCGCCTATTTCGGCTCAAACCCCGGATCATAGTGTGCGCCTGCCATCGTGCCGTCCGCGGCCATGCCGTGTATGCCGTGCGACAGATCTTTCACGGTAAAGAAGTACACGTCTTCGTCGTGTGTCGCCACAGTTGAATGCACTGTGTTCGCGGGGAAGTACAGCAGAGTGCCCGGCCCGCACAATTGCTCGGGCTGATCGGCAATCTTGACGCGCAGCGTGCCCTTCACGATGTAGTTCCACTGCTCATTTGGATGCAGGTGAGGACGCGCGCCAGTGCCTTTTTCTTTGCGGATGAGTCCGCACTGCATGCGCTCGCCTTCAATCACTGGCCCGAACGCGGTCGAGTAACCAATGCCCGCGTCCATGCCCGCCATCTTAGTCAGCTCGAATATGTAGTTGCCGTTACCGGCTTTGACCGCACCTTCGTTCTTGGTATTGTCTTTGGGTTTCTGCACTGCGCTCATGTTGCTCTCCTTATGCGGAAACGTCGGCCTTGAGGCCGGCTTTTTCAATTCCGGCTGCACAGCAGGCCTCATCTTCATCGCCCGTGCCGCCGCTCGCGCCCGCCGCTCCAAGAATATTGCCCTGCCCGTCTTTGATCAGCGCGGCCCCTGTCTGCGGCAGAAACTTGCCGGATGCGGTCGATGCGAGCGAGAGGAAAAAATTCGGATTGTCTTTGGCGCGCTTGCCGAGGGCGCGGCTCGAGCAGCCCATCGCGACCGCTCCCCAGGCTTTGCCCATTGCGACATCAAAGCGAAACATGCTCGCGTTGTCTTCGCGCTGCGCCGCGACGATGTTACCGCTTGCATCGAGAACGACAACAGCAAGCGGTTTCACTTTCATCTCGTGCGCCTTGGCAAGTGCGCCTTCGATAATGGAGTTGGCTTGCTTCAAGGTAAGGCTGGACATAGGGGTCTCCGTGATAGCGGGCTGAGGATGATGGGCTGCTTGCGTACGTTTACGCGTCTTGCATTCGCGCAGCAGCCGAAGGAAAAGCGGCACGCGACTATACAAGCCGACTGCCCGCACTGTCAATTTAGATAACCGCGGGTAAAATGCGAAAAACTTTTCTGCCGGAGGAACGTTTGTGCGAATCATTTTCGCTGTCATCGTGTCGCTCGTGCTGACGCTGCACGCCGCCGCACAGGCGCCCGCGGCGCGTCCACTGCACACCATCAACATCATCACGTTTGGCGGCGGCTACAACATTCCGGCGTGGATCGCACAGCGCCAGGGATTTTTTGCGAAGCACGGCGTTAGCGTAAACCTCACGTACACGCCGGATTCGGTTTACCTCATGACCAATCTCATCGATGGCAAATTCGATGTCGCGCTTACATCGATCGACAACCTTATCGCATATCAGGAAGGCCAGGGCGAGGCGCCGGTAAAGACACCGCCCGACATGGTTGCTTTTATGGGCATGGACAATGCGTTCCTTTATCTCATCACCGCGCCGCAGGTTAAAACGTTTGCTGATCTGCGCGGCAAGGAAGTGTCCGTCGACGCAATGTCGACGGGCTTTGCGTTTGTCCTGCGAGAGATGATCAATCGCAGCGGCGTCAAAGAATCTGAAGTCACTTATGTGCGAGCGGGAGGCAGTCCCAATCGGTTCCGTATGCTACTCGAAGGCAAGCACGCCGGTACGCTGCTGCCGACGCCGTTTGAAATGCAGGCGACGGAGCGCGGCTACAATAAGTTGTCGGCCGGCATGGATCTGTTCGGCCATTACATGGGACGCAGTGCGTTTGCGCAGCGCGCGTGGTTGAAAAGTAACGAGGCAGCGGTCCTGGGGTTCATGCGCGCGTACCGAGATTCGATGGACTATCTCTTCGATCCGCATAATCGCGACATTTGCGAGGCGCTGCTTATCGCCAACGATGCGGGTATGACCCCGGCGCTCGCCAAAAAGACGTACGATGTGTTCGTGGACCCGAAAAATGGCCTGTTCCGTAATCTCGCGCTCGACATGGAAGGCGTCAAGACAGTGCTTGACTTGAGAAGCAAATACGCGACGCCGCAGAAGACGCTGACGGATCCATCGAAGTACGTTGATTTGACCTACTACCAGAAGGCGTTTGCTATCAAGTAGACGCCTTCGTCCCTAAGTATTTTCGCCTTTCTCACTAAGCTCTGCGCGCTGTAGCAAAGCGTTTCCTTGTTCGTATTTTCTATGATCTCCATTTTGCTGTCGCCAACAATCTTGAATCTAATTACCTATGACTGACGAACTCCACTTTCTGTCCATCGCTGAAGCGGCGCGACTCATCAAGGCGCGCAAGCTGTCGCCGGTCGAATATACCGATGCACTGCTCAATCGCATCGAGACATTCGAGCCGCAACTGAATGCGTTCATCACACTGGCCGCGGACAAGGCTCGCGAACAAGCACGGAATGCTGAAGCGGAGATTGCGGCCGGACGTTATCGTGGTGCGCTGCACGGCATCCCCTTTGCGCTCAAAGATATCTACAACACGAAAGGCCTGCTCACCACCGGCGGCTCGAAAGTCGGCATGGATAACGTTCCGACGTTTGACGCGACTACAACGAAGCTGCTGCAGGAAGCCGGCGCGGTACTGCTTGGCAAGCTGCAGACGCATGAGTTCGCGCATGGCGGTCCGTCGTTTGATTTGCCGTGGCCGCCATCACGCAATCCATGGCATGTCGAGCATTTCACCGGCGGATCGTCGAGCGGATCGGCCGCGGCACTTGCGGCGGGCATGGTCCCGGCTTCGCTTGGTTCGGATACCGGCGGCTCGATCCGCGGACCGGCGTCGTTCTGTGGGCTTGCCGGATTGATGCCCAGTTCGGGACTCGTGAGCCGCGCGGGCGTCATTCCAAATTCGTTCACGTTCGACCACTGCGGCCCGATGGCGCGCACCGTGGAAGACTGCGCGATACTACTGCAGATCATCGCCGGCTATGACACGCACGATGCCGGCAGTATTCCTCACGAAATACCGGACTACCGGGCGGCGCTCACCGGAGACATCAAAGGACTGCGCATCGGCGTCTTGCGCCACTATTGGGAAAAAGATATGCCTGCGCACCCGGATCTCGGGCGTGCGATGGATGCGGCGATCGCAGTATTCACAACGCTTGGCGCGCGTGTCGAGGACTGCGAGACACGGCCCATGCAGGATTCGTTCGACACCAAGGTCATCATCGCCGAGAGCGAAATTTATTCGATTCACTATGACAACCTCAAATCCAGACCCGGCGATTTCGGGCGGGATTTCCTCGGGCGCGTCCTGCCCGCATGTCTCTTTCAGTCCTCCGACTATGTGCAGGCGGCGCGTGAGCACCGGCGGATCATCGCTGCGGTTCAGCCGCTATACGAGAAGTACGACGTCGTCCTCGCCGCAGGGTTCGGCCCTGCGCCGCGCCTCGACTCACATCGAACGGTCAACTTCTGGCAAAAGACGAATGTATTTACGCCGTCGAACGTCTTCGGCGGACCATCGCTGGCGCTGCCGAACGGGATGAGCGGCGCCCTGCCGCTCGGCATGCAGTTAATCGGACGACCCTTCGATGAGCCAACCGTCCTGCGCGCGGGTCACGCATATCAGCTCGCGACCGACTGGCATATGCGACATCCAACGCTTGCTCCCGGAGCGCCGCAGCCCAAGCTGCAGTCCAAAGGCAACGAGCCGGTCGCCGCTGACATGGACGCGAAAAGACGCGACTTCATTTTACGTACGGCGGAGCGTGCGGGACTTAAGCTCAATGATATGCAAACCACAATATTGCTCGAGACCGCGCCGTTTGCCCTCGCGATGGCCGAACGCATACGGAAACCGCGCAGCCGCATGGAAGAGCCGTCGCTCGTGTTTCGCTTTCCCGGCTGACAGTGCCTGGTTAAGGCCATGGTGTGAGCTACAAGGAAGTTGAATGAAAGATCAGAATGCCCCGCTGTGGGTGAATCAGCAGGAAGGTCGCACGTTTACGCGGCTACCGGTAACATCGATGTTGAACGGCGCAGAGCTCACATTACCGCTGCATGTCGTCACTGGACGTGAGAGTGGCGCGACACTCGGTGTTGTCACCAATGTGCACGGCGATGAGTTTCTGCCGACGACCGCAATCCGCACGTTGATTAATGAACTTGATACAGCGATATTAAAAGGTCGGCTCGCGGTCATCTCGGTTGCCAATCCGCTGGCAACGGCGGCCTTTGGACGCCAGACGCCTGAACAGCATGGACGCACGGACTTGCATGAAGTTTTCCCGGGCAATCCGCGCGGTAATACGACGCAGATGATTGCCGCCGTGATCACCGCAAATGTGCTCGATCATGTCGACGCCTACATCGATTTCCACTCGGGAGGCAGCGGCGGCCGGCTACAGGCGCGCGTCGATTACAACAGCAAGGCCGGCGATGATGTTAAGCGGAAAAGTCTCGCAATGGCGCGCGCGTTCGGAATGCCTTTCGTGCACGAAAACGATCTCACCGGCACCGCCTCGCATTACGTAAACCAGAAGCGCAATATTCCAGCCGCGAACCCGGAAATGGGCGGTTCATATCTGGGCCCTGACAATACGGCCTTGTATACCAGTCAGGCGATCGCCGGCTTGCGCAACATCATGACGCATCTCGGCATGCTCGAAGGGCAAGTCAAGCCGCCGCGTCAGCTGGATTTCGATCAAAAGGCGCGCCACGAAATTCGCCCGAGAAACAGCGGCTATCTTGTCTCGAACTACGAGCAGGCAGGAGACCTCGGCAAGCGCATCGTCCGGGACGAGAAGCTCGGCGAAGTCATCGACATCTACAGTTACCAAGTAATCGAGGAGTTGATCGCGCCCGTCGACGGCTTTCTGTTCTTTTCGCGCTACTCAGGCGTGGTTGGCGGCGGCACGCAGGCGTTCGCGCTCGCGGAAGAAGCTGCTTCGAAATGGCTCGACTGAACTAAGAGCTGCTGCTATGCGCTCTTGGGCGCCAAGTACCCTTCGGCCTCCAGCAACTGGAAGAGCCCGCCCGCCTGCATTAACTTTCTGAGCGCTTCAGGCAACGGCTTCGCTTTGAGCGTATTACCAGTGCGCTCATTGCGCACCGTGTAATCTTCGAATGACACCTTAGCCACATCGCCTTCATCAAATGCGGCTTCGATACCGGGACATTCGAGCGCCGGAAAACCGAAATTAACGCTGTTGCGGAAGAATAGTCCGTTGATTGACTCGGCAACCAGACAGCCGAGCTTGAGATTCCGCAGGGAGCGTGCCGCTGGCCGGCTCGATCCCATACCGAAGTTGCGTCCGCCGATGAGGATGTCGCCGGACTGCACTTCATCCACCCATCCGGGGCGATTCGCGGAGAACACGAATTTCACCTGCTCCGCCGGCGTCAGATAGAACGCGCGATTCGGCAGGATCAAATCGGTGTTGATGTTGTCCGGAAACTTCCAGACGCGCGCTTCGAAGTTCATTTAAAGCTCAATCCTCAACCGCGAATAAAGTGCGTTCCGAAAATCGAACGAACGGAATCTTCATGTCCGCTTTTCCTTAGCGTTCCTTCGCGTTCCTTGCCGTGATACGTTTGATAGCGAATGCCCTCTCAATGCAACATGGTGCGTGGATCTGTGATGGCGCCGGCAATCGACGATGCGGCAACGGTCGCCGGTGAGCCCATGTAGATTTTCGCGCTCGGGTCGCCCATGCGTCCTTTGAAATTCCGCGTGCTCGCGGTGATACACACTTCATCAGGCCCGAGCACGCCCATGTGTCCGCCGCCGCAGGCGCCGCACGTGGGGTTCGTGATGACAGCTCCCGCCTCGACGAGCGTTGCTATGACGCCGTTTCGCAGCGCCTGCAGATAAACCTGCTGCGAGCCCGGCGTAACGATAAGCCGCGTCTTCGGCGAGACTTTCCTGTCGCACAGCACCCGGGCGGCGAGTGTCAGATCGTCGAGCGTGCCATTCGCGCACGACCCGATGAACGCCTGGTCGATCGGCGTACCTGCCACATCGGCGACTGGCCGAGAATTCTTGAGCACGGAATCCGGCAGCGCCACGAGCGGCTCGAGCGTGCTCAAATCGATTTTTCGCACGTCGAAGTAATTCGCGTCGGCATCGGGATGGACGGTTTCGATGCCGGTCTTGCCGCATGCGCTCAGATAATCCGCCAGTGCCTGGTCGGCTTCAAACGTCGCAAACTCGCATGACAGCTCCGCGCCCATCGTCGACAGCGTCTTGCGCGCGCTGATACTCAAGCCCGCAAGCGCGGAACCGCCGAATTCGACATTTTGCGTCGCGTGGTCTCCATACGTTCCAGCAATGTGCAGAAACACATCCTTAGCAGTGACGCCGCTGCGCAGAGCGCCGGTCAACTCATAGCGCACAGTAGTACCGACGCGAAACCAGGTCTCGCCCTTTGCGGCCGAATACATGACGTCCGGACCGCCTACGCCGCGTGCAATGCAATTGAACGCGCCGGCGCTGCATGTATGCGAGTCGCTGCAAACAAGCACCGTCCCGGGCAGGGCGTATCCGTGGTCGGAGACGACCTGATGACAAATGCCTTGTGTGCCGCCGACATCATGGAAGCGCCCGATCTTGAATTTCTCGACGAATTTACGGGCGGTGCGATGAGCGCCCGCGCTCTGAATAGTCGGCGCGGGCACGCGATGATCAAGTATCACGACGACACGCTCGGGATGCTCGAGTTTGAGCACATCCTGCCAGATGCTCGGCATGAAGTTATTGTCGAATAGCACCACGGTATCGACTTTAACGGTGACAAGATCGCCGGGCGACACACGATCCCGTCCGCTTTTTTTCGCGAGTATCTTTTCGGCTATGGTCATTCCCATAATTCCACCTCCAAATCGAGCCGCACGCTTTAACTCGCGAATTTTCGCTCGAGCTCATCGAGCTGCTTCATACCCATGAGGTCATTGAGTTCATCGAAGCCCGCGAGAAGGTCGGGACGATCAATCACGCGGTTGTTCTTGACGACTTCTTCACGGAATACCGCCATCGCATTCATCATGCCTTTGAGCGCTGCGGTCGACAGAATGCGCGGGTAACTCACGCCAGCCACACCGATGTCCTGCAACTGCTTCGGCGACATCAGCGGCGTTGTTTTGCGTGAACGCATGCCGAGTCCCATGTTGACAATGAGTGGCTTCGGCACGTTCTTGGCAACCTTCGCAATGTCTTCTTTGGAAAGCAGCGCGTCCGCATACATGACGTCAGCGCCCGCTTCCGCGTACAAATTCAATCGCCGGATCGCCTCGTCGACGCCGATTGGTCCCGCTGCATCGGTACGCGAGACGATGACAAAGTCCGCATCGCGGCGCGCATCGACGGCCGCTTTGACTTTCTGCACCATCTCTTCGGCAGGTATGCACGATTTGCCGGCCATGTGACCGCAGCGCTTCGGCCACACCTGGTCCTCGAACATGAGCGCCGCCATACCGGCTTTCTCGAAGGCGCGCACGACGAAGTGCACGGTCATCGCATTGCCGTAGCCCGTGTCGGCGTCAGCGCGCAACAGCAGTTCAGTGCAATCGGCAAGGCGGCGCGCGTTATTGAGATTCTCGTCGAAAGTCATGACGCCGCGATCGGCCCAGCCCATGCGGCTCTCGGAAACGCCGGCGCCTGAAATGGATGCGGTTTTAAAACCGGACTGCTCGACAAAGCGCGCAGTGTAGCCATCATAAATCCCGGGTTGTATGAGTATTTCGGGAGCATTGATGAGATCGCGAAACTGGCGGCCTTTGCTTACCATTAATGTTCTCCTGGTGAGAAAGCGCTGCGGCGTTTGCGCGCACTCTCGCGTGAAACAGCTTTAACTACGATTCATTCAATTATTGCACGCGGCGCATCAGCCGGGCTGATCCGGCTTGAGACCAATCGACTTGATCAGCTTGCTCCACTTCGCAAGGTCGTCTCGAACGCGAGCTGCGAACTCCGCCGGTGTATTGGCGACCACTTCACCGCCCAAGGCAGCGAGGCGCTCACGAGCCACCGGCTCGGTCACGCCCTTCACGATTGCCGCAGTGAGCCGCGATACAACGTCGCGCTGCACTGCGGCCGGTGCAAGCACGCCGAACCAACCGATCGCTTCGTAACCGGGCACACCGCCTTCCGCGATCGTCGGCAGGTCAGGCGCCAGTGCGGAGCGTTTCGCACCCGTTACACCGAGCGCACGCAGCCGATTTGCCCTCACCTGCGGCATGACAGTGCTCAGATCACCGGACATGAACTGTACCTGACCGGCGAGCAGATCGGCAACCGCAGGCGCAACACCTTTGTACGGAACATGCACGACATCGATGTGTGTGAGCGATTTGAGGAGCTCCGTCGCAAGCTGAGTTGTCGTGCCATTTCCCGGAGAACCGAAATTGAGTTGCCCCGGCTTGGCGCGAGCGAGTGCCAACAGCTCGTGCACGTTTTTCGCTGGCAGCGATGGATGCACCACCAGCACGAAAGGAAAACTGGATACCAGCGTGACCGGCGCGAAATCTGCCACCGGATCATATGGCAGCCGCGTGCTCATACCGGGTTGTATGGTCAACGGTCCTGCGCTTCCCAGCAACAGCGTATAGCCATCGGGCGGCGACTTGCCCACGATTTCGGTACCTATTGCGCCACCCGCGCCGCCGCGGTTATCGATAACCAGCGCCTGGTTGAACGCTTCGTTGAATTTTTGCGCGACAATGCGCGCGACGAAATCCGAGCCTCCGCCGGCTGCGAACGGTACTACGAGGCGCACAGGTTTCGCCGGATAATTCTGTGCGCACACGGCTGCCGCGCATAGCGTGCCGGCAGCAATCGCGCTTGTGGCCGCATATTGCATGCGTGTTTTGATGAGCATTGAGGAACCGTTGAAGCGGCGATTCTAACGCCCGGCAGATGTGGTCGCCACATCGTCACCTGAATTCACCGCCCGGCAATCCATCAAACCGTTTTGGAAATGGAATCGCGTGAAATAGAATCAGCGCAGTTGATCTCTGCCACGAGGCCGCCCATGAAAGAAAAATCCACAACCCGTCTGCGTCGCTTGCTGAAACAGGGTAAGACATTGGTGAAACCGGGCGCGCACAACGCACTCGCAGCACGCATCATCGAGCAGGCTGGATTCCCTTGTTGCGGTGTCACCGGTTACGGCGTGTCCGTGTCGCTGCTCGGACGTCCCGATGTTGGCCTTACCACGATGACTGAAGTGGTCATGGTGGCGCGCTATATCGCAGCAGCAGTCGACATACCGGTGATCGCCGATGCCGATACCGGCTTTGGCAACGCCATCAACGTGATGCGTACGGTGGAAGAATTCATGGCAGCGGGTGTCGCTGCCGTTCACATCGAAGACCAGGTTGCGCCGAAGCGCTGCGGCCACGTCGCGGGCAAGGAGGTCATACCGCTTGGTGAAATGGTCGGTAAGATACGCGCAGCAGATCACGTCAGGCGCGATACCGACCCCGACTTCCTTTTGATTGCACGCTGTGATGCACGCGGCGTCGCCGGCGGCAGCGTCGATGATCTCATACGCCGCGCCAACGCCTACCTGGATGCAGGCGCGGATATGGTATTCCCCGAAGCGCTGACGTCGGAAGCCGAGGTCGAGCGCTGTTCGCGGGAGATCAAGGGACCGCTGCATTTCAATCGCACTGGTGTCTCACCGCGCCTCACACTGCCGCGGCTCAACGAGCTCGGCATCGCAATCGTTAGCAACGCGACGGGCGCACTGCGCGCGGCCGCGGTCGCAATGTGGGACTACATGCACAGTTTCGCGGAGACGGATGTTGCGTTCGTCAACGACTTTGCACAAAAGCATCGCGAACATCCCGCCGGCGACCTCCATGCATTCGTCGGCTTTGCAGCAATCCGCAAGCTCGAGAACGAGTATTTATCTGCTGACAGCGTCGCCAGGAAATACGAAGGCGCAATCGGATTCCAGCCGTAATGCGTTGGGACGATGGAAACAAAGGCAGTTGCGAGAAGGCGCCTCTTGCATGCGTGCTAGCGGCGCTGGTAGTCGTCGCTTGCAATTGCGCAGCGCAGGACTTTCCGGTGCGGCCGATCCGCGTCATTGTGCCCAGCACGGCCGGCGGCAGCGTCGATACACTCGCGCGCATGGTTGGGTCGCGTCTTAGCGAGCGCTGGGGACAGCAAGTAGTCGTGGACAATCGTGCCGGCGCGGGCGGCATCATTGCGGGAGAAATCACCGCCAAGTCACCGCCTGACGGATACACGCTGATCATGGCGACGGTTGCCGCGATGGCTACCAATGTCAGTCTGTCGCGCAAACTGCCGTACGATCCAGTGCGCGACTTTGCACCCATCACGTTGGTCGCCTCCCAGCAGCTGGTTCTGCTTGTGAACCCGGGCGTTGCCGCGAAATCCGTCGGCGAACTGATTCAGCTCGCGAAGAGTAAACCGGGGCAGCTTACATTCGCATCGGCGGGCAATGGTTCGGGCGGCCATTTATCCGGCGAGCTGCTCAAGATACTCGCCAACATCGATATTACGCACGTGCCCTATAAAGGCATCGCGCCGGCGCTTGTGGATGTGATCAGTGGCCAGGTAACGATGACCTTCGCCAGCGTCATCTCCGGGTTGCCGCACGTGAAATCCGGCAAAACACGAGCACTTGCCGTGACCGGCTCGCATCGTTCTCCGGCGGCACCTGAATTACCGACGATGATTGAATCCGGCGTGCGCGGTTACGAGTCGAGCACGTGGTACGGGTTGCTCGCGCCGAAAGCGACCGCCCGTCCGACGATTATGAAGCTCAATCGGGAAGTCGTTTCGATTCTGAACTTGCCGGAGGTCAGGAGCCACCTGCTAACGGAAGGCGCCGAACCCGTCGGTAACACGCCCGAACAATTCGGCGAGTTCATCAAGTCCGAGATCGCTAAATGGGGCAAGGTGATTCGCGCGGCAGGCCTGCGCTCTGAGTAAGCGAAACTAGGGCTTGGGCGCAGGGTCGGTGGTTGCGACCGGCGTAGCGCGCTCGCCTGAAGCCAACTGCGACGCGTTCCACCCTCCGCCCAGCGCCTTGACAAGCGTGACGGCGGAGGTCAGCTGCCGTCCGTGGATGCCGACGAGTGTGCGCTCATTATTAAGCGTAGCGGTTTGCACGATGACGACGTTTAGATAACTGACGGTACCTGCTTTGTATTGATTGATCGTAAGATCGAGCGACTGACGCGCCGCCTGCACAGCTTGTTCCTGCACGATTGCTTCCTGCTCGAGGATTTGCAGCGCCGCGAGATTGTCTTCCACTTCCTGAAAGCTTGTAAGAACCGTTTGCCGGTAAGCCGCAACGTTCGCGTCGTAAAATGCAATTGCCTGTTCAGTCAGCGCACGGCGCAGGCCCGCGTCGAAAATCGATTGCGCGATCGACGGACCTATCGACCAGAAATGTGTCGCCGCGGATATAAGGTTGCCGAGGGTATTGCTTTGAAAGCCCGCCGATCCCGAGAGCGTTAAAGCCGGAAAGAATGCTGCCTTGGCAACACCGATGCGTTCGTTTGCCGCGGCGACACGGCGCTCGGCGGCGGCAATGTCCGGCCGCCGCTCGAGCAACTCCGACGGCAGGCTCAACGGTATCGCCGGTACCCCGGCGGTGAGCGGAGTCGGGGGAATCGAGAAATCCGCCGGCGCTTTGCCAACAAGAACTGCAATGGCGTGCTCGAACTGCGCACGCTGTACGCCGATATCGACGGCTTGTGCCTGCGTGCTTTTAAGCTGCGTTTCTCCCTGCACGACGTCGACCTTTCCCGCGACGCCGGCTGCATAGCGGTTGCGCGTTACGTCGAGCGACTTTTGATACGCCGCAACCGAATCGTCCAAGATCTGTCGTTGTGCGTCGAGACTGCGCAGCTGGAAGTAATTAGACGCGAGCTCTGATTGAGCTGACAGCCGTGCCGACTCGATATCGGCAGCGCTCGCCTGAGCGCCCGCAAGGTTCGAGCTCACGGTATTCCGCAAGCGGCCCCACAGATCGACTTCCCACGACGCATCGACTGCAACACTGTAGGTATTAGCGGGCCCGCTGCCGCGCAGCGATGATGTTCCCGATCCTGCGCCCACGCGGGTCACATCCGCACTGCCGGTAAGCGATGGAAAAAGGCTGGCTCTCGACTGCTGCACGAGCGACCGCGCCTGCCGGTATTGCGCCTCGGCGAAGAGAATGTTCTGGTTTGAAAGATCGATGCGCTCGATTAACGCATTGAGTTGCGGATCGCCGAATATTTCCCACCAGTTGCCGCGCCGTATGTCGTCGCGCGGCTGCGCAGTTTTCCAGCCTTCCGCCTCCTTGTATGTCGCGGGCACGTCAATTGTCGGGCGGTTATACGTCGGCGCCAGACTGCACGCACTCAGTATCAACACACTCAGGGCGTTCGCGAGCCACCGAGCTGCATTGCGGAAATTCATCATCTCGCCTCCAGCGCGCCGCCGGCCGTGCGATGCCAGATGCGCTGCGACCACAGGCGGAAACGGTCGAGATAAATATAGACGACCGGCGTCGTATAAAGGGTGAGCAGCTGACTGACCGCGAGGCCGCCGACGATCGATATACCCAGCGGTCGCCGCATTTCCGAGCCGTCGCCGAAACCAAACGCAAGCGGCACGGCGCCGAGCAGCGCCGCGAGCGTCGTCATAAGGATCGGGCGGAAGCGCAACAGGCATGCTTCGAATATGGACTCCTCCGGTCGTTTGCCTTGCGTGCGTTCGGTTTCGAGCGCGAAGTCTATCATCATGATCGCATTTTTCTTGACGATACCGATGAGCAGAATTACACCAATCAGCGCGATGATACTGAATTCAGTCTTGAATAACTCGAGTGCCAGCAAAGCGCCGACCCCTGCTGACGGCAGCGTCGAGAGGATGGTCAGCGGATGGACATAACTCTCGTAGAGAATGCCGAGCACGATATAAACAGTGATGAGCGCCGCCAGCACCAGCCACGGCTGGCTGTCCAGAGAAGCCTGGAAGGCCCGAGCGGTGCCTTGAAAGCTCCCCTGTATCGTGGTCGGTACGCCGATCTGCACCATCGTGTCGTTGATCGCCTTCACCGCATCACTGAGTGAGACATTCAGCGGCAAGTTGAACGAGATCGTTGCGGCGGCGAATTGACCCTGATGGTTGACAGCGAGTGACGTGTTGGTCGGCTCGAACCGCGCGAACGCAGACAGCGGCACCTGGCCGCGGCTCGGAGACTGCACGTAGACGCTGTTGAGCGCTTCAGGACTCTGCCAGTATTGAGGCGCCACTTCCATCACGACGCGGTATTGATTGAGTGTCGAATAGATAACGGAAACCTGCGCCTGGCCAAATGCTAGATTGAGCGTGGTGTCGATCATGCGCGGCGTGATCCCCATGCGTGCAGCCGTTTCACGATCGATCGTCAGCGTCGTCTGCAGCCCCTTCACCTGCTGGTCCGTATTGACGTCCGCGAGCTGCGGCACGTCCTGCAGCGCGCGCTGCAAGCGCGGTGTCCACGTTCGCAGGTCGTTGAGATCGTCCGCTTGCAGAGTGAATTGATATGCCGCGTTGCTCTGCCGCCCGCCGACACGGATGTCCTGCACGGGTACCAGAAACAGATTGGCACCCGGCACTTTGGCGAGCTTGCCGCGCAAGCGGGCGACCACCTGATCGGCCGAAACATCGCGCTCTTTAAGCGGCTTCAGGGAAATGAACATGAATCCGCCGTTACGCTGGCCCCCGCCCGTAAAGCCGGTCACGCTTTCGACTGCAGGATCGCTTTGAATGATCTCGACGAAATCGTTCAACTTCTGGCGCATTGCCTGAAAAGAGATGCTCTGGTCGGCCTGAATGCTGCCGGTCAGGCGCCCGGTGTCCTGCTGCGGAAAAAAACCCTTAGGCACGTTGACGTACAGATAGACATTCAGACAGACGGTCGCAAGCAGCAATGACATGATGAAACGCGGGTGTCGCAGCGCCCATCCGAGCGTTTTTGAGTAAATCGCCAGCATCCAAGTGAACACCCGCTCGCTGGCGACGTACCACCGCCCGGGCTGATGTTCGGACTTGGACTTGAGCAGGCGGGCGCACATCATCGGTGTCGTGGTGAGTGACATTGCCAGCGAGATCAATATCGCCACTGACAGAGTGACGGCGAACTCGCGGAACAGCCGACCGACTATGCCGCCCATGAGCAGGATTGGAATAAAAACCGCGATGAGTGAGACGCTCATCGACAATACGGTGAAGCCGACTTCGCGCACACCGCGCAACGCCGCTTCATATGGCGTCAGTCCCTTCTCGATATAGCGCGTTACGTTCTCGAGTACAACGATCGCATCATCGACGACGAAACCCGTCGCGATAGTAAGCGCCATAAGAGAAAGATTGTTCAGGCTGTAACCGCAGATATACATTGCGCCGAATGTGCCGATCAGCGATACCGGCACCGCCACCGCCGGAATCAGCGTCGCGCGCCAGTTACGCAAAAACATGAACACGACCATGATGACAAGCAGCATTGCGACGATGAGCGTGCGCTCTACATCGCGCAGCGAAGCGCGGATCGTGGTCGTGCGCTCCATCACCACACTCATGTCGATCGCCTGTGGAATCGATGCCTGCAACTGGGGCAGCGCCTCGCGTACGCGATCGGCCGTCTCGATGATGTTAGCGCCGGGTTGGCGGTAAAGAATTACGAGCACTGCAGCCTTGCCGTTGGATATGCCGGCATTGCGCAAATCCTGCACGGAGTCGACGACATCACCGAGATCGGCGAGGCGCACCGCCGCACCGTTGCGGTAAGCGACGACGAGCGGCAAATACTGGCTCGCCTGCTTCGCCTGATCGTCCGCGTAAATCTGCCATTGCCGATCGCCATCCTCGACGGTTCCTTTAGGACGGTTCGCGTTGGTGGCACTGATCGCTGTTCGCACTTCGTCAAGTCCGATGCCATACTTGTTCAGCGCGGTCGGATTCAACTCGACGCGCACCGCGGGCAACGAACTGCCGCCGACAGTGACCTGGCCTATACCGCGCAACTGCGACAGCTTCTGCGCGATGATGGTCGATGCCGCGTCGTACATCTGTCCGCGGTCGAGCTTGCTCGACGTGAGCGCAAGAATCATGATCGGCGCATCGGCCGGATTGACTTTGCGATACGTCGGGTTGCTCGGCAGGCCGGTCGGCAGCAGACTGCGCGCCGCGTTGATGCCGGCCTGCACATCACGCGCGGCGCCGTCGATGTCGCGGTCGAGATCGAACTGGAGCGTCAGCCGTGAATTCCCCAGCGAACTCGAAGACGTGATTTCTGTAACCCCGGCGATGCGACCCAGCGCGCGTTCGAGCGGCGTCGCTACGGTCGCGGCCATGGTTTCCGGGCTTGCGCCCGGCAGCCCCACGCTGACCGAGATCGTCGGGTAGTCGACCTGCGGCAGCGGCGCGACGGGCAACAGCTTGAATGCCACTGCTCCGGCGAGCGCAAGTCCGATCGTCAGCAGCGTGGTCGCGACCGGTCGCCGGATGAAGGGTTCGGAAAGATTCACGGCTGCCGGGTTTCTGTTGCGGCACGCGGCGGCCTCGCATAACCACGGCGCCTTTCGACGCCGCGCGCGAGCCGGTCGAACGCGAGGTAAATCACGGGCGTGGTAAACAACGTCAGCAACTGGCTCACGATCAGGCCGCCAACCATCGTAATACCGAGCGGATGGCGCAATTCGGAACCGACGCCGCCGCCGAGCATCAGGGGCAGCGCGCCCAGCAGCGCGGACATCGTCGTCATCAGAATCGGACGGAAGCGCAACAGGCACGCCTGGTAAATCGCATCTCGCGGCGACTTGCCCTCATTGCGCTCCGCATCGAGCGCAAAGTCGATCATCATGATCGCGTTTTTCTTGACGATGCCGATCAGCAGAATGATGCCAATGACGCCGATGATGCCAAGATCGCTCCCCGCAAGCAGCAGCGCGAGCAATGCACCGACACCGGCGGACGGCAGTGTCGACAGAATCGTTACGGGATGAATGTAGCTTTCGTACAAGACGCCAAGCACGATATACATGGTGACGATTGCCGCCAGGATCAGCAGCAATGTATTGCCCAGTGACGCCCGAAATGCGGAGGCGGCGCCCTGAAATGTGGTGCGCACGCTCACCGGGACGCCGATCTCCTGCTGCACAGCCTCGATGGCCTTGACGGCGTCGCCGAGCGAATAACCGGGCGCGAGATTGAAAGAGATCGTCGCTGCCGGAAACTGGCCTTGATGATTGATCGAAAGCGGCGATGGCTTTTCGATCAACTGCGTTACCGCGCTCAACGGCACCTGTGTCGTAACGCCGTTCAAAGTGGTGCCGGGAACATAGAGCTCGCGCAACGCTTCCGGTCCGATGCGAAACTCAGGTTTTACTTCCAGGACGACACGATACTGGTTCGCCTGGGTAAAGATCGTCGAGATCAATCGCTGGCCGAACGCGTTGTAGAGCACGTTATCAATGGCAGCAGGCGTGACGCCGAGGCGGCCAGCAGTATCACGGTCAATCGCGAGAAACGCCTGCAAACCCTGGTCTTGCAAGTCGCTCGCAACGTCGATCAACTGCGGGAGTTTGCCCAGGCGCTCGACGAGGCGGTGCACCCACTGGCTGAGCTCATCGGGATTTGCAGTATCGAGCGTGAACTGGAATTGCGTCCGGCTCACGCGGTCCTCGATCGTGAGGTCCTGCACCGGCTGCATATAAAGCTGCATGCCTTCGTGCTCCGCCAGACGGTCCTTCAACCGGCGGATGACAGCCGTCGCGCCGATGCGCTGGGAATGCGGCTTGAGATTGATCAGCATGCGACCGCTGTTGAGCGTCGTATTCGTGCCATCGACGCCGATAAACGATGACACGCTTTCAACCGCGGCGTCTTCGAGAATGATCTTCGCCATCGTCTGCTGACGCTGCGTCATGGCGGTGAAAGAAATCGATTGCGGGGCGTCGGTAATGCCCTGGATGACTCCCGTGTCCTGAACCGGAAAAAAGCCCTTCGGAATGAAAATATAAAGGATGACTGCCAGGACCAGCGTGCCGATCGCAACAAACAACGTCGAGCGCTGGCGGTCGAGCACCCACGTGAGCATGACGCCGTAGCGCGCAATCACGTTCTCGAACCAGCGGCCTGTCGTGCGATAGAACCGGCCCTGCTCTGCTTCAGGCGTGTGGCGCAGCAGCCGGGCGCACATCATCGGTGTCAAGGTCAACGAAACCACAGCGGAAATCAGGATCGACACCGCAAGGGTGATCGCAAACTCGCGAAACAGCCGTCCCACGACGTCGCCCATGAAGAGGAGCGGAATCAGAACCGCGATCAGGGAGAACGTGAGCGAAATAATCGTGAAACCGATCTGCTCGGCGCCTTTGAGTGCCGCTGCAAGCGGCGCTTCGCCTTCCTCGATATAGCGCGAAATATTCTCGATCATGACGATCGCGTCATCCACGACAAAGCCCGTCGCAATCGTCAAGGCCATCAGCGTGAGATTGTTGATGCTGAACCCGGCCAGATACATGACGCCGAACGTGCCGATCAGCGACAACGGCACCGCGACGCTGGGGATGATCGTTGCGGCGAAATTACGCAGGAAGACGAATATCACCATCACGACGAGAGCTACCGCCAGCAGCAGCTCGAACTGGACGTCATTTACCGAGGCACGTATCGTCGTCGTGCGGTCGGTCAGCAATGCGATGTCGATCGATGCCGGCAAGGCACCCTGCAGTTGCGGCAAAAGCTTCTTGATGCGGTCGACCACCTCGATCACGTTCGCGCCGGGCTGACGCTGGATGTTGATGATGATCGCCGGTACCTCGTTCATCCACGCGGCGAGCCGGATATTTTCAGCGCCGTCGACAACGTCCGCTACATCCGAAAGATAAATGGGAGCGCCGTTGCGATACGCGATAATGACTTTGCTGTACTCAGCTGCCGAGCGGAGCTGATCGTTAGCGTCGATCGTGTACGCGCGCTGCGGTCCGTCGAAGCTGCCCTTCGCCTGATTGACGTTAGACGCGGCGATGCCCGTGCGCACGTCTTCGAGGTTCAGGCCGTTGGACGCAAGCGCTTTCGGATTCGCCTGGACGCGCACGGCCGGTCGCTGCCCGCCGCTGAGTGACACGAGCCCGACACCCGTTACTTGCGAGATCTTCTGCGCGAGCCGCGTATCAACCAGGTTCTGCACCTGCGGAAGCTGCAAAGTTTTCGATGTCACGCCAAGCGTCAAGATCGGCGTATCGGCCGGATTCACCTTACTGTATACGGGCGGCGCCGGAAGGTCCGTCGGCAGCAGGTTCGAGCCGGCGTTGATCGCGGCCTGCACTTCCTGCTCCGCAACGTCGAGGCTCAGATCAAGGTTGAACTGCAGCGTAATGATCGAAGCGCCGCCCGAACTCGTCGACGACATCTGTTTCAAGCCGGGCATCTGCCCGAACTGGCGCTCGAGCGGCGCGGTAACCGATGACGTCATGACGTCAGGGCTCGCGCCCGGATAGAACGTAACTACCTGAATCGTCGGATAGTCGACCTCGGGCAGTGCGGACAGCGGCAATTGGCGATAGGCGAAAAGCCCCGACAGCAAAATGGCGACCATCAGCAAAGAAGTCGCCACCGGTCGCAGAATGAATAGCCGGGAGGGATTCATATGAGCACCGCCTTGAGCGGGCGGAGAGCAGTTTTACTCACTCGCTTTGTCTCCGCCTTTGCGACGCCCCCCGCCGCCTTTTTTGCGTGGCACATCGCCGCCGGCACCGGCGGCCGCGGGGTCCCGCGAGGGCAGATCGACCTTCGCGCCTTCGCGCAGTCGATCCATGCCGTCGACTACAACCAGTTCGCCGGCGTTGAGACCGGAGTCAATTACGGTCATATCATTTTCCGCCGGCCCGGTTTTCACATCGCGCAGCGTAACGGTACGATCTTCTTTGACAACGTAAACGAAGAGGCCGCGCGCGCCGCGTTGCAGCGCAGCCGATGGAATGGTAGTTGCCTCGCGCCGGATGTCGATCAACATGCGCACGTTCACGAACTGGTTTGGAAAGAGATTCCCGTCCTCGTTGGGAAATTGCGCCTTGAGCTTCACGGTGCCGGTCGTTACATCGATCTGGTTATCGACGGTGAGCAGGACGCCGCTCGCGAGCTTCACTTTCTGATCGCGATCGAACGCTTCAACCGGCATTCGCTCGCCGGATTGCATGCGCTTCAACACCAGTTGCACGCTATCCTGCGGAATCGTGTAAATCACCGTTACGGGCTGCAATTGTGTGATGACGACGAGGCCGTTCGTGTCACTGGCGCGGATGATATTGCCCGGGTCGACCTGGCGCAGTCCGAGCCGGCCGCTAATCGGCGCGGTGACCTTGGAATACGTAACTTGCAGGCGTGCATTGTCGACTTGGCCCTGGTCAAGCTTGACCGTTCCTTCATATTGGCGCACCAGCGCCTCCTGCGTGTCGACGAGCTGCTTCGCAATTGAGTCCTGGGCGAGCAGCACGCGATAACGATCCAGATCGATACGCGCATTGGCAAGCAACGCTTGGTCGCGCGCCATTTGACCTTCGGACTGCGTCAACTGCGCCTGAAACGGTCGTGCATCGATTTCGGCCAGCAGCTCCCCTTCCCGCACGACTTGACCTTCATTGAAGAGCACGCGCATGAGTTGGCCATCGACCCGGCTGCGCACGGTAACGGTTCGCAACGGCGTGACCGTGCCAAGGCCGGTGAGATAAACATTCACGTCCATTTTTTTAGCCGGCTGTGCAACCACTGGGATTACACGCGCTGCAGCGTCTCGTCCGCCTTTCTTGTCTGCAGGCTGCGCCTCCGCCGGCTGACGTGACCAGAGGAAATAGCCGCCCGCGCAAATCGCGACGAGCAATATCAGCAGCCACTTCCAATGCGACCTGAAAGAGTCAGAAATCGGCATGTGTCGTTGTCTCATTTGTCATTGCAGCCCCCCCGTCGTGGCAGCCGGTTATCATAGTGGAAATGCCTGCTGCGCGTGCCGAAGGCACCGGGTGGACGGGACCTCCGATACTACCGAATCGCTACACGACAAGCGCGGGCCATTTGTAAGATTGTGTTACCGCTGATTTGTCTTATGCGGCGAAGCGCGATGACGCCATCGCCATGCGAAAGGAACAAATATGTCGCACACGCGAGTGACTCTGAGAGCGATGATCGTCTTGCCGATCTTCGCGCTCACCAGCCTGATTTTTGCGCAGTCTTATCCGACGAAGCCCATACGCATGATTGTGCCGTTCCCGCCCGGCGGCGCGACGGATATTCTCGCGCGCGTGGTCGCGCAGAAACTCGCCGAAAGTGTCGGTCATCAGGTCGTGATCGACAATCGTCCGGGGGCCGGTGGAACGATCGGGTCGCGCTTGATGCTGGATGCGCAGCCGGATGGCTACACATTACTCACGTCGAGCGTGAGCACGCACGCGATCGGGCCCCATTTATATGAAAAGCCCCCATACGATCCCGGCAAGGACTTCACTGCCATTACGGAGCTTTCATCCACGCCGACGGTGCTCATGGTGTCGGCTAAGCTGCCTGTCTCCTCCCTGAAGGAGCTCATCGCGCTCGCCAAGGCCAAACCGGGCCAACTCAATTACGGCTCTTCGGGCGTCGGCACGCAGTTTCACCTGTCCGGTGAATTGCTCAAACTGCTCACGGGAATCGAGATGTCGCATATCCCGTACAAGGGTACGGCGCTGGTTTATCCCGACCTGTTCTCCGGACAAGTCTCGATCCTGTTCGACACGCTTTCGGTAGCACTGCCGTTTATCAAGTCGGGGCGCGTCCAAGCCCTCGGAGTGACCGGCATCAAACGCGCACCGGCGTTGCCCGATGTGCCAACCATCGCAGAGGCGGGCGTGGCGGGTTTTAACGCGGACCTTTGGCTGGGCGTCTGGGGCCCGGCAAAATTACCGCGCGATATTACCGAACGTCTGTCATCCGAGATTGCCAAGCTACTCAGACTGCCGGACGTAAAAGAGCGTCTGAACGGTCAGGGCATGGACCCTGTAGGCAGCACCCCCGCGCAGTTCGCGGAATTCGTGCGCCGGGAAAACGAGCAGTGGTCGAAAGTGGTGAAATCAGCCGGCGTGAAGGCCGAGTAACAATTGGTTGCAATTACCAGGCCGTGGAACCGCCATCGACCGGTATAACGGCGCCCGTCATAAAATTCGACGCGTCCGATGCAAGCAGCAGAGCGATACCTTTAAGATCATCATCGCCACCGGTGCGCGCCAGCGGAATCTCGCGCAATATCTGCTCGCTGTTGCGCTCGAACATCCGGGCATTGATGGGTGTGACGAAAAACCCGGGGCAGATTGCATTCACCTGTATGTTGTGCTGCGCCCACTTCACCGCCAGATCACGTGTGAAGTTGACGAGCGCGCCTTTGCTCGTCCCGTAGGCGATTGAGTTGTACGCTTTTGGATTGCGGCCTACTAGACCCGCGATCGATGCGATGTTGATAATTTTGCCGCGCCGAGCCTTGATCATTTCCCGGCCCAGCACCTGCGAACACAAAAATGGCGCGGTGATGTTGAGATCGAGCACCTGCTGCCAGCGCTCGAGCGGCATTTCTTCCGGCGGCGCGACCCATGCGCGTCCGGCATTGTTGACGAGCACATCGACGCGATTGAATTTCTGCATGATCGCATCTTTGAGTGATTCGACCTGATCCGCTTTCGTTACATCGCAGCCGAAGGCGAGCGCCTTCACGCCGAGTTTTTCAATCTGTGCAGCCGCCTGCTCGCAGTTCTCGAGCTTGCGCGAGCACAGCACGATGTTCGAGCCTGCCTCCGCTAGCGCCGTCGCCATCTGCAGTCCTAGCCCCGTAGCGCCGCCGGTTACGACGCTGACGCGGCCTTCGAGACTCATCAATTGTTTGACGGTTGCCACAGTGATTTCCTTGTTCTAAACATTTTGGGGTGCTTGCCACAGAGCTACGAACAATACGGAGCAAGGCGCGACACGGAGTTAGTCATTTGAATTCGAAATCCATGCACTGCATCGCCAGTACTTGACGCGGCTCTTCTCTGCGCCTTTGCGACTAGTCTTTCAGCAACTGCCCTGCAATGATGTTGCGCTGGATCTCGGACGTTCCCTCGTAGATGCGGGTGATACGCGCGTCGCGAAACGTCGTCTCGATTCCGGCCTCGCGCATATACCCCATGCCGCCGTGTATCTGCACCGCCGCGTCCGCTACTTTGCCCAGCGCTTCCGTCGCGCACAGTTTCGCCATTGCGGCTTCGAGCGATCCGCGTTCACCGCGCATCAGCGTTTCGATTCCGCGAGCGGTCAACAGTCGCGCCGCATCGCGCTGCACCGCCATGTCGGCTAGCATCCACTGCAAGCCCTGATAGTCCGCGAGTAGCTTACCGCCCTGCGAGCGCACTTTCATGTACTCGGCGCTTTTTGCAATCAGCTTGTCCATCATACCGACACAGCGTGAAGCGAGTGTGACACGGCCTTGTGTCAGCGTCTTCAGGGCCTGCACGTAGCCCATGCCTTCGTCACCGAGGAGGTTTTCCGCAGGCACTTCACAATCCTGAAACACGACGGGCGCGGTCGTGCAGCCATGCATCCCCATCTTCAATTCATTGCGGCCGACCGTCAGCCCTTTGAAGCCGCGCTCGAGAATGAACGCGGAGATGCCTTTGATGCCTTTCGTTTTGTCCGTGACCACCATCGCGGTAAAAACATTCGCGACCGGCGCGTTCGTGATATAGATTTTTTCGCCGTTGATAATGTAACGATCGCCCTGTTTGACTGCGGTCGTCCGCAGGGCGCTGGGATCAGAGCCCGCCTGTGCTTCGGTGAGCGCGAAGCACCCGACCCATTCACCGGTCGCCATGCGCGGCAGATACTTATTTTTCTGCGCGTCATTGCCAAGCGCGACGATGCCCGTCGTGCTGATGCCCGTGTGATTGCCGATCAGCGTTGCAAACCCGTAATTCGTCTGGCCCATGACTTCTTCGATTGCGCACTTGCCCGCAAGGTCAAGACCAAGGCCGCCGTACTGCTCCGGTATGGTCAGGCCGAACAGGCCGAGGGCGCGCGCTTTGTGCACGAGATCGTCGGGCATGGCGTCGTTTTCCTCGATCCATCGCGAGAGTGGATCCACTTCCTTGACCAGAAATCGGCGGACTTCGTCGCACAGAGCGTGCACTTCCGATGTGGTTTGCATGGAAACGATCCTAGGTAGTATTTAAGCCGCAGAAAGACAAAAGAGCTGGTCCGCTACGATCTATCCGCGACTACCAGCGGTTTTATGAGCGCATCGCCTGCCTTGACACCTTTGCCTTGTGCAAAGACAAACAACGGATTGATATCGAGTTCGGCGATCTGTCCCTTCAAGTCAATGGCGAGCGATGACAACCGCACGATTGCATCTGCAAGTGCATCGATGTCTGCAGGTTCGGCCCCGCGTGCGCCTTTGAGAACCGCATAACCTTTTATCTCAGCGATCATCTCGAGCGCAGACGATTTCGTTACCGGCGCGATGCGGAAAGCCACATCCTTCAGCACTTCCGCAAAAATACCGCCGAGTCCGAACATTACGGCCGGACCGAACAGTTTGTCATTGGTGACCCCGAGTATCGCCTCGATACCGCCCTGGACCATTTCCTGAACCAACACTCCTTCGACACGCGCATCGGACTTGTAATCACGTGCGTTGTCGAGAAGCTCGTCATATGCAGCACTGACCTCGCCGTCAGACGCTAGACGCAGCCGCACTGCGCGCGCCTCGGTTTTGTGCGGGATATCCGGTGACTGCACCTTGAGCACGACCGGGTAACCGATGCCTTGCGCGATCTTCACCGCTTGCTCGGCGCTGGTTGCCAGCTCTTCCCTGGTGACGCCGATACCGTATTGCGCAAGAATGCGCTTCGCTTCGTATTCCGAGACGTCGTCGCTGCGGCTCTTGAGGGTAGCGCGAGCTTCGGCGCTCGTAATCAGCGGCGCCTGTTCGCCGGCCAGCGCTTGTCCCCGGCGCAACGCCTGTGCGTACCACGACAATGCTGAGAGCGCGCGGCCGCAACGGACCGGCGACTTGTAGTGCGGTATCTTGAGTGCGTCGAGCGTCGCATAGGCTTCGCTCGCAACAGAATCGAGCGCGCTCCAGGCGAGAAAAATCGGCTTATCTGTTTCACCGGCAACGGCGGCAATTTCCGTGGCGACCCTCGCCGCCAACTCACCCTGCAGCGATGCGTTGATCATCGCAATGGAGTCGACGTTCGGATCGTCGAGTATCGCGTGCAGCGTGCGCCCGATCATGCTCAGGTCGCTGAAGATCGCCGCCGTCACATCGACGGGATTGAGGAGCGAACCGAATGACGGCACGATATCGCGCAGCCTGGCGGTGGTCGCCGGCGCGAGTTGCGGCAACTCCATCCCGCGGCTCACACACTCGTCAGTCATCAGGATGCCCGCACCGCCGGAAATGGTGATAACGGCAACTCGATTGCCTGCGGGGATTTTGCCGCACTGAAAAGCGCTGCTGTAATCGACGACGTCCTGTATATCGTCGACCTGAATGATGCCTGACTGACGGAATGCCGCTTTATATAACGCCATCGCGCCGCCCAGATTCGCGGTGTGGCTCGCCGCTGCCTTCTGTCCCTGCTCCGTATTGCCAACCTTCCAGGCAAAAATCGGTTTCTTCTTAGACAGCGCGCGATTGCCGACTTCGATCAGGCGGTGCGCGTCCTTGAGTCCTTCAATATAGCCAACGATGATGTCGGTGTGCGGGTCGTCGATGAAATAATCCATGAACTCGAGCGAGCTCACGCCGATCTCATTGCCGGTGGTAACCATCTGGCGGAAATGGAGGCCGCCCTCGAGAGCCGCGAGATTCATGACGGAGAAACCGAAGCCACCGCTTTGCGACACCATGCTAATGCGTCCGGGCTCGTAATCGGCGCTGAAAATCGAGCCGAAGCCCGCGTAGACGCGCTCGGCCGGATTTATCATGCCCTGACAGTTTGGTCCGATGATGCCGATGTTGAATTCTGCCGCGATCGCAGCAAGCTCGCGCTGCATATCAACGCCTTTGCCGCCGACTTCGGAATATCCGGAACTGAAAATAATCGCGTACGGGATGCCCAACTTTCCGCATTCCCGCAGGACGGTGGCGACGCGCGATGCGTTGATCAGCACCAGTGCGAGGTCCGGCGTCTCGGGCAGTGCAGCGAGCGTCGGATAGCATTTAACGCCGAGGATTTCCGGATAGCGCGGGTTCACCGGATACAGCTTGCCGGCGTACTTATGTGTAACGAGATGCTTGAGCGGCTGGCCGCTAATGGAGATCAGATCCTGCGAAGCGCCGATGATCGCAATGGAGCGCGGGCTGAAGAATCGTGCGAGGTCAGTACGCATTCGTGTTGCAATCCTGTGAGCGGCCGGCCGCCGGTGGCCGCGGAAAAAGGTCGTTATGTTAGGCGCTAAGCGCGTCGCAGGCAATTCGCTATGTACATCGCTGCTGCCTGAAGCCGTAGATGTCGAGCACCGCTAGCGGTATCGCTCCGCCCGCAACAGCAGTGAAGTGCTGATGTTCAGTGAGTTTCTCGAATGTTATGATTGCGCTCTTCTTTTCTCAACATCAACCACCGATCGCCATGAATACGGCCACTGCTTCCGCGGGTGTTGCTCCGCAATCTTTTCGCGGCGTCTGGCTCATATCCGCCGGTCATGGCCTCACTCATTGGTACACCGCGACCTTTTACATCCTGCTGCCGCTGATCGGAAAAGAGTTCGGCCTTTCCTACACGCAGATCGGTCTCATCATCACAGTGCAACATCTTGCCGGCGCGATCTCGAATATCCCTGGCGGTATGGTCGTCGACATGGTCGGCAAAAAAGGCTACCTGATGGCGACATCGCTGTTCTGGGTCGGGTTTCCCTATGCGCTGATGAGCCTGGTCCACAGCTTCTGGATGCTGCTGATTTGCGTAACACTCGTCGGCATTGGAAACAATCTATGGCATCCCGCTGCGATCCCGACGCTGGCCTACCGGTATCCCGAACGCAGAGGTCTCGTGCTGTCGCTGCATGGCATGGGTGGGAATGCGGGCGAAGCTATCGCACCGTTCGTGATCGGCGCGCTGCTCGGATGGTTTAGCTGGCGTACCGTCGTCGTCATCAACGTGGTGCCGGGACTTACGATGTCGGCGCTCATTCTTCTGCTGTTGGGCGCTTTCTCAATGGCGAAGTCGCGCGACGAAAATGCCATCAATGCCGGCGCACAGGCACAAGGCGTCAAGCAATATCTGCGTGATTTCTCAGGCCTGCTTAAGAACAGGGCACTGATGCTGATCGCTTGCAGCTCGGGTTTCCGCACTATGACTCAGGCGGGATTGCTCACGTTTCTACCGGTATATCTCGCCTATGAACTCAATTACTCGCCATTTGCGGTTGGCATCTGCCTGACTGTGCTCCAGATCGCCGGCTTTATCGCGGCGCCGGTTGGAGGGCATCTCTCGGACAAGTGGGGCCGCAAGCAAGTCATCATGTCGAGCATGCTGCTGTCCGGCGCAATGATTATCGGCATGGTGCTGGCAGGACACAGCACATGGTTCGTTGTGTTCATCGCACTGGTGGGGTTTTTCCTCTATGCCATGCGCGCGGTATTGCAGGCGTGGGCGATTGAGTCCGTGCCGAAAAATCTCGCAGGTGCGGGCGTCGGCCTGCAGTTCGGCATGACGTCGCTCGGCGCGGCGATTTCGCCGTCGCTGTTCGGCATGATCGCGGACAACTTCGATATCTACAAAGCTTTTTACTTCCTCGCGGGCACCATCGTTTTCGCCAATCTGCTGATTCTGCTTATGCCCAAGGAACAGGCCTCACACAAGGCGCGCCCGGTTCCCGCGAGCTAACGACGGCTTTGGCGCGGCCTATTTCGGTCGTGTATCTGCAATAAAGTGCGGTGGATCATGCGCCACTGCACGCGTTTCACTGGTTTCCACCATCAGCGTTTACTAAGGGAGCGGCGATGAAAAGCGCGTTATACAAAAAGGGCATGTCGACGCGCCGCAAAGTGATGGGCGACAAACATATTGCGAAGCGCCACGGCAGCGACGACAAGTTTACGCAGGAGCAGCAGCAGTTCGTCACCGAGTATGCGTGGGGCGCGTTCTGGTCACGCAAGGATCTGCCGCTCAAAACGCGCAGCCTCGTTACGCTCGCCATGATCACGGCTCTGAATCGCCCTGACGAAATCAAAGGCCATATCCGCGGCGCTTTGAATAACGGCGCGACGCCGGAAGAAATTATGGGCGTGTTTCATCATGCGACGGTCTATTGCGGCTTCCCGGCCGCAAACGGCGCGGTCCGCGCCGGCGTTGAAGTGTTCAAGGAACTTGGATTGATTTAAGCATGCCGCGCTTGCGTGACGGGCGCGCTCAAAGCGTACCGCCAGCCCCGGCAACAACAGTCTGCCGACCAACGAGCATTGAAGAACGGCCAATTGAATAACATCAAACTGGTTGTTTCCGACCTCGCCGGCACTACCGTTCAGGATTCCGGTGAAGTCGCACGCGCGTTCTGCGCAGCACTTGCCGATCATGGCGTAGAAGCGTCTTCGGCTCAGATCAATGCGGTGCGCGGCGCATCGAAGCGCGAGGCCATCGCTACTCTTACTGCCGCGAAGCATGGCACCGATGCAGCGCGCGTCGAGGCCGTTTACGCCTCATTTAAATCGCACTTGCAAGCGATGTTTACGAGCGAGGCCAAACCAATCGCCGGTGCGGCGCAGACGTTGGCGTGGCTGCGGACCCGCGATATCAAACTGGTTCTCAACACCGGCTTCGATCGCGACATCACGGAAATTCTGTTGCGCGTACTCAATTGGCGGGATATCGCTGACGCCGTCATTTGCGGAGACGATGTTCCCCAGGGCCGTCCGGCGCCTTATATGATATTCAGGGCGATGGAAACGGCAAACGTGACGAGCGTGCACGATGTGCTCAATATCGGCGATACCGTTTCCGACTTGCGCGCGGCGCATAACGCCGGCGTCGCGGTGAGCGTCGGCGTGCTGTCGGGAGCACACAGCCGCGAACAACTCATGTGCGAGCCGCACACTCATCTCATCACCAGCATCGCAGATCTGCCAGTGCTTTGGGCGTGACAGCGCGCTGCGCGTAGCGCGGGAGCCGTGACAACGAGCTAGATGCTCAAACACACGGCGTCTCTCACGAGAGGCGCCTGGCGCGGGAATTACTTCGTCATGCCGAGCTCGTGTAGCGCGACCCTGAACTGGTCGTATTCGCTTTTCATATAACGTTCAGTGGCAGCGCTGTTCATGTAAGTGTTCTCGAACAGGTTGGTCTCAACATCCTTTTTCCACTCATCCGTTGCCGTAAGCTTGGCAAGGACGCGGTCCCAGTACGCCACTTGTTCAGCGGTCATGCCCTTTGGCCCGGCGACCATGCGCCAGTTGGTCACCACGGCATTCACGCCCTGCTCCTTCCACGTAGGAACGTCCGCCAGGACACCGCCGAGCCGGCGCGGAGCTGCCACGCCGAGCACACGCAGCTTGCCCGCTTCCTTGTGCGGCACCACGTTATTCGCAGCCGAAGAATTAACATCGATATGTCCGCCGAGCAACGCAGTGATGGCTTCGCCGCCGCCTTGGAATACGACCGTTCGCAACTTCCTGGCGTCGCCGCCGGCGGCTTTTGCCAGCAACGCCATTGCAATGTGATTCGTGCTGCCAACGCTGCTGCCCACTGCAACGCTCACGGACGACGAATCTTTTTTCAGCCGTGCAAGCAGATCCGGTCCGCCTTTCATCGGCGACTGTGGCAGCACGGACACGGCGACTGATTCGCTCAGCAGGATTCCGAGGGGCGTGATGTGCGTGTAGTTGATCGGGCTGCGTCCGACGATATGATTCGTGAGCAGCGTCGGATTGCCGACGTAAACGATATTGCCATCGCCGGCGTGCTGATTGAGATAGGTCCACCCGACCGCTCCACCGCCGCCCGGCTTGTTTACAACAGTAACGGGCACGTCGACGAGCTTGCGCTCCTGCAGGATTCTCTGCACGGTGCGCGCGGACTTGTCCTGACCGCCGCCCACACCTGTGCCGACAATAATTTCGATCGGCTTATCCGGTTTCCATTGCGCCGTCGCGGCATTCGCTACACCCGCCACAGAAAATAATGCGAATGCGGCGATAACCAACGAGGCGCCGGTTTCACACTTCATGTCGAGCGTGTTTATTGGCGGCTTATACATTACGTTTTGAGCGGTAGCGCAACGGGTGCGCCGCTGCGCAGGGAAAGCTCGATCGCGAGTGAGATTTCGAGCGTTCTGCGCGCGTCTTCTGCAGTGGCTAGCACACACGCCCGTCCGGTCGAAAGATGATCAAGCCAGGCTCGCGACTCTGACGCGACGGGTCCTTGAAATTCGCCGAGCGCCCAATCTCCAGGTGTGCCGCTGCCGAGGAACACCATGTTTACGACATGATCGGGGATGTAAACATGCGGCGTGCCGACATTGCTGTACATGATTTGATCCGTATGATCGTCGTCGAGAATCATCACGCCTTCAGTGCCCAGCAGTTCGACGCGCGCTGCGTGGCCAAGCGAAGGATAGTGCTGCGGCAGCGCGTAACACACGCCGAAGTTTACGACTGCGCCATCAGCTAACGTAACGATCGCCCACGTCACATCGTTGGTGTTATATCCGGTTTCTTTAAGCACACTGCCTTGCCCGCGTGAAAATACCTCCACCGCCGGATTGCCCTCGAATAGCCAGTTCATGAGGTCGATGTAATAAGTGAGTCCGGACACCGAGCTGTTTTCCGGCAGCCGCTTCAAGGTTTGCGCCGCCTGCGAGCGCGAGTTATACACGCGCGCCGCAGCGCTTGTCAGCCGGCCGAGGCGTCCCTGGATAATCTGCTCTTTAGCCAGCAGATAACGCTCCTTGTAGCGACGGCTGTAGCCAACGCGCAGATCGCCGCGGTTTGATGCGACGGCCGCGATGATTTTGTCCGCCCCGGCAAGATCGAGTGCGAGCGGTTTTTCAACCAGGACCGGCTTACCTAACTCGAGCGCCTGCATGACCGGCAGGGTATGTGCGACTTCGATCGTTGACACAATAACCGCGTTGACTTGGGGATGAGATATTGCGGCGAGGTTATCGGACGAGTGAAATTGAGCACCGGTCCGTTCCGCAAGTTTTTGCGCGCGCGCAGGATCGCGATCCGTGACTGCGAGAAAGCGTACTGCCGGATGTCCGGCAGCCATGATGGCACGCAGCGTGCCGATGCGGCCCGAACCGATGACTGCAATCCCGAGTTGCCTCCGATTCACGATTAGTACCGGGTTCTAATCAACACGCGCGCCGGAATCCTGCACGACCTTCGCCCACTTCGCGATTTCCGCTTTGATATAGGCGGCAAATTCTGCCGCTGTACCCGGATCGGGATCTGCTCCCTGACCACTCAGATAAGAGGCGACTGCGGGCGTGCGAAGGACTTTGACGAAGGCGCCATTGAGTTTCTCGATGATAGGCGCGGGCGTTCCGGCCGGCGCGACCAATCCATTCCAGCCGGTCGCCTCGTAACCGGGCACGCCCGCTTCGGCGATCGTGGGCACGTCGGGTAAGGCTGCGATGCGTTTGGCAGTACTGACGCCGAGCGCGCGCAGCTGGCCGGATTTGACGTACGGGACCGCCGATGGCGCCGTCGCGAATGTGAGGGCAACGTGACCGGCGAGTAAATCGACCATGGCGGGCGGAGCGCCTTTGTACGGCACATGCACATAGTTGATCCCGGTCATAGTTTTGAATAGTTCTGCCGACAAGTGAGGCTGGCTGCCGCTGCCCGCTGAGCTATAAAGCAACTCACCCGGATGCTTTTTTGCGAACGCGATGAATTCCTTGAGTGTGCTCACGGGCACTGACTTATGCACGACGAGCACCTGCGACGTCGCGACGAGCATCGTTACCGGCGCGAAATCTTTAACCGGGTCGTAAGCGAGCTTCTTATAGAGGCTTGGATTGATCGTGTGCGCGGTCGAGAGGATCAGCAGCGAATAGCCGTCAGCGGCGGATCTTGCGACATTCTCCGCACCGATGTTCGCACCTGCGCCGGGGCGATTGTCGACAACAACTTGCTGGCCCCACTCTTCTGCGAGCTTCTGCCCGAGTGTGCGCGCCAATATGTCCGACGTGCCGCCGGGCGGGAACGGCACAACAATACGCACTGGCTTGACCGGATAAGATTGAGCGTATGCATGAATAGACAACAACAGCGCGCACGACGCATACAACGCTCGATTAATCACACATCCTCCTGACCGGATCGCACACGCTGCTGGAACAACGCTGTGAGCGTGTGTACGCTGCAAGCGCTTCTGTTCGATGAGGGTAACATAAGGACATTCACGATGAACATGCTCAAGCCGCGTGCAGCAGCAGCGGGAATATCTACCGAGATAGCACAACGTGATTGAGAAACGAACCAGCTGGCATCCGCAGCGTGAAATTGAAATTGTCGCGGGCACCCCCGAAGGCGGCGGGCTCGATCGTACGGCACGCGCGCTGGCAAAATCGCTTGCCGCGACGGGCATCACGAACGTTCCACTGAAAGTCACCAACATGCCCGGTGATGGCAGCCGCAAGATATGGACATACCTTGATCGTTACGCGGCGGATCCGCACGTTCTTGTGGTTAGCTCGCCGAATGTGACGACTGACAATCTCACGGGTGTTTCTGCGCTTGATCATGACAACTACACGCCGCTTGCAATACTGCACAATGAATACATCGCTTTCGTCGTGCGTTCAGACTCACGTCTCGCTGATAGCACGCTGCTGCTCGATCGCTTGGGCGCCGACCCTGGATCCATCAGCGTAGCGGTCGCGACTTCCCTCGGCAATCCGAATCACATCGCGCTTGCACAGGTGACACGGCATGCAGGCGGCCATGTGCAGCGCCTGCGGGTTCGAGCATTCGATTCTGCACGCCACGCAGTGGCTGACGTAATGGCGGGCGGTTGTGATGTAGGCGCGATCAGCGCGGCGAGCGCCGTGCCGGAACTCGAATCCGGCTCGCTGCGTCCGCTTGCCGTGTCTGCAACGGAACGACTTGCAGGTCTTTACGCGCAGACGCCGACGTGGATCGAACAAGGTGTCGACTGTGCAATTGGCGCCTGGCGCGGGATCAACGGCGCACGCGGCCTTGGCACGGAACAGATTTCATTTTGGGACCAGGCGCTTGCAGCCGCTACATCGACGAGCGAATGGCAGAGTGAAATTGCGCGCAATTACTGGTCCGCCATGTACGTCGGAAGCGCGGATCTGCGCAAGCGTTTACCGGGAGAACGCGCGCACATGAGCGCAGTGCTCAGCGATCTGGGCCTGCTGCGCTAACAGAGCTGTTCAGCTTGTCCCGCCGGACATCTCCACGGTCTGGCTGGCATCGATTCCGAGGCCTTTGTGCTATGCTTCCTGCCCGCCCATTTGCGGCAATCCCCTCGGGCGACTATCATCGATCCGGAGTTGAAAATGCGCATGGAAGTACATGTTCACGGCACTGCGTTTCTGTGCAAAGGTGTGCACCTCACGCAGGTCGAGCACGCGCTGCGGCCATGGCTGGACTACCTCGAAGTCGACGCCATCGACAAGATTCAGAGCCTCGAGCGCGAAGAACCGGGCGTGCGCTTCGATACGAAGGAACAGGCGCTCGATATGTGCTGGACCGGCGAAGTCGGCCGCAGCTTTCTTGCACGCGTCACCGAAGCATTCCAGGCGCTGGGGCCATTGACCGAGTACGCTTCGGAGGTGACTGTGACGTGCTATCACGACAACGGCAAAGAAGAATTCCAGCAGATCTTCATTGGCCCGAGCGCCGAAGCGATACATGAAATCCGCCGCCAATGTGTCGAAGAAGATCTCGCGGCACTTTTGTCGCCGCATTTCGACAAAGCGAGAGTCGACAAGGTGACCAATATGGTCAACCAGATGTTCGACGAGGAATGGAAAAGCCGCCCGGCCGCCGAGGAGCAACCGGTCGCAACTGCGGCATTGCAACCGCATCCGCGCAACCGGCATCTGCATTGATAAACGCACGGTCATCGGTCCTGCACTGCGGCAATTGAACGTACACTTCATCGCACACGACGCGCCTTTGATCATCCGTTTCTAGCCGCCCCATCGATCACAAGTATTCGCGCTATGGATGACATTGTTAAGCAGGCAATGTCGAAGTGGCCCGATGTACCGTCCGTGTATGGCTGGCTGGCACTCGACCGCCGTGGTAATTGGTTGATCAAGGGCGAGCGCATTTCCAATACCGTGGTAACGGACTTCATCGCGCGCAATTACGAGCACGATAACGACGGCCGCTGGTATTTTCAGAATGGGCCGCAGCGGGTCTTCGTTACCCTTGACTACACGCCGTATGTCTATCGTCTTCGCTCAAGTCCGCAAACGTCGACGGAGCTCGAGACACACAGTGCCCGCAATGTGAGACGCCTGGATAGCGCGTGGATTGACGAAGGAGGTACGCTGTTACTCGATACCGAGCACGGCATCGGCCTCATCGATGACCGCGATCTCGATCGTTTGCTGACCTGCTTCACAAACGCGCGTGGAGCGTCCCTGGACGATGACGCGCTCGACGCTGCGATCGAGCAGTTGCAGGCGCGTTCGATGGCTGATCTGCGATTTTCGTATAACAGTAAAACCGTCCCCGTGCAGCCGATTGCTGCAGTCGATGTACCCCGCAAGTTCAACTTCGTGCAGCGGCCGCTACAGCCCGTCGGCGAAGAAGAGTGTCGTTAATGCAGTCCATGGCAGGCTTCAGTCAGGACGCCCGTTCGCGCATACGCGGAGTGTTCTGTGATATCGACGACACGCTCACCACCGAGGGGCGTCTTACCGCAGGCGCATATTCAGCGCTCGAAAAATTACACGACGCCGGATTTCTCGTGGTACCGATTACCGGCCGTCCCGCCGGGTGGTGCGATCATATTGCGCGCATGTGGCCGGTTGATGGAGTGGTCGGCGAAAACGGCGCACTCTACTTCCGGTACGATCACGGGAAACGTCGAATGCACCGCCGGTTTGTCGACGATGATGTCGCGCGCGCGGCGAAACGCGCGCGCCTTACGGCGATTCGCGATCGCATACTTGAAGCGGTGCCTGGCTGTGCCGTTGCGAGCGATCAGCACTATCGAGAAACCGATCTTGCCATTGATCACTGCGAGGACGTGCAGAAGCTTTCGGTGAAGGCGATAGACATGATCGTCGGGCTGATGCGCGCGTCTGGACTGACCGCGAAAGTAAGTTCGATCCATGTCAACGGCTGGTTTGGGCATTATGACAAGCTTTCGATGACGCAGCTGCTGATGAGTGAGTGTTTCAACACTGAGCTCGACGAACACGCTGACGAATTCGTCTTCGTGGGAGACTCGCCGAATGATGCTCCGATGTTTGCCTATTTTCCCCACGCGGTTGGCGTTGCGAATATCCGCGCATTCGCTGGTCGTATTGAGTCAGAGCCGGCCTATGTGACCGAAGCGGCGAACGGCGCCGGCTTTTGCCAGGTCGTAGACTTTCTCCTCGCCGGCCAGCACGCTTCCGAGACTCCAGAGGACGTGAAAAACGCAAAGGTATAATGCGACGACGATGCCGGCGGTGGTCATCGCCCGATAACGATTTGCTCAACGGGCTTCGTGTGCGCGAAGGCGAGGATTGAAGAATCTCAATATGATCGATCTCAGAAGCGACACAGTGACCAAACCGACCGAGGCGATGCTCGATGCAATGCACAGCGCGACCTACGGCGACGATTCGCGCGACGGTGATGCGACCGTCCAGAAACTCGAAGCGCTGGCAGCGCAGAAAACCGGCAAGGAAGCCGGCGTATTTGTGCCGAGCGGGACGATGTCGAATCTTGTGTCGCTGCTCGCGCATGCAGATCGCGGCGGCGAGGTTCTCGTCGAGGGCCGCTCCCATATCCTCAATTCGGAGCTCGGCAACGTCAGCACGATCGCAGGAATGTTCTACCGGGGACTCGGTGGTACGCGCGGCGCCATGGATGTCGAAGAACTGACCGAGCGCATCCGGCCGCGCCGCATAACACCCAACAAGCTCGGAACGGCGCTGGTATGGATGGAAACGACGCATAACGGCGCCGGCGGTGCGGTGCTGCCGCTGGATCACATGGCGCAGGTGTATGCGATCGCGCACTCGAACGGCGTGCCCGTACACACCGACGGCGCACGGCTCTTTAACGCGGCGGCGGCGCTTGGCGTCAATGCAAGCGAAGTGACGCGGCACACCGACTCCGTATCTTTCTGCATTTCGAAAGGACTGTCGGCGCCGGTCGGGTCGCTCGTATGCGGATCGAGCGACTTCATAGAACGCACGCGCGGCTTTCGTCGCATGATCGGCGGGAACCTGCGCCAGGCCGGTCCTATCGCCGCGGCGGGGGTCGTGGCACTCGAGAACATGGTCGACCGTCTGCCCGAAGATCACCGGACCGCCCGGCGGCTTGCTACGGGCCTGCACGCGGTCGACGCGACGATTATCGATCCCGCAAGTGTCCAGACGAATCTCGTGCGGGCAACGACGCGGGCCAGCGGACGCAAGGCCGCAGACTGGTCGGCAAACCTGAAGCAGCGCGGCATTCAGGTCAGTGCGTGTTCAGTCTGGGACCTGCGGTTCGTAACGCATCGCCATATCGCCGACGCCGACATAGACCGCGCGGTTGCCGAATTCGCTGAACTCTGGCGGAAGCACTAAACAGCACACCACGCCTCGCAGGTGCGCAAGGCCGGCCATTAACTGGCGTACGATCTCTCACGTATGGATGCTGGCCCTGACTTACTGCTGCTCGCCCGCGCTCAATTCGGTCTGAACATCGGTTTCCACATTCTGTTTCCGACGCTCACCATAGCGCTCGGCTGGATACTGCTGTTCTTTCGCATACAGTACGCGCGCAGCGGCGACGCCGCATGGCTCGCCACTTATCAGTTATGGACGAAAATCTTTGCGCTGTCCTTCACGATGGGGGTGGTGACCGGCATCACGATGTCGTTCCAGTTCGGCACCAACTGGCCCGGCTACATGCTGAAAGTGGGCAACATCGCCGGACCGCTGCTCGCGTATGAAGTACTGTTTGCTTTCTTCCTTGAAAGCACGTTCCTCGGCGTGATGTTATTTGGCGCCAGGCGCGTGCCCAAATGGCTGCACATCTTCTCTACCGCGATGGTGGCACTTGGCACAACGTTATCCGCGTTCTGGATACTGGCGCTCAATTCGTGGATGCAGACACCGGCCGGCTATGTCATGGACGGCAATGCACTGATCGCCGGCGACTGGTGGCAGGTGATATTCAATCCGTCACTGCCCTACCGGTTGGTGCATATGATGCTTGCTTCGGGTTTGACTGCCGCCTTCGTGATCGCAGGACTGTCGGCATGGCGGCTATTGCGCGCGAGCGATGATCGGGCGGCACGGCATGCGCTGCTCACCGGCATCCGGCTCGCGGCTGTACTGATTCCCATGCAGATGCTCGCCGGCGATATGCATGGCCTCAATACGCTGAAGCACCAGCCGGCAAAAATCGCCGCCATCGAAGCCATCTGGAAAACCGAGCGCAGCGCGCCGTTGATTCTGTTTGCGATACCCAATCAAGCGCAGCAAAGAAATGATTTTGTGGTCGAGATCCCGAAGCTCGGGAGCTTGATTCTCGCGCACGATGTGAATGCCGAGATCAAAGGCATCGATGCGTTCGCGCCGGATACCGCGCCCGTCCTGCCCGTATTCTTTGCGTTTCGCGTCATGGTCGGCATGGGGGTGCTGATGCTCGTGCTGTCGTGGGCCGGTGTGTGGGCGACCCGGCGCGGCGTTTTGCCCGGGCGCCTAATGCTATGGGCGTACGCCGCGTTCACTTTTGCGGGGTGGGTAGCGACGCTCGCCGGCTGGCTGGTCACCGAAATTGGCCGCCAGCCATGGCTCGTGACGGGCGTGCTGCGAACTGCCGACGCGGTTGGACCGGTATCAGGCCCGCAGCTCGGCGCGAGTATGACGGTTTATATCATTACGTACTCGCTGATGTTCATTGCGTTCATGGTCGTCCTCACGCACCTGGCAGGCAAAGGCGCGCGGACATGAACGTCGACCTGCCGCTCGTGTTCGCGATACTGATGGGCGCCGCCGTCCTCTTGTATGTGGTGCTCGATGGCTATGATCTCGGTGTAGGCATGCTCATGCCGGCGGCGACACCTGAAGAGCAGGAACGCATGGTGGCGTCGATTGGACCGTTCTGGGACGCGAACGAGACATGGCTCGTGCTCGGCGTCGGCATTCTTCTTGTCGCGTTTCCGCTTGCGCACGGCGAGATCATGAACGCGCTGTATCTGCCGGTGGCCGTGATGCTGATTGGTCTCATGCTGCGCGGCGTGGCTTTCGAGTTTCGCGTCAAAGCCGAAGGCTGGCATCGCCAGATGTGGAATGCGCTGTTTTGGTTTGGCTCGTTCGTGGCTGCGTTTGCGCAGGGCCTCATGCTCGGACGTTATATCACCGGGTTCCACGCGGGCCTCATGTACCACCTTTTTGCGCTGCTGACGGGTGCTGCGCTATGCGGGGGGTATGTGCTGCTCGGCGCGACCTGGCTCACCTTGAAGACCGATGGCAGTCTGCAGCAAAAATCCCTCGCGTGGACGCGCTGGGGATTGATGTGGGTCGCGCTCGGCGTTGCGCTGGTGAGCCTGGCGACGCCGTTAGCCAGCCAAACCGTACAGGCGAGATGGTTTGCGGAATTTCCATGGCTGCCGCGCAACCCGTGGCTCGTACTGCTGCCGCTCGCTACAGTAGTGGCCGGCTGGTGGGTGTGGCACTCGACGAGCCGGCTAAGGCGCGACGCCGCTAGCGCGGACTGGGCGGGATTCGCGGGCGCTATTTCGATTTTCGGGCTTGCGTTCGCGGGACTCGCGTACAGCCTCTTCCCTTATGTCGTGATCGATCGCGTGACCATCTGGCAGGCGGCGTCTCATCCTTCGGCGCTGAAGATGGTACTCACCGGTGTTTTGATTGTGCTGCCGTTTCTCGTGGGATACACGATCTTCGCGCATCGTGTTTTCCGCGGCAAAGCGCCCGATCGGCTTTACGACTGATGGCCCGTGCGTGCCACAGATAAACAACGCCGGCTACATAATCTTCTTGCGGATAAAAGTCACCGCGATTTCGGCGACGATCACTACCGCGAAGATCGCAACGAGGACCATCGCCACGCGATCCCATTGAAACAGGTTCATCGAGGTATCCAATGCCATGCCGATGCCGCCGGCCCCCACCAGGCCAAGCACTGCTGACTCGCGGACGTTGATGTCCCAGCGGAACAGCACTACCGACCAGAACGCAGGCTGGATCTGCGGCCAATAGCCTTTGGTCAGCACCGAAAGCCACGGCGCGCCGGTTGCATGCAACGCGTCTATGGTGCCAGCGTTCGCTTCCTCTACGGCTTCACCGATCAGCTTGCCGATAAAACCAACCGAGCGAAACGCAATTGCAAGAGTGCCGGCCAGCGCTCCCGGGCCGAACACGGCGACGAAGAGCAGTGCCCACACCAGCGAGTTCACCGACCGGCTCGAGATCAACAACAATTTGGCAATGGTGTTGATGATGCGGCTGTGCGTCATGTTGCGCGCCGCCATCAATCCGACTGGAAATGCCATTACGACAGCCATGACGGTGCCGAGCGTCGCGATGTGCAGCGTCTCTACGAGTGCCTCGTGCACGCCTTTCGGATAGTAGGCGAACGCCAACGGCCACATGCGCTTTAGCAGATCCGCCATCTGCTCGGGGGCGTCGAGCATGAATTCAGGGATGACTTCGATGGTCTGGATCGATACAACGACGGCCGTGACGATGGCGAGATAGACCGCGAACCGGGCCAGCCGCTGTCCCGGCGTAAACCGGCGCCATGTGCGATGAGCGGGCATTTGCAGTGCGAGACTCACACAGTTACTCCTTGCCCGCATCGAGCGTGCTGCGCTCGAGGAAGATCGCCCTCACTTGCGTCGCGAGTACTTCTCCCAGGAAGATGAGCACGATGATCGATAACAGCATTGCACACACGAAGTCGTAATCGAAGCGCTGGAACGCCGCAAACAACGCGCCGCCGATGCCGCCTGCACCGACAATGCCAACCATCGTCGAATTGCGCAGGTTCGAATCGAGCTGATAAGTCGCAAATCCCATGAAGCGGCCGAACACCTGCGGTAAGACGCCAAACGTAATGGTGTTCATGAACGATGCGCCGGTTGCCCGCAACGCTTCGACCTGCTTGAGCGAAATCTCCTCGATGGCTTCCGCGAAGAGTTTGCCGATAAAGCCGACTGACGCGACGGTAAGTGCCGCAATTCCGGATAGGGCGCCAAAGCCCAGCGCTTTGACGAAAACGATGCCGACGATGACGGGGTGAAACGAGCGGCACACCGCGATCAGCATGCGCGACGGCCACGTTACCCAAAACGGCATCAGATTGCGCGCGGCGAAGAGCCCGATCGGCAGCGATACGAGTATGCCGAGCGCCGATGCAAGCACGGCGATTTCGACACTTTCAGTCAAGCCTTTGAGCAGGATTTCCCAGCGCGAGAAATTCGGCGGAAACATGCGACCGATAAAGCGCGCGCCGTTGTCGAGGCCGACTAAGAATCGCGCCCACGTAAAATCGAGCAACGAGCAGGCGTAAATCACATAAGCAGCGAGTGCGATCCATCCTACCCGCACGCCCCAGTTTGGCGGAAACGCGACTCGCGGTGCTGCGGTCAACATGCGCGCGATTTCATGCAAGCCAATCCTGACCGCCGTATATCGACTTCAGGTGGTCGTCAGTGAGTCCCGACGGTGCGCCATCGTAAACCACGCTACCATCCGACATGCCGACGATGCGGTCCGCGAACCGCTTGGCGAGCTCGACATCGTGCATGTTCACTATGATCGGAATGTTCTTCGCGATGCCGAGATCGCGCACGAGCGTCATGATCTCGACTGAAGTCTTCGGATCGAGCGACGAAGTCGGCTCGTCGGCCAGCATGAGCTGGGGATGCTGCATCACCGCGCGCGCGATGCCGACGCGCTGGCGCTGTCCGCCCGATAGCGTGTCCGCACGCTGGTTGGCGAATCCGCTGAGGCCGACGACATCGAGCAGATCGAATGCAGCATCGATGTCAATCTGGGGAAACCTGCGCAGCCACGCGTTGAGCGGAGCGACGTAGCCGAGGCGTCCGCAGAGCAGATTCTCCATCACGGTCAGGCGCTCGACGAGGTTGTATTCCTGAAACACCATGCCGATCTGGCGGCGTGCTTCGCGCAGCGCGCGGCCGGAGAGTGTTACGAGATCACGTCCGAGGAAAAAAATCTCGCCGCTGGTCGGCTCGACCAGCCGGTTGATGCAGCGGATGAGCGTGCTCTTGCCCGTACCCGATGGGCCGATGATTGCGGTGAATCCGCGGGCATCGAAGTCGAGATTGATGTCGCGCAAAACCGGCTTGCCGCGCGTGTATTCCTTGCTCAGATGGTGGATGCTGAGCGCGGCGCCGTTGTTCATGCGCCGTTATTTCTTTGCCGCTTTGTCCTCGGCTGCCTTCTTGCGCGCTGCCTCTTCGCGCGCCGATTCCTTCTCGTAAGCCGCGCGATTGAACGCTTCGCCCGAGCCTTCAGCGACCTTGCGCACCACTTCCCAGTCCTTGAAGTATGTAACGGGCACGAAGCGGTCGGCGCCGTCGAACGTTTTCTGCATTTCCGGCGTGAAGCGGTAATCGTAAAAACATTTCAGCATCTGATCACGAAACTTCGGCTCGAGATCATGCGCATACGAAAAGGACGAGGTCGGAAATTTCTGGCTGCGATAAATGACGCGAAAGTCGTCTTCCTTTACCTGACCGCGCGAGCCCATACGGTGAAACACGTCCGATGCGACGGCAGCCGCGTCGTAGTCGCCCGAGTTAACGCCCATCACCGAGGAGTCGTGCTTGCCGGAAAACAGAATCTTGTAGTCCTTTTCGGGTGTGAGGCCCTGCGACGGGAACAGCGCCAGCGGCGCCATATGGCCTGAGTTGGACGAGGGCGATGTGTGTGCAAACTTTTTGCCCTTGAGATCTGCGAGCTTGTGGTACGGGCTGTCTTTTTTGACGATTACAATCAGGTTGTAGCCCTGAAACTCTTTTCCGTCGCCCTTTACGGCGAACGGCACTGCGCCCGCAATGTTGACTGCGAATGCCGTCGGACCGGTGGAAAAGCCCCCGACGTGCAGACGCCCCGAGCGCATCGCTTCAATTTCAGCCGCGTTTGATTGCACCTGGTAAAAAACGACTTTCTTGCCCGTGCACTTGGCGAGATGATCGGTGAACGGGCGAAATGCCTGCTCATATACCGCCGGATCTTCGACCGGTGTGTACGTGAAAACCAGTGTATTGGGTGTTTTAAAGCGCTTGGGATCTTTGGGCGGATCCGCGACCAGATCCTTATTCTCGTCGCAATATTGCGTATCGAGATCACCGCGATTCTTGCAGCTATCGCCTTGCGCCTGAACCGCCGCGGCGAGCATGCACAGGAAAGCGGTGATGCCCAAACGGGCCAGTGAATTTATTTTCATATGTTCCCCAGGGCGGCGCATGCCGGCCAGGCAGGCCGGTGGGCTACTCTACTAAAGCGCGCGGATAAGGGTCAAGCCATAACGCGCCCCGGCGGGCGCTGCCACATCATCGTATGCGCTTACCGGTAAAGCTTTCTTCGATTTCGTCGCGAAAGAAACTGCCCGGTGACGGGGCATTCATGAGCCGCCGGTATACCTCGTCTGAAACGCCGCTGTATTGAAAGATACCGCCACTGCTGAATTCGATTTCGAGCACGCGGCTGCGGCTGTCGTACCCCGCTGACCGGATATTGCTCGCGTTAAGCCGTTTGCGCTCCATCGCCGCTCCTTTGAGGACGACCCTGCATCACTTCAAGGCGTCGCCGACGATATTGTCGAGGAGCTTACCGACGGCGCGCAATGCTTTCATCGACTGCGGAGAACCGGTCGCCAGCGGGCGGCGATACGACACGTAGACACGCGAGGGCTCACTAGTCAGAACATACAGAGCGATTGTATAGGGGCAGTAGACGATGTTGCGCGGATCCGCTTCCATGGTCGAACGCGACAATCCGGCGCTGCAAAACTCGAGCACTTCTGCCTGCGAGTACAACTGACGGTCGCGCCCGATGTCCTTGCCCGTTCGCTCGAGCATGGTACCCACGTGCGACGTGTAGTTGATGATCAGACCGCGATTCTCGATCTGCGTGACGACGCGCTCTTTTACGTCGTCAAAGCTCGCCTTCGACGACTGTATCGTGACACCGGGCATTGCCGCACATGCGATGCCGGCCACGAGCATGAGGCCGGCGAAACTGAGTGGCTTAAGCAACCGGTCACTCCCGCCGCTCGCCGGCAAAGCCAACGGCTGCCTGTCTCAAGCGCTAACCTCGCAGATGTAGCGGCGAATATGGGAGACGTTTCCTCGCCGGCTGTCGTAACGACTAGGAGCGCGCCGCCATGGGAAAAGGCCATGCACCGGGGATGGAAGTGGGCTGCGGTGCATCGGTGAGCGGCGCCGTCACCGGCGTGTCCGCGCCCGTCACCGGCATCGAGACGCTGACCGGCCGCTCGCGACCTGCGGTCTTTTTTGCGCGCGATTTCTTGGCTGCGGGCTTTTTTGCCGGCAATGGCTTGGTACTCGGCTTTTTCGCGGGCGATGCCTTCCTGGCCGCCTTTTTTGCCGCGAATTTTTTACCTGCAGGGCGCGCGGCCTTGCGTGACGCCGCTTTGCGTGCAGGTGCTTTCTTGCGCGCGGCCGTGGATTTGCTTGCCGCGGTTTTACGCTTGTGCGCGGCGGCCTTTTTCTGGACGATCTTGCGTTTCTTTGCTTTTGCCATAGTGCTCTCCTGTCTGTCGCAACGATATCGCACGACCGGCACCAGACAATCGCTTCACGTGCGGTGCGGACGCGCTGGCCGCCCGCGGGATGCGGACGACGTCCCGCTCGATTTTACGCGGGACAGTGCGGCGATTGCTACTACTGCAAAGCCGACTGGGCTTTGCTCGCCAGGTCGCGGTAAAGAACTTCCGGGTCCATCTTGATGCCGCCTTCCCACGTCACCGTGTTTTCGACGGGATCCACTTCGACCCGGTTAAAAGTATCGATGTCGCCCAACATCCGGAAATAGTTGGTATGCACCAGATCACCGAGGTAGACGTGGCCTTCCAGACCGTCATTGAAGCGCAGCCACAACGTATAGTTGTCTTCAGCGCGGCACTCGGTAATCGTGTGTATGCGGCGTCGATTCCGCGGATATCTATTTGCAAGCAGGCTTAATCCCAACTGAGCGCACCTCCCGTTTGATATTCAATTACACGTGTTTCGAAGAAATTGCGTTCCTTCTTGAGGTCGGTCATCTCTGACATCCAGGGGAATGGGTTGGTCGCTCCTTCGTACATCATGTCGAGTCCAATCTGCTGACAGCGCCGGTTCGCGATGTAGCGCAGATACTCTTTGAACATCGGTGCATTGAGTCCCAGCACGCCGCGTGGCATGGTGTCTTCCGCGTAGCGGTATTCAAGATCGACCGCCTTGCGCATCAAGTCGCCCATCTCAGCCCGGAATTCCTGCGTCCACAGGTGCGGGTTCTCCATCTTGATCTGGTTGATTAGATCGATACCGAAATTGCAGTGCATCGACTCATCGCGCAGGATGTACTGATACTGCTCCGCGGCGCCGGTCATCTTGTTCTGGCGTCCGAGCGCCAGAATTTGCGTGAAGCCGACGTAAAAGAACAGTCCTTCCATGATGCATGCAAACACAATCAGGCTTCTCAGCAGTTGCTGATCGCTCTCTGGGGTGCCCGTCTTGAAGTTCGGATTTGTCAGCGTGTCGATAAACGGGATCAGGAATTCATCCTTGTCGCGAATCGACTGAATCTCGTGATAGGCGTTGAAGACTTCGCCTTCGTTCAAGCCCAGGCTTTCGACGATGTACTGATAGGCGTGCGTGTGAATCGCCTCTTCGAACGCCTGACGCAGAAGATACTGCCGGCATTCCGGCGCGGTAATGTGCCGATACGTGCCGAGCACGATATTGTTCGCGGCGAGCGAGTCGGCAGTCACGAAAAAGCCCAGATTGCGTTTGATCAGGCGACGCTCATCCTCGGTAAGACCGTTGGGGTCCTTCCATAACGCGATGTCGCGGCTCATCTGGATTTCCTGCGGCATCCAGTGATTCGCGCAGGCGGCAAGGTACTTCTCCCACGCCCACTTGTACTTGAACGGCACAAGCTGGTTGACGTCCGTCCGGCCGTTGATGATGCGCTTGTCGGCCGCGTTGACGCGCCGTAACTCGACCGCAGCCGGCGATTGTGCCGGCGCCACCGCCGCCAAGGCGGCGGCAGGATCTGCCGGCAGCGCATTGCGCTCGGCCGCGTCCCCGCTCGCCGCATGCATGCCAACGGTGGCCATGCTGCCGGCGTTAGTCGTGGTTTCTTCGAATTGCAACATACTTGAACTCCTTTATTGATTTTGTGGGTGGACGACGATCAACAGCTCGCGTGCCCTTTATTGGTTTAGTCGGTGGGCCCGCCGGGTTGCTCTGTGTCTAACCTCTGCAGTAATAAATTTGTCGCGCCTTTACTGGCACGCCTCGCATTCCGGATTGTCGATCACACAGAACTTCGCGTCCGTCGCCGGCGTGGCGCTGATGCCGCCGTCCGATGGCACAGCGTTCAACGCGCCTGCTTTGACAGTCGATTTTTCCGCGTGCGTCGCGCCCATCGTGCGCAGGTAATACGTCGTTTTCAGTCCTCGCAGCCACGCGAGCTTGTATGTCTCATCGAGCTTCTTGCCCGACGCGCCCGCCATGTAAATGTTCAGCGACTGCGATTGATCGATCCACTTCTGGCGCCGCGCCGCACATTCGACCAGCCACTTCGGCTCCACTTCGAACGCAGTCGCATAGAGGCTGCGTACTTCCGCAGGAATGCGGTCGATCTTGGCGAGAGTGCCGTCGAAATATTTGAGGTCCGAGATCATCACTTCGTCCCACAGATTGAGCCGCTTCAGATCGGCCACCAGATATTCGTTGGCAACGGTAAATTCACCGGACAGATTCGATTTCACATATAGGTTTTGATATGTGGGCTCGATGCACTGTGAAAGACCAGTGATATTCGCGATGGTCGCGGTTGGCGCAATCGCAATGCAGTTCGAGTTGCGCATGCCCACGAGCTTGATGCGCTTGCGCAGCGATTCCCAGTCGAGCGTCGTTGACAGATCCGCTTCTACATAGCCGCCGCGCTGTTCGGCGAGCAGCTTCAAAGATTCGTGCGGGAAAACGCCTTTGTCCCACAGCGATCCCTTGAAGGTCGAGTAAGGGCCGCGTTCTTCTGCAAGATCCGCCGATGCCGCGTATGCGGTATAGGCGATTGCCTCCATGGAACGATCGGAAAATTCAACCGCCGCCTGCGACGCATACGGGATACGCAGCATGTGCAGACAATCCTGGAAGCCCATGATGCCGATGCCGACCGGGCGATGCTTGAAATTCGAATTGCGCGCCTTATTGACCGAGTAGTAATTGAGATCGATGACGTTGTCCAGCATCCGCATCGCCGTATGTACGGTGCGTCTGAGTTTCTCGATGTCGAGCGTGCCGGTGGATACATCGAGGTGAGCCGGCATGTTCACCGAGCCCAGATTACACACCGCGATCTCGTCCTCGTTGGTGTTGAGCGTGATCTCCGTGCACAAATTCGAGCTGTGGACGATACCTACATGGCTTTGCGGCGAGCGGATATTGCACGGATCCTTGAATGTGATCCACGGATGTCCGGTCTCGAACAGCATTGTGAGCATCTTCCGCCAGAGCTGCGCGGCCGGCAGTTTTTTGAAGAGCTTCAACTCGCCCCTGGCGGCCTTTGCTTCGTACGCCTGATAAGCCTGCTCGAACGCCTTGCCGAACTTGTCGTGCAAGTCGATCACGTCCGACGGCGAAAACAAGGTCCAATCGCCGTTTTCCATGACGCGCTTCATGAACAAATCGGGTATCCAGTTGGCCGTGTTCATGTCATGCGTGCGCCGGCGGTCATCGCCCGTGTTCTTGCGCAGCTCGAGAAATTCCTCGATGTCGAGATGCCAGGTTTCGAGGTACGAGCACACCGCGCCTTTTCGCTTGCCGCCCTGATTAACGGCAACTGCGGTGTCATTGACTACCTTGAGGAATGGCACGACACCCTGTGATTTTCCGTTGGTCCCTTTGATATGGGCACCCAGCGCTCGCACGGGCGTCCAGTCATTGCCGATGCCGCCTGCGTATTTCTGCAGCATCGCGTTCTCCTTGATCGCCTCATAGATGCCATCGAGATCGTCGGCGACGGTCGTCAGGTAGCAGCTGGCGAGCTGCGAGCGGCGCGTGGCCGAGTTGAACAAAGTCGGCGTCGAACTCATGAAGTCGAACGACGACAGCACGTTATAGAACTCGATCGCGCGCGCCTCGCGTTGATCCTCGGGCTCATTTAGCGCCAGGCCCATCGCAACCCGCATGAAAAACGTTTGCGGCAGCTCGATGCGCTGACCGCGCACATGCAGAAAATACCGGTCATAGAGAATCTGCAGTCCTAGGTAACCGAACTTGAAGTCGCGCTTTGCGTCCAGCGCCGCGCCAAGACTTTTAAGATCGTAATTGCCCATGCGTTCGTCGAGCAGTTCCGCCTCGATGCCTTTTTTGATCAGCAGCGGGAATGCTTCCGCATAACGGGTTTTCATGTCGGCTTGGGTGAGCTCTTCGCCGATCGTTTCAAGCCGCAGCGAATTCAACAATAGCCGCGCCGTAACATAGCTATAGGCAGGGTCCTGCTCAATCAAGGCACGCGCCGATAAAATAAGCGACTTGCGCACTTCCTCGATCGGCACGCCTTCGTACAGGTCCTTCAACGTCGCCTGCATGATCACACCGGCGTCGACTGCGCGGCCCAGTCCTTCACACGCCTCATGGACCAGCGCGGCCATCTTTGCCACGTCCAATACGTGCGTCTCGCCATTTTCGAGGACATTGATGGTCGGTTGCGTTGCCACCACCCGCGCCTGCGCTTCACGTTGCTTGGCCCGTTCCTGCGCGCGTTGTTCGCGGTAAAGGACGTATGCGCGCGCGACTTCGTGCTCGCCCGAGCGCATCAGCGCCAGTTCCACCTGGTCCTGTATGTCTTCGATATGGAACGTCCCGCCGGTCGGCTGCCTTCGCATCAGCGCAGCAACCACAGTATCGGTAAGCTTGGCGACGATTTCGCGGACGCGTGCGGACGCAGCACCCTGTCCGCCGTTCACCGCTATAAACGCCTTGGTCAGCGCGACAGAAATCTTGGACGGCTCGAAACTGACGACGGCGCCATTGCGCCGGATAATCTTATATTCGGAGAAGCTTGACGGGACGGACCGAGGGCTTTCCTCGCTGCCAAAGGCGGCGATGGAAGCGGATGCGGGAATGTTCGTGACTAGTTGCATGTGGGAGTCTCCTTAACCGTTCATTTCTTTATCTTTTCCGCCTTTTTGCCGGTCTTTGGGCGGTGCCCGGCAACCACTATATATTGTGCTTGCTCAGAGGCTTTGAACTAATTCTAGTAGCTAGATTTTTCGAGTGCAATAGCTTTCTTAAAGTTTTTTTACGCCCTCGAATTTACCTGCGAAGCGGCCGCGATTCACTTGTAACTCCAAGCTAATTAGTGCATAAAAATTAATCAGCGCGCGGCCTTGAAATGGCGTCAAAGCGTCGTCTCCTACAAAGTCCGAACAGGAGCAGAGGCATTCAAAGAGCTCTGTTGTTTTTTTGCGATCACGGGCAAAAATTCGGGCCGGCGCACATTCCACGACGCTTCAACCACAAATCCCTTGCCTCGGCCTTGGGCGCTTTTTGGCGCGGCAATCAGACCCCGTGCAGGCGCCTAAAGAAGACTTTCGAAGCGCGACCAATCGAAGAACGGCCCGGGATCAGTCTTACGGGCCGGCGCTATATCGGAGTGGCCCACGGTTGCAGCTATCGGATAACGTCGCTTGATAGCGCGCACGAGCTCCGCCCCACGCGCATATTGGATCGGTTCGAACGCAGCGTCATCGCTTCCTTCCAGCTCGATGCCAATCGAAAAGTCGTTGCAGCGCTCGCGCCCGCGCCAACTGGATTCGCCGGCATGCCACGCGCGTTCTTCACACGGGACGAATTGAATCAGCTCGCCGCTGCGTCTTATGAGAAAGTGCGCAGACACGCGCAGCCCTGCAATCGTTTGATAGTAGCTATGCGCGTTGGGATCGAGCGTGTTGGTAAACAGCTCGATGATTCCCGATCCGCCATATTCGTTCGGCGGCAAGCTGATATTGTGGATGACGATGAGCTCTATGCGCGCATCCTGCGGGCGCGCGTCCGCATTGGGTGATCGCACAAAGCGCGCGCTTTCTACCAAACCTTCGCGATTAATACGCACGACCGTCCGCGGCTACGATTAAGCGCCGCCCGAATGAAGCGTCATGCGTGTTCCGCCAGCTCGTGTTCGTTCAGTCGTTAGACTCGAGCGCGTCCTTGATGCCAAGCTTTTCCATCTTGTAGCGCAGGGCGCGGAACGTGATGCCGAGCAGCTTGGCTGCGGCCGTGCGGTTGTAGCGCGTCTTCTCGAGCGCCTGCATGATCGCGCGCTTCTCGAGGTCCTCGAGCCGCTCCGGCAATGGCGCACCGAGCAGACTGGCGCCGTCATCGCGAGCAACGGGCTGTGACAGCTGCAGATCTTCGCGCTTGATTTCCTCACTGGTCGTCAAGGCAAGCGCGCGCTCTATGACATTCTCGAGCTCGCGCACGTTGCCGGGAAAGTCGTACGCCTGCAGATCATTCAGGGCAGCAGGCGACAATTTCGGCGGCGCGATGTTGAGCGGCGCCACGAGCTTTTTGACGATTTCCGCAGCCAGCAACGGAATGTCCTCCCGCAGCTCGCGCAGCGCGGGCATGCGCAGCTCAATGACGTTGAGCCGGTAGAAAAGGTCCTGGCGAAACGCGCCGCTCTCCACCTGGTCCGCGAGGCGCCGATGCGTCGCGCTGATGATGCGCACATCGACGTTTTCTTCGCTGGTCGAGCCGACCTTGCGCACCTTCTTTTCCTGGATCGCGCGCAGCAATTTCACCTGCATATGGATCGGCAGATCGGCGACCTCGTCGAGAAACAACGTACCGGTATCCGCCGCCTGAAAGAAACCATGCTTATCCTGCTCGGCACCGGTAAATGCGCCCTTCTTGTAGCCGAAGAATTCGCTTTCCATGAGATTCTCGGGAATCGCGCCGCAATTGACCGGCACGAAGGGCGCATCGCGACGCGGGCCCTTGAGATGCATGAGACGCGCCGCCAATTCCTTGCCGCAGCCCGATTCGCCACTGATATGGACAGGCGCCTGGCTGCGCGCGAGCCGGTCGATCATCTTGCGCGTTTGCTCCATGAGGGCGGAGACCCCGAGCAACTCGGGATAATTCGATACCTCGACTTCTTTGTCGTCCGCTTTCCTCTGCGTGCTGGCGCGCGGCAGCTTGAGGGCCGAACGCACGAGAGCGCGCAACTGATTCAGCGACACCGGCTTTGCGAGATAGTCGAAGGCGCCGGCCTTGAGCGCGGCGACGGCGTTTTCGGCGCTGCCATGCGCCGTGATCACCGCAACAGGCGTACTTGCAAAGTGACGGCTTACATGGTCGAGCAACTGCAGTCCATCGCCGTCCGGCAGACGCATGTCGGTGAGGCACAGATCATAACTGTGCTTTTGCATGAATTGCGTCGCCTCGAATTCGCCGGCCGCGCAATCCGTGTCGAGTCCCATGCGCTGCAGAGTAAGGCTCAGCAGCTCGCGAATATCGGCTTCATCGTCGACGATCAGCACTCTGCTTTTTAGCATTATTCTCCTGTGACTCCCTGGCATATCACTGTGAACTGGGCGCCCGTTGGCGTTTCAACGTATTCGAGCGTCGCATCATTCGCTTCGCAGACTTCGCGCGCGATGTACAGACCGAGCCCGGTCCCGCTGCTCACCGTCGTAAAGAAAGGCTCGAACAACTGATTGCGCACCGGCGGCGGCACGCCCGGACCGTCATCGACCACATCCAATTTTACAACACTACCGTCGTTCATAACGTCAACGGCGATGCGTATGCTGCCGTCCTGCCGGCGGCTGTGACGCAGCGCGTTGCGGCAGAGATTCCACATCACCTGGTTGAGATGGCTGTGATCGAACGACACATCCGCCTCAACGGCGAGCTCGAGCGCGATGACTGACGGTGCAATCTTCTCAATCTGGCAAAACTGCTCAGCGAACGTCTTCAGGTAATTACCGACCTCGAACACTTCGCGCAGCGCACGGTCTTTGCGGTTGAGTTTCAATACATCATTAACCATGCGGTCCAAGCGGCGTGTATTGTCGTGAATGATGGTGAGCAGCCGGGTGACGGTCTCATTGAGCGCCGGTTCTTCCTGGAGCAGCTCCGTCGCATGACTGATCGCGGATAACGGATTCCTCACCTCGTGGGCGATGTTCGCGGTAAGCCGTCCGAGAGCGGCGAGCTTCATCTGGCGCGCCTGCGCCTGCACACGCGTCAAATCCTCGAGAAATATGACAGCGCCTACGTCGCGGCTGCGTCCCACGGGCACAAAGCGTGCGCTGATGCGGTTGTTTTGCACCACGGTGCTGATCCTGTTGAGTTTGGCGACCGGATTGCGGCGCCATTCCTCCAGGCGATTTGCCAGCGCCGGGGCGTAACTTCTGACATTCATACCGCGCCGCTGTTCGCTCAGCGGACCCAGCATCTCCTCGGCGCGCGCATTATGCTGCCGGATCAGACCTTTTTCGTCGACGACAATCACGCCGTCGTGCATGTCTTGAATGACGAGCTGGTTGACTTCGGCCATGCTCGCCAGATCAATTTCGCGCTGAGCCGCGAGCTGCTCCGTGGCAACGAGGTACTTTGCAAGCGTGTGCGCAACCCAGGCAGTCGTGAAGTAGCCGATGCTCAGCAACCCGGCCTGCACATACTGCGCGGTCTGTCCATAGTAGTAGAGCACCTGGACGGTCTGCTCGATCAGCACGGCAAGACTCGCCAGGGCAGCGTACAGCAAGGTCAGGCGGCCGCGGCTGATGAGACCTGCCGCAGCAAGCCCGGACAGCAGCAACAGACCAAGGCCGCTCGAGATGCCGCCGCTTGCAAACATCAAAAGCACGATGAAAACAATATCGGCGCATACCTGCACCGTGAGCTGCAGATGAAAGTAGCGTCGCGATGAAGCGGCCAGGAAACAGCCCAGACTGAACGCGACGTACGCCACGGCCGCATACACGAAGAACTCGAAATACAGCGAGCCGAACGACAGCTGGCGGCCGAAAATCGCCGTTACTGAGAGCAGCAACAGCGCTACGATGAACCGGTAACCGTTGAAGAAAAACAGTGAGCGCCAGTAGGTATCCGACGGCTCGGCAGGGGGCGCCGAGTCAGTCGCTGGCATCTGTGCAGGCGTCCGCGCGGCTAACAGCATGCAGGATGAAGATCAGCGGTGCTGTCGCAAGTGGTCTTCGCTACAAAAAAATTTTTCATTGCTCAAATGACTTTCACTGCGTGGCAGATGAATGCCGCAATGGTCGCAGCGGACCATGTCTTCCGGCGCTGCGCCCTGCGGGCGCTGTTTGCGCAGCGCCGACTTGCGATGGTTCTTGATTACCATCCACACGATCGCAACGGCCAATACCAGAAACAGGAGTTTGCCCAAGCATCAACCTCGCGACCCGTTGCAGCGCATTTTGCTAGTTTGCATCATGACCTGATAGCCGTCGAGGCGACGTTACGGCGGCGTTAGAAGCAGCGCATCGATGTTGCGCGTTGCAAAAGCATCGACGGCGACCCGCAGTCTTGGGACACGGCGGTGGCGTTGCAGCGGCCGATCGCGAAATAGCAGACCAAAAAATTTGGTCGGGGTGAGAGGATTCGAACCTCCGACTCCTGCGTCCCGAACGCAGTACTCTACCAGGCTGAGCTACACCCCGACTCGACTCTCGAGCGTTCGCCGACACGGCCCGAAACCGCATGCGGTCTCTCGCTGCTACAGGCCTGGCTGGGAAGGTCGGTGACCGCGCAAAAACGAGCGGCGAATGATAGCAGTCCCCGCTTGCCCCGACAACCCGACAACGTTAAGGTGGTAGTAATCTGGCGCCGGTTGCCATCGCTGACGTCAATAGTCGCGCGTCACCGCAAAGCTCGCGAGCTGCTGCAAAGCATCGCGGCACTGTGAGGGCGGAAGCCCGTTTACCGCTTCGGTCGCCATGCGCGATTCCGCCTCGGCTTGCCGGCGGGTGTAATCGAGCGCGCCGCTGCTCTGGATGGCCGAGATGACATCCCTAAGTTCGGCGAGTCCGCCATCCTCGATCGCTTTACGTATGAGCGCCGCTTCCTCGGCGCTGCCATGCTTCATGGCGTAGATGAGCGGCAGCGTCGGCTTGCCCTCGGCTAGATCGTCTCCCACGTTTTTGCCGGTAGCGTTATGGTCGCCTGAGTAGTCGAGGACGTCATCGATCAATTGAAACGCAGTCCCCAGATGCATTCCATAGTTCGCCATTGCCGCTTCTTCGGTAGTGGAAGCGCCGGCGACGATCGCGCCGAGGCGTGTCGCAGCTTCGAACAGTTTCGCGGTCTTATAGCGTATGACTCGCAGATACGCGTGCTCGTCGATGCCGGCGTTATGACAATTCATGAGCTGCAATACCTCACCTTCGGCAATCACATTCGTCGCTTCGGCGAGCACCTGCATGACGCGCAGGCTTTCCACCTCGACCATCATCTCAAACGCGCGCGAATAGACGAAGTCACCGACGAGCACGCTTGCTGCGTTGCCGAACAGTGCGTTAGCAGTCGCGTTGCCGCGACGCATCTGAGACGCATCGACGACATCGTCGTGCAGCAGCGTGGCGGTATGAATGAACTCGATAATCGCGGCGAGCTGGTAATGATGCTTACCGGTATAGCGGAACGCGCCGGCCGACAGGATGACCAGCGCGGGCCGCAAGCGCTTGCCGCCGCCGCCCACGATATATTCGGCAACCTGCCGCACCAGGACGACATCCGAAGTCAGCCGGTTACGAATGATTGCATCGACTGCGCGCATGTCGGCAGCAATAAAATCGTGGAGCAGCGGGATCGGCATCAGGCTACAAACGTCGTGAGCGCGTCCTCGAAATGGCGCGCAGTGATCGGAGGAATCAGGTAAACGCTGCGGGTAAGCCGCTCATTTTACTCCGCTTTGACTCGAAAATTGACGTTCGGTATAATGCGCGGCTCTTCATGCCCGGCAAGTCCGGGTAAAAAAGGACAAGACTATGTATGCGGTCATCAAAACCGGCGGCAAGCAGTATCGCGTTGCGTCCGGTGCAAAACTAAAGGTGGAACAGATTGCGGCGGAAGTCGGGTCCGAAATTGTCCTCGATCAGGTGTTGATGTTTGCCGATGGCGACAACGTGTCGTTAGGAACTCCGCTCGTCAACGGCGCGTCGGTCAAAGCGAAAGTGGTCTCGCACGGGCGCGGCGATAAGGTGCACATATTCAAGATGCGCCGGCGCAAGCACTATCGCAAATCGCAGGGACATCGTCAGAACTATACCGAGATCGAGATTCTCGATATCGCAGGCTAAGGATACGTCATGGCACATAAAAAAGCAGGCGGCAGCTCACGCAACGGCCGCGATTCGAATTCGAAGCGCCTGGGTGTTAAGGCATACGGCGGCGAAGTTATTTCAGCCGGCAGTATCATCGTGCGCCAGCGCGGCACACACGTGCACCCTGGCGTGAATGTAGGCATCGGCAAAGACCATACGCTATTCGCAAAGATTGCCGGGACCGTCGAATTCGGCGTCAAAGGTTCCGCACGCAAAAAGACGGTCAGCGTTTTGCCCGCATAGCGCAAGCTGAGCGACTGCTAAAGCCCTGCGCTCGCGCAGGGCTTTTTTGTTTTGGGCGATATTCCTTATCCTGCCGCCTGATGGCGACAGCAGAAAGCTAATATGAAGTTCATCGACGAAGCGACGGTTGAGCTGCACGCCGGCAAAGGCGGCGACGGCTCCGCTTCGTTCAGGCGCGAGAAATTCGTTCCACGAGGGGGCCCCGACGGTGGCGACGGCGGACGTGGCGGCAGCATTTACGCAGTGGCAGATCGCAACATCAACACACTGGTCGATTACCGATTCGCGCGTATTCATCGTGCCAGGAACGGCGAGCCGGGACGCGGCTCTGACTGCAACGGTAAATCGGCTGACGATGTGAGCCTGCGAGTGCCGGTTGGCACCGTGGTCAGCGATATTGAGTCGGGCGACATCATCGCCGATCTGGCACAGCACGAGCAGACAGCGCTGCTCGCGCAAGGTGGCAGCGGTGGCTTGGGCAATATCAATTTCAAATCGAGCACGAACCGCGCGCCGCGTCAGTTCACGCGCGGCATGCCGGGCGAATCGCGCAGACTCAGGTTCGAGCTCAAAGTGCTCGCCGACGTGGGACTGCTGGGCATGCCCAACGCCGGCAAATCCACATTCATCCGTGCGGTGTCTGCGGCGCGGCCCAAGGTGGCAGACTATCCCTTCACGACACTGCATCCGAATCTCGGCGTCGTGCGCGTCGATAACAATCGAAGCTTTGTCATTGCGGATATTCCCGGACTCATCGAAGGCGCTGCCGAGGGAGCCGGGCTTGGCCATCAATTCCTGCGTCATCTTGCCCGGACACGCTTGCTGCTCCACATCGTCGACATAGCGCCGTTCGACCAAGAGACAGATGCCGTTGCGGAGGCTCGTGCAATCGTCACTGAGCTCAAGAAATATGATGAAGCGCTGTTCGATAAACCGCGCTGGTTGGTGCTCAACAAGATCGACGTCGTTGCCGAAGATGAGCGTGAACAGTCTATTCAAAAGTTCGTGGCCGACTACGGTTGCCAGGGCACGACTTTCGCAATTTCCGCGCTGACGGGCGTGGGCTGTAAGGAACTCGTCTTCGCGATCATGGCGCATATCGACGCAACACGACAGGCGGACGGCGACGCGTCAGCAGCGCAGCAAACGGTCCCCGAGCATTCGGTGCCGTAGCACAGACAGCGCTTCGGTCCGATGAATCCGCAACTTGAAGGCGCTCGACGACTGGTCGTTAAAGTCGGCAGCAGCCTCGTCACCAACCGCGGACAGGGACTCGATCACAATGCGCTCACGCGCTGGGTAAAACAGACCGTCGAGCTCCGACGCTTGGGCCGCGAAGTGATTCTCGTATCCAGCGGCGCGATCGCCGAAGGCATGCAGCGGCTCGGATGGCGGCAGCGGCCGAGTGCGGTTCACGAGCTGCAGGCAGCGGCTGCTGTGGGTCAAATGGGCTTGATCGAGGCATATGAGTCACGCTTTCGAGAGCATGGACTCATCACGTCGCAGATTCTGCTTACCCATGAAGACATGGCAGACCGCAAGCGCTACCTGAACGCACGCTCGACGCTGCGCACGCTCCTCGGCCTGGGCGTCATTCCCATCATCAACGAGAACGATACCGTTGCGACCGACGAAATACGGCTCGGAGACAACGATACGCTCGGCGCCCTCGTGACCAATCTTGTCGAAGCGGACGTCTTCATTATCCTGACGGACCAGGATGGATTGTATTCCGCTGATCCGCGCCGGGTGGCCGACGCGACGCTGATTCCCGAGGCCAGTGCGGGGGATCCTTATCTCGAAACCATTGCTGGCGGCGCGGGCAGCGGAATCGCGCTCGGCGGCATGCTCACCAAGGTGCTTGCTGCGAAACGCGCAGCACGCAGCGGTGCCCATACGATCATAGCGTCCGGCCGCGAAGAAAACGTTCTCGTGCGCATCGCGGGCGGCGAGCGTATCGGCACTCTGCTGAAAGCGACCACTCAGACGTTGGCGGCGCGCAAACAATGGATCGCGGACCAGCTTCAGCTTCGCGGCAGATTAGTCCTCGACGCCGGCGCCATCAAAGCGTTGTGCAGCCAAGGCAAGAGTCTGCTGCCGATCGGCGTCTACGATGTGACGGGTGAGTTCGAGCGCGGAGAGGTGGTTGGCTGCTGCAATGCTGCGGGTGCGGAGATCGCGCGCGGGCTCGTGAATTACAGTGCAAGCGAGACGCGGCGTATTCTCAAAACACCATCGAGCGAAATCGAGGCTAGGCTAGGCTACGTGGACGAAGCGGAACTGATCCATCGCGACAACCTGATCCTGTTATAGGTCGCCCTCTGGCTGCTTAGAGTCAGTTCCTTGTGCGGGGCGGCTGCCCGTAAGGTACGCCGTACTTAAATGCCGTTATCGCATCCTTAGGCGACCGTATCGGTTTGCCGTCAGGACAGAAATAATCGGTGTACAAGACCGCATACTGAAGGTTGCCGGTCTTGTACTGAATTCTGCGCCAGGCACTCTCCTTCGCATTCGCCCAGGTGCCGTTCCGACGCCCGAACGCGAACGCTTTCTGCTCAAGTGTATCGCAGCGTATGGCTTCGTACGAGATGTTCTCGCCGCCGCCGCTGCCCTTCACGACCAGCGTGTAGCGCACGGTTCCGTCCTTCTCGATGCTTATCGATGCAGCGTCGATGAAATAATGGCTAGTGCTAGCCGCACTTGCCTGGAACTCCAGCAGGTTTTCGGATTTGGGCATGGCCGGCAGCACCACTGCAAGTTCCGGTAGCGTTTTTTTCTCAGCGTCGGCGTCGTCTTCATCAACCGCCCCGGCAACGCCGGCAGCACCGGCGAGGATGCATGCGAGGACAAGCGCTTGGCTCGTCCATGGTGACCCAGCCCTCGTCCGTCGCCGGGCGTCAGTGCTGCAGGTCATTAGCCAGCGACTGCCGGATGGCGGTGTCCACATCGTCAATGACAGCGGAATACAACGGGTGATCGACGCCGACCGCGAGCGGGCTGCCGACATGCATAGCAGCGATCACCGGCGCGTTGAGTTCAAAGCGCAGAAAGTGCACCGAAGACGTCTTCTCGTCATTCTCACGCGCCATGTCCTCGTCCGCCAACGCGTATACCCGTTGATGCCGCGCGACCTGCACCCATACCCGGTCTTCGATGCCGCGCAAAGCGGCCAACATCGTGCGGCGCTCTTCAACGTCTGGGTACTCGATCAACATGGTGGCTTTCCAGTTGGTGCCATCCGGGATGAGCGGGTTATAAGCGTCCAGTTCGTCGCGTATGCCCTCGGCTTCGAATATACGCTCGACGCGCAGCATCTCATGAATCTGGTAACGAATTGTCAGCTCGTCCTCGAAAATAAGCGTCACATGGTCGCCGAGCGCGAGCATGCGTTGCTTTTTGTGCGCCATCACCTTCGCGCGGAAATCGGCGCGTGCTTTGGAATATGCTTCGAGCGTCATGAGGCTGTCAGCGGAGATATGAGCCATGGCCGTTGTCATTCCAACCCGTAAGCGATGCGCAACAGCGTGAGAGGATGCATTTTCTGCGCACGCGTCGCACCCATGCCCTGCTCGATCTGACGACCGGCAATAGCGCAATCCGAACTGATGTAGTCGGGATCGGTTGACGCCATCTGCCGGAACACGGGCCGCCCGATTTTCATCGATTGCTCGAAGTATTCCGTTTTTACGCCCCACGTGCCGTCGTGGCCCGAGCAGCGTTCAACTGTATTGACGTGGGTGTCAGGTATCAGCGTCAGAAGCTCGCGAGTTTTCTGTCCGACGTTCTGCACGCGCGAGTGACATGGAATGTGATATGAGACTTTGCCGAGCGCACGCTTGAAATCAGTCTTGAGCATGCCCTCCTTGTTTCGCAGCATCAGGTATTCGAATGGATCGAACATGGCCGCGCGCACGGCTTGCACGTCCGCGTCATCGGGAAACATAAGCGGCAATTCCTGCTTGAACATGAGCGTGCAGGACGGCACGGCCGTCAATATTGCGCAGCCTTCCCGGGCCAGTTCCGCGAGGACGGGGATGTTCGTTTCCTTCAGCTTCGCAACCGCATCGAGGTTGCCGTGTTCCAGCTTCGGCATGCCGCAGCAAACTTCCTTGCCCACGAGCACCGCAGGGATTTCATTATGTGCGAGCACCTTCATGAGATCGTGCCCGATATCCGGCTCGTTGTAGTTGATGTAACAGGTCGCGAACACCGCGACCTTGACCGGGACATTCTTCGCCTCGCGCACCTGAAACGATGCGTTCGGCTTCGAAGTTGCGCGGAACGTTGCACTGTTGTACTCTGGCAACACGCGATCCTTGTGCACGCCGAGGACTTTTTCCATAACACCGCGTGCCACCGGCGATTTGTTCGCAGCATTCACTGCGTGGACCACGACTGGAATGCTCGCGAGTTTGCCCACAGCGTCCGTCGATGACAGCACCTTGTCGCGCAGACGCGTGCCGCCTTGTTTGTACTTCAGCGCCTTGGCGCGCAGCATGACGTGCGGGAAATCGACATTCCACTCGTGCGGCGGCACGTATGGACACTTCGTCATGTAGCACGTGTCGCAAAGATAACAGCGATCGATTACTTCCCAATAGCTGGACTTGTCGACGCCATCGAGCTCGCCGGTTTTTCCATCGTCTATGAGATCGAATAGCTTGGGGAACGCGGTGCACAGATTCACGCAACGGCGACAACCGTGGCAGATATCGAAGATGCGGCCAACTTCGGCGAATACTTTTTCCTCATCGTAAAAGTCCGGCGAGCGCCACGCGAGCGGATGGCGGGTCGGAGCTTCGAGACTGCCTTCGCGAACGGCCATGGGGAGGAAGCGGAGCGGGAAACAAAAAATCGAGGGGTGGCTGCGGGAGCTGCCCGCCTCCACCCCTCACTGCATTACGGATTACTCGGACAGGGCGTCGAGCGACTTCTGGAAACGGTTCGCGTGCGAGCGTTCTGCTTTTGCCAGCGTCTCAAACCAGTCAGCGATTTCTTCAAATCCTTCCTGCCGGGCAGACTTGGCCATACCGGGATACATGTCCGTGTACTCATGCGTCTCGCCGGCAATGGCTGCTTTGAGGTTGTCACGTGATTTGCCGATCGGCAATCCGGTTGCGGGATCGCCGACTACTTCCAGATATTCAAGGTGCCCGTGCGCATGGCCCGTTTCACCCTCCGCCGTCGAGCGAAATACGGCGGCGACGTCGTTCTGACCTTCGACGTCGGCCTTCGCTGCGAAATACAGGTAACGGCGATTGGCTTGCGATTCACCCGCGAAAGCGGCTTTCAGATTTCCTTCGGTTTTTGAGCCCTTGAGTTCCATTATTTTCTCCTGACAGTTCATTCCCGAATGCCGTTCAGCAACGGCAAACCCGCGCGAACGGCGGCCTCGGACGCTAAATTAGAGTGAGTCTAATTTGTCGATTGACTATAAAGCGCGGCGCTAGACGTGTCAAATGCACCGCGCCATGGGCGGCGAGTCAGTCGGGTGTCGAGGTCCCTAGCAAGCTCATGCTGGGCTGACGCGGACCGGTGCGCCGCTCATAGTGATTGCGGTGCACATATTTGGCGAGCTCGTTCAACGCCTGCTGGTAAACGTCGCGCTTGAACTCGATCACCGAGTCGAGTGGCACCCAGTAGTCGTTCCAGCGCCAGGCGTCGAACTCTGGTTTTTCCGAGGCGCGCAAGCGCACATCGCAATCGCGTCCGACGAGCCTGAGCAAGTACCAGATCTGTTTCTGGCCTTTGTAATTGCCGCGCCAATCGCGGCGCACCCATTGGTCCGGCACCTCATATCGAAGCCAGTCGCGCGTCCGGCCGAGTATCCTCACGTGTCCCGCATCAAGGCCGACTTCTTCGTGCAACTCGCGATACATGGCTTTTTCGGGGGTTTCGCCGGCCTTGATGCCCCCTTGTGGAAACTGCCATGAATGCTCTCTGATTCGCTTACCCCAAAAAACCTCGTTTTTGCAATTGCAGATGATTATTCCGACATTGGGGCGATATCCGTCACGATCGATCATGTGAATCACCCTGTGGTAACTCGTTGCTTCGATTCTTCCACAACCGCGCCCGAAATGAAAGACGGCGCCCTACAGCAATAGACGCTCTGCGTCGTGCGGATTCATGACTGCAAGCTCGCGCACGAAGCGCTTAAATTCAAGACCATGGAGCGCTTCCAAAGTTTCGGCGCGCGCTTCCAAATCGCGCCATGTAGGTTGCCCGGGAGTCTGTTTGAACGCGAAGGCAGCGATATTGCCGGGCTTACCGGCCGGCAGGCACGCGACGAATCCATTGAACGCGTCAGACAGCCGATTGACGCAGGTCGTGAAGTTGCGGTCGCCGCCCCATAAGTTCACCGCCATGATCCCGGCTTCATTAAGCGCCCGCGCGCAACTGCGATAAAACGCCGGCGTCGACAACGCCTCAACCTGCGATTCAGCATCATAGCCATCGAGCACGATGACGTCGGCAGGCCGCTCAGGTTTTTGCATGTATTCGGCGCCGTCGGCGACGACGATCTTGAGGCGGTTGTCATCTGTCGGCACGGCAAAATATTCGCGCGCCACCGCGACTACGCGCGGGTTCACTTCGATCGCTAGACAGCGACTACGCGGCAGCTGATGATAAATAAACTTCGCGATCGATCCACCGCCGAGGCCGATCATGAGGACGTCGCGCGGCTCGGGCTTGAATAGCAGAAATGCCATCATGCTGCGCGTATAAGTCACTTCGAGGTCGTTCGGCTTGGATATGCGCATGGAGCTTTGCACGGTGTCGCTGCCAATGTGCAGCGTGCGCACGCCGAATTTCTCACTGATGTAGACAGACTCGCTGTCTTCTTCAGGCTTGCGGACACGCCAACTGCGCAGGAATTTCATGGGCCAGAGATTTGTGGGAGCTGAAGCGCGGTTGGGTAGAATAAGGTCTTTCGCAGCTCTCGGGTAGACATGCGCGTATCGAAATTCTTTCTGTCCACACTCAAGGAAGCACCCTCCGAAGCCGAGCTCATCAGCCACAAACTCATGTTGCGCGCCGGGTTGATCCGGCGCCTTGGCAGCGGCATCTATACCCTGATGCCGCTCGGCCTGCGCGTAGTGCGTAAGGTAGAAACGATCGTACGGGAAGAAATGAATCGGGCCGGCGCTATCGAGCTCGCGATGCCGGTTGTACAGCCGGCGGAGCTCTGGCAGGAATCGGGCCGCTGGCAGGCATATGGCCCGGAGCTGTTGCGCTTCAAGGACCGTCATGAGCGCGATTTCATAATCCAGCCGACCTCCGAGGAAGTGGTCACCGATATTGCGCGCAGCGAAATCAAAAGCTACCGGCACTTGCCCGTCCATTTCTACCAGGTTCAGACGAAGTTCCGCGACGAGAGGCGCCCCCGCTTCGGTGTTATGCGCGGACGCGAATTTGTGATGAAAGACGGTTACTCGTTTCACTCGAGCCATGCCGACCTTGATCGCGAGTACCGAAATATGTACGACACCTACACGCGTATATTCACGCGTCTGGGGCTGCGATTTCGCGCCGTCGCCGCCGATACAGGATCGATTGGCGGGACCCGCTCTCACGAGTTTCATGTCCTCGCCGATTCAGGCGAAGATGCGATCGCGTTTTCCGCGGCCTCCGACTATGCGGCCAACGTTGAGCTCGCGGAAGCAGTGTCACCGGCAACGCAACGCGAGGCACCTGGGGAAACGCGCAAAAAAGTGGCGACTCCAGGTAAAAAGACCTGCGAAGATGTCGCGGAATATCTTAAGATCCCGCTCACAAACACGGTAAAAGCCATCGCGCTCATGCGCGAAGACGCGACAGTGGCCTCCGCAGATCGATTTGTGTTATTGCTTATTCGCGGCGACCACACATTGAATGAGATCAAGGCGCAGAAAATTCTAGGGAGCTTCCGCTTTGCGACAGAACAGGAGATCCGCGATGTCATGCAATGCCGCGCGGGTTACATCGGTCCCGTTAGTGAAGCGTCCTTTGCGATTTATGCCGACCGGGCGGTCGCTGTCATGAGCGATTTCGTGTGTGGCGCAAACGACGAGGGTTACCATTACACCGGCGTCAACTGGGGCCATGAGCATCTGCCTGAACTTGCGCCGGGCCACGTGGTGGACATCCGGAACGTCGTGTCTGGTGACGCCAGTCCGGATGGAAAAGGCACACTGGAAATTTGCCGCGGCATCGAAGTGGGTCATATTTTCCAGTTGCGCACGAAATACTCGACAACTCTTAAATGCACGTTTCTCGACGAAACCGGCAAAGCGCAGCCAATGGAAATGGGTTGCTACGGCATTGGCATCACGCGTATCGTCGCCGCCGCAATCGAACAGAATAACGACGAACGCGGAATAATCTGGCCGCGTTCAATGGCACCGTTCGAGCTCGCGATAGTGCCGATCGGTGCAGGCAAGAACACCGCAGTGCGCACGGCGGCCGAAAAACTCTACGAGGAGCTCACCGCAGGGGGGCTCGACGTGCTGCTCGATGATCGTGACGAGCGGCCCGGCGTCATGTTCGCTGACATGGAGCTCGTCGGCATCCCGCATCGAATCGTAGTCGGCGATCGCGGGTTGAAACAGGGACAAGTGGAATATCAGGGCCGGCGCGATACATCCGCGCAGCCCATAGCGATCGCAAACGCCGCCGATACAATCAAGCGTATGGTATGCGCCGGTTAACGGCGCTTTTCCTGGCGCTGTTTTCGCAACTCGCGATTGCGGGCAATCAGCTCTATGAACCGCTGTCCGCAAGTGTACAAAGTCAAATGCAGTCGACGGTCAGCGACCAGGCAACGCCGTTTCTTGCTTTCGACACGGTCGAGGACGCGCGTGTCTGGCTCGATGCAATGTCCAAAAAGCTCGAGCGGCGCATTCCAGACAAACGGACACGCGATGAACTGCTGGTCACTGTCCACTACGAGGCGACGCGCGCAGGTCTCGATCCGCAACTTGTGCTGGGGCTCATACAAGTCGAGAGCAATTTCCAGAAATACGCGTTGTCACGGGCCGGCGCACGGGGCCTCATGCAAGTGATGCCATTCTGGGCGAAGCAGCTCGGACAGCCGGGACAAAATCTTTTTCACCTGCGCACGAACTTGCGCTATGGATGCGTCATCCTTAAGCACTATCTCGATATCGAGAAGGGCGACCTCTTTCGAGCGCTCGGCCGGTACAATGGCAGCCTTGGCTACGCGGAGTATCCCAACACGGTCGTGCGCGCCTGGGTTGACAATTGGAAGTATCCCATCCGACTCGCCAGCGCGGCGCCGTAGCAGCTGCAGTCAGCGCATCTGCGCCGTGCGACCCGCCGTATGCGGGTCCGATACTTGATTAGCGCCGTTAAACAGATCACCCAACGACATCTGCATGTTGCGCTCCATGCCGCTGACGATTTCACGCACGAGTGCTGCAGCCTCAGCGCTTGCATGATCGCGGAAACCCGCACTATCCGCACGAAACACAAATAACCGATAGATGTCCGCGACCTTGATGCGAGTCGCGTCGCGTGCCAGCACCCAGCCTCTGCGTCCCGCGCGCGCCGTCCATCCGGCGGTAGACAGCGTCGCCATGATTTCCTCCAGACGGTCTATGCGTTCTTTAACGGTCCCATGCAGCTTCGACAACGACACCGGATCGCCAGCGTGTCCTGCCTGACACAATAATTTCAGCGCCTGGATGGCGCTCACAAATTCGCTGCCGGGGACGGGTTCGTTCTGCAGAACCCGTTCCCGCCACTCAGGCAGGACGGCCGTCAATACGGCTCCACCAACGACGATGAGCCAGGACACATAAATCCACAGCAGGAAGATGGGCAGCACAGCAAACGTGCCATAAACAAGCTTGTATGTCGGGAAGTGCGCGATGAACACTCCGAAACCCTGTTTCATCGCTTCAAAACACAGGCCGGCCGCGAGACCGGCGACGAGCGCATCTCGGGATCGCACGCGCCGGTTCGGCACTATGAGGTACATGAAGGCAAACGCAATCGATGTCAACAGCAGGGCGATGACTTTAAGAACGAGGACCTTTCCGGCGTGCGTTTCCTCGATGAAGCCCAATGAAAGTGTGATCAGGTACGATGTCAACGACAGACTCGCCCCTATGAGCACCGGACCTACCGTTAATAGGCCGCAATATAGGATAAGTCGCTGCACCAGCGGACGCGGTCTCGATACGCGCCAGATATTGTTAAACGCGCGGTCGATAGTCAGCATGAGCAGCAATGCCGTTATTGCGAGAAACACGATGCCCAGGGTCGTCAGCCGCGCCGCATTTTCCGAGAACTGATCCGCATAGGTAGCGATCGCGTCGATGGAACTCGGTACCAGACTGTTGATGACAAACGTCTGCACGTAATCGAGCAGCGGCTCGAACAGCGGAAATGCAGACACGACCGTAAGCGCTACGGTGAGCATGGGAATGAGCGCGAGCAGCGTCGTGAAAGTGAGGCTACCCGCAAGTTGCGTACAGCGCTCTTCCCGGAACCGATCGCTCAGTATGCGCAACAGATCGGTAATCGGCGTGCGTGCGTTGGACATGTACGGAATCTTCAACTGTCGCTACGGATATAATAACCGCGAAATTCACCGCCCATGAAACACATCCTCGTCCTCTACTACAGTCGCTACGGCGCGGTAAAACAGATGGCCCAGCAGGTGGCGCGCGGCATCGAGCAGATTTCCGGTGCAGCAGCGCGACTGCGCACCGTGCCCGCAGTCTCAACAGTATGCGAAGCGGTTGAAAACGACGTGCCTGATAGCGGTGCGCCCTATGTAGAGCTGAAGGACCTCGAGGAATGTGCTGGCGTCGCCCTCGGATCGCCGACCCGTTTCGGCAACATGGCAGCACCGCTTAAATACTTCCTCGATTCGACATCCACGTTATGGCTGAGCGGCGCCTTAAGCGGCAAGCCGGCAGCAGTGTTCACGTCGACGAGCAGCATGCATGGCGGACAGGAGACCACACTGCTCTCGATGATGCTGCCACTCATGCATCACGGCATGCTGATCGTAACGCTGCCATATGCAGAAACCGAGCTCATGATGACGACGACCGGCGGCACGCCATACGGTCCAAGCCATACGGCCGGCCCTACCAGCGACAAAGCGCTTAGTGAAGACGAGAAAAAACTGTGCGTCGCCTTGGGCAGACGCCTTGCCGAGACGGCGCTGAAGCTGAGCGCCTGAAGCTGTAGCGAACATGAGCCATGGGCCTGCGGCGCGACGCTTCCTGCGGCGTCATCATGATGGCGCGCTCTCCACGATCTCGGTAAAGCTGCAAGGCTATCCGTTCGGCTCTGTCTCACCATTCGTACTCGACCATACCGCCGCGCCGGTCATACTCATCAGCAAACTTGCCGAGCACACCCGCAACATCGACGCTGATGGCCGCGTGAGCCTGCTTGTGCAGGACAAGGAAGCGAACGCGCAAGCCGCTGGGCGGCTCACCGTCATCGGAGACGCTAAGCCGCTGACCGGCATGAACGCTCTCTTGCAGGCGCGTTACCTGAACTATCTTCCCGACGCCGCGCGGCTCCTCGCACTGGGCGACTTCTCGTTCTATCGAATTGAGCCGCTCATATTACGTTTCATCGGCGGTTTTGGCGCCATACACTGGATTCCAGCGGCGTCTTTTTTGCTCGCCGATGACGCTATGGCGCAATGCGAGCCCGAAGTGCTGGCCCATTTGAACGCAGATCACGCCGCGAGCCTGCGTGATTACTGCCAGTATTACCATCGCTGCGAGCCGCGAGAGTTGACGATGATCGGAATCGACGCCGATGGCTTTGACGTGCGGGCCGACGACGCGCTACTGCGCTTCGACTTCGCTACGACCGTCTACAGCGCACAGGAAGCGCGCACTGCGCTGATCGCGATGTCGCGTGAAGCGCGCGCCCAATGAGACCACTCGCCGCGGCGCATTATGCTGCGATCGTGAGTCTCATTCTAATAATCTTCCTTGCACTGGCGTGGGAGCTGTGGCTCGCGCCGCTCCGACCCGGAGGATCGCTCTTGGTCCTGAAAGTACTGCCGCTCCTCATCCCGCTCACGGGCATATTGCGAGGACGCGTTTATACGTATCAGTGGGCCTCCATGCTCATCCTGGCTTACTTTGCCGAAGGGATCGTGCGGGCGCGGACGGATGGCGGCACGTCCGGCCAATTGGCATTGGCGGAAATTGCGCTGAGCCTGGTGTTTTTTGCCGCGTGCATAGCGTTCGTGCGGCTGGGCCGCCGCCATTGAATACCCTTGGGCGGCATCCACGACGTGTCGATCGCACGCAATGCTATGCTAACGCGTCAGCGCAACTTTTTTTGGGAGAGATCATGCCGCTAATCGCCATGACACGCGAAATGGGTTCGCTCGGCAAGGACGTCGCCAGCGCGATTTCATCGCGCATGGGCAAACCGGTCGTGCATCATGAAATCATCGATCAACTCGCCGATAAGATGCGTTTGCGCAAAAGCCATGTTGTCCGGTTTCTGGGCGGCAAAGCGAATATCTGGGAGCGGCTCACGACCGACCAGACGAGTCTATCGATCTATACCGCTGACGAGACACTCGCACTGGCGGAGCGCGACAACGTCGCAGTTATCCGAGGCTGGGGCTCCGCCCACTTATTGCGCCCGATTCCGCATGTAATTTGCGTTCGCGTTTGCGCACCCATGTCGTTACGTGTCCGCCGCATGAAGGAACGGCTCAATACGGAGGACGAACACTTCGTCAACAATGAAATCACGATCAGCGAAGAAGCCCACTCAGCCATCACACGACGCCACTTCAACATCAATTGGCGGGAATCGGAGCATTATGATCTGGTGCTGAACACCGAGCGCATATCGATTGAGGAATGCACGGATGAGGTATTGGCGCTCGCTGAACGTCCGCAGTTTCAGGAAACAACGGAATCGCGGCAGATGCTTGCTAATCTGGCACTGGAGACGCATGTCCGCGCAGCGCTTCGCGCCGATCCTCGTACCACGAAGATTCACGTTACGATTACCGCAGACTGCGGTGCCTTGACCATCGCGGGTATGGTCGACCGCGCGAGCGAATCTATCGACGCGTCCGAAGTCGCCGCAGCGGTCCCCGGTGTCAAAAACGTCCGCAACGAGTTGAAGGTTGTCGCCGCATCACGCATCAAGCTCGGCGCGTGAGTTGCGGCTCCTGCAGAAGCGCTATCGTGAGCGCTTCTGCACCTGCGCACATCAGAGCTGTGGATTCAGCCGTTCCAGGCTCGAGTGGAGCTTGTTCAGTGCGTTGATATAAGCCTTGGCCGACGCCACCACGATGTCCGTGTCCGCGCCTTGGCCATTCACAATCCGGCCGGTCTTCGCTAAGCGCACCGTCACTTCTCCCTGTGAGTCGGTGCCGCTCGTTATGTTATTCACCGAATAGAGCAGCAACTCCGCACCGCTGGTCACCAGATTCTCGATCGCCTTGAACGAGGCGTCTACCGGCCCGCTTCCCTGTGCTTCCGATGGTTTTTCACGCCCGTTATCGGACAACACGATTTTTGCAAACGGCAATTCACCCGTTTCAGAGTGCGCCGTCAGCGACACCAGGTGGAAGCGCTCGTTTTCGACCTGCTCGAGATTTTCTTCGGTGATCAAAGCCTGCAGATCTTCGTCGAAGATTTCGCGTTTCTTGTCGGCAAGATCCTTGAAGCGTTTAAACGCCGTATTCAGCGCTTCCTCTGACGCGAGCTCTATGCCGATCTCATGCAGCCGGGTTTTGAATGCGTTGCGCCCGGACAATTTGCCGAGGGTCAGGCGATTATTAGTCCAGCCCACAGTTTCAGCACTCATGATTTCATACGTCTCGCGATGCTTGAGCACGCCGTCCTGATGGATGCCCGATTCATGCGCAAACGCATTGGCGCCGACGATCGCCTTGTTCGGCTGCACGGGATAGCCGGTGATGCCGGAGACAAGTTTGGAAGCAGGCACGATCTGGGTTGCATCAATGTCCGTGTCGCACGGAAACACGTCCTGCCGTGTGCGCACGGCCATGACGAGTTCTTCGAGAGAGGCGTTGCCGGCGCGCTCGCCAAGCCCATTGATAGTGCACTCGACTTGACGTGCTCCGTTCAGCACTGCTGATAAGGAGTTCGCTACCGCAAGACCGAGGTCGTTATGACAGTGGACGGACCAGATCGCCTTGTCTGAATTCGGAATGCGCTCACGCAATTGACGTATTAGGCCGCCAAAATGCTCGGGCAATGTATAGCCGACGGTGTCGGGCACGTTGATGGTCGTCGCGCCAGCAGCAATCACCTGCTCGAGTATGCGGCATAGGAAGTCGATGTCCGAACGACCGGCGTCCTCGGGAGAGAATTCTACGTTGTCCGTATATTCGCGTGCCCATGTTACGGCGCGCACCGCCTGATCGATGACCTGCGACGGTTCCATGCGCAGCTTCTTTTCCATATGGATGGGGCTTGTCGCAATGAACGTATGCACGCGCGGCGATTTGGCGCCTCGCACTGCCTCGCCGCAGCGGCGTACGTCTTTCTCATTCGCACGTGCCAGACCGCATACGGTACTGTCGCGCACCGCCGCCGCGACTGCTTTGACCGACTCGAAATCACCGTCGCTAGCCGCCGGAAATCCCGCTTCTATTACATCGACCCGCATGCGTTCGAGATGACGCGCGATACGCAGCTTTTCTTCCTTCGTCATCGACGCGCCAGGGCTCTGCTCGCCATCGCGCATGGTGGTATCGAATATGATCAACTTTTCTTTTTTCATGACTGTCTCCGCACCTTCTTCGTGCACGCCAACCGGCGCGCACACGGGATTAAACGATCGTTCCGGGCGACATTTCTGCCCGGCCGCACTACAACTTCTGAATGTATGTAGAGTGTTTAGCGCGCAACGCGCAGCAGCAGGCCGGCCGGCAGAACGCTGGCGCGAAGGGGAACTGAATTGGCCTGATACCGGGGAGTCATGTCGCAAATATAAACGGTTTGAGCGGCACTGGCAACTGGCGTTACGACGAAGGCGGCAGCGGCGAGCGCGAAACATTCCGTCGCCGGGCCATGCTCCAGGCGGCGAGTACGTAGCCGGATAGCGCGTAGCACACAAAGACGAGAAACAGTAATTCCGGCAGGGTACTCGACATCGCCACCAGCCCGACTACCGAAAGCGCAATCGCGACGAGCACCGGGAAGGAAACGCTTTTGCGCGGATTAATATCTTTTCCGCTGTAGTACTTGAAATTGCTGACCATCGTCAGTCCGGCGAACGTAGTTAAGATCCACGCAAACCATTTCACGTCACTGCCCTGAATCTGGTGCTCGCTCATCGCCCATACGAGTCCCGCCACGAGACATGCGGCAGCGGGACTTGGCAGTCCCTGAAAGAAGCGTTTGTCGGCGACCTCGAGCTGGGTGTTGAAACGCGCGAGACGCAAGGCGGCGCAGGCGCAGTAAATGAAGGCAGCGATCCAGCCGAGCTTCGTCGTCACCCATGGTCCGAGCAGCGGGATGTTTTGCGCAGCGGAAAAATCTCTGAGCGCCCATTCGTACATTACCAGGGCCGGTGCGACTCCGAAGGACACCATGTCCGACAGACTGTCGTATTCAGCGCCGAAAGCACTTTGGGTATGCGTGAATCGCGCCACCCGTCCGTCGAGGCCGTCGAAAACCAGCGCCACAAAAATCGCGAGCGCCGACTGGTCGAAGTGCCCGTTCATGGCCTGCACGATCGAAAAGAAGCCCGCAAACAGCGCGACGGTCGTGAATAGATTGGGCAGCCAGTAGATCCCGCGCCGGCGGATTCTGCCGCTCTTGCCGAGCCATTTGTCGCGGCGCTCGTACATGAAAGTCACAATTGTGCGAGCACCGTTAGCGTTGCATACACCTTGTCGCCCACGCTGACTTTAGCCGTCGCAGTCAGCGGCAAGTAGACGTCGACCCGTGAGCCGAAACGGATGAAGCCATAACGCTGACCGCGCGTGAGCCTGTCTCCCGCCTTCACGTAGCACAGTATCCGTCGCGCGATCAGACCGGCTACCTGTACGCACGTCACATCCAGACCGCCCGGCGTCTTGATCCATAGCGCATTGCGCTCGTTTTCCAGTGATGCCTTTGCGAGCGATGCATTCAGAAACGTGCCCGGGTGATACCACACTTCGCGCACTTCACCGTCCACCGGACTGCGGTTCGAGTGCGCGTTGAACACATTCATGAACACGCTGAATTTAAGCGCCTCACGTTTAAGGTAAGGGTCTTCGGCGCGTTCGACAACCACGACGCGGCCGTCGGCCGGCGACAGCACAAGGCGTTCTTCTGATGCGATCACGCGCGCGGGATCGCGGAAAAACTGGATTACGAAAAGGGTGATCACCCAGCACAGGAGCGCCCACGGCCACGCCGCGGTGAGCGTAACGACGATTGCCACAACGACGGCGATGGCAGTGAACAGCCAGCCTTCGCGCGCCAACATAGGATGCGGATAATGACTCATGCAGGTGAAGACTCGTAAGAGGAGCTGTCAGCGGAGCAGATGTAACCGGCAACTTGCTCCGTCGGCCTCAATCCAAACAGCAACGCTAGTTCCTGGTCTGGTCGACGAGCTTGTTTTTCTTGATCCAGGGCATCATGTCGCGCAGTTTCGCGCCGACGATCTCGATCTGGTGCTGGCGGCCGATGCGGCGCATCGCGTTCAGCTTCGTGGCGCCGGTCTGGTTTTCGAGCAGGAATTCCTGCGCATAGGCGCCGGTCTGAATTTCCTTCAGGATCTTGCGCATCTCATTTTTCGTTTCTTCGGTTACGATGCGCGGCCCACGCGTGAAGTCGCCATACTCGGCGTTGTTCGAGATCGAATAACGCATGTTAGCAATGCCGCCTTCGTACATGAGATCAACAATCAGCTTCAACTCGTGCAGGCATTCGAAATAGGCCATCTCGGGCGCATAACCTGCCTCGGTGAGCACTTCGAAGCCGGCTTGTACCAGCGCTGTCGCGCCACCACACAATACCGTCTGCTCGCCGAACAAATCGGTTTCCGTCTCTTCCTTGAAAGTCGTTTCGATAACGCCGGCCTTGCCGCCGCCGATCGCCGCGGCGTATGACATCGCCATATCACGTGCTTTCTTGGAGGAATCCTGGTGAATGGCGATGAGCATGGGCACGCCGCCGCCTTGTGCATACGTCGAGCGTACGGTGTGACCGGGCGCCTTAGGCGCGACCATCACAACGTCGAGATCGTCGCGCGGCGCCACCTGGCCGTAGTGAATATTGAAACCGTGCGCGAATGCCAGCGTTGCGCCTTTTTTGATATTCGCGGCGACTTCTTCGCGGTAGACCTTTGCGATATGCTCGTCGGGCATGAGCATCATCACAAAATCTGCGCCTTTGATTGCGTCGCCGACCTCTTGTACGTCAAGACCGGCTTTTTTTGCTTTCTCCCAGGACGCGCCATCGCGACGCAGGCCCACGGTCACTTTGACGCCGGAATCATGCAGGTTGAGCGAATGCGCGTGGCCCTGCGATCCGTAGCCCACGATGGTAACTTTCTTCCCCTTGATAAGTGACAGGTCAGCGTCTTTGTCGTAATAGACTTTCATGGTTCCCTCGTTGATAAAGCATGATTGGCTGCACGGTAAGCGGATGGCCGCGCCAATTCCCGCAGACGCGTGCGCCTTTCGCGTTCGCCCGCTATGTTCTTAGTACCCGATCGCCGCGACCGATGCCGGATGCGCCCGTTCGCACGGTTTCCAGAATCGCGCTTCGATCGATTGCGCTCAGGAAGGCATCGAGCTTGGAACCGGTGCCGGTAAGCTCGATGGTGTAATCCTTATCGGTTACATCGATGATGCGTCCGCGGAAAATATCTGCCATACGCTTCATTTCCTCGCGGTCTTTGCTCACCGCGCGAACTTTGACCAGCATGAGCTCACGTTCGATATGAACACCATCTGAAAGATCGATGACTTTGACGACCTCGATCAGCTTGTTCAATTGCTTGGTAATCTGCTCGATGACTTCATCCGAGCCCGTCGTGACGATAGTCATGCGCGATAGCGACGCATCTTCCGTCGGTGCAACCGTAAGCGATTCGATGTTGTAGCCGCGCGCCGAGAATAAGCCCGAGACGCGTGACAACGCGCCCGGCTCGTTCTCGAGAAGAACGGAGATGATGTGCCGCATCACCGTCCCGCTACAGGTCTTCGGAGCCGAGCAGCATCTCGGTCAGGCCTTTGCCAGCCTTCACCATCGGCCACACGTTCTCGGTCTGATCGGTGATGAAGTCCATGAAGACCAACCGGTCTTTGAGCTTGAACGCTTCTTTGAGAGCCGGCTCTACGTCCGACGGCTTTTCGATGAGCATGCCGACGTGGCCATACGCCTCTGCGAGTTTCATGAAATCAGGCAGTGCGTTCATGTACGACTCGGAGTAGCGGCTTGAATAGTCCACCTGCTGCCACTGCCGTACCATGCCGAGATAGCGGTTATTGAGATTGATCACCTTGATTGGCAGATGGTACTGCTTGCACGTGGACAACTCCTGAATGCACATCTGGATGCTGCCTTCGCCCGTAACGCACGCAACATCGGCGCCTGGATTTCCGAGACGCACGCCCATTGCCGCAGGCAGGCCGAATCCCATCGTGCCAAGCCCGCCCGAATTTATCCAGCGCCGGGGCTTATCGAACTTGTAAAACTGCGCTGCCCACATCTGATGCTGGCCGACATCGGAGGTAACGAATGCTTCGCCCTTCGTCACCTCGTACAACTTCTCGAGCACATACTGCGGCTTGATGATCTTACTGTTGCGCTCGTACTTGAGGCAGTTGCGGCCTCGCCACTCGTCGATCTGAGTCCACCATGACTTGAGCGCTATCGCGTCGGGCTTTTCCTTTGCTGCCTGCAACTGGCGCGTCAAGTCCTGCAGCACCTCGCGCACATTACCCACTATGGGCACATCTACTTTGACACGCTTCGAAATGGACGACGGATCGATGTCGATGTGGATGATGCTGCGCGGTTCCTCGAAGAAATGCGCCGGATTGCCGATCACGCGATCGTCAAAGCGCGCGCCGATGGCAAGCAGCACATCGCAATGCTGCATAGCCATGTTCGCTTCGTACGTGCCATGCATACCGAGCATGCCCACGAACTGGCGGTCCGTTGCCGGATAACCGCCGAGACCCATCAGGGTATTGGTACACGGAAAATTGAGCATGCGCACGAGTTGCGCCAACTCCGGCGCCGCGTTACCCAGCACCACCCCGCCGCCCGTATATATCATCGGCCGCTTAGCGCGATTCAGTAGCTGCACTGCTTTTCTGATTTGCCCCGCGTGACCTTTAACGACAGGGTTATACGAACGCATGCTGATCGACTTTGGATAATTGAATTCAGCAGTATGATCAGGACGCGTGATGTCTTTCGGGATGTCGACCACCACTGGTCCTGGGCGGCCGCTGGCGGCGATATAGAAAGCTTTTTTGATCGTAGCGGCGATGTCTTTTACGTCTTTGATTAGAAAATTGTGCTTCACGCACGGGCGCGTGATGCCGACCGTATCGCATTCCTGAAAAGCGTCCTGTCCAATCGCGTGCGTCGGCACCTGACCGGTGATGATGACCAGTGGAATTGAATCCATGTACGCCGTCGCGATTCCGGTGATCGCGTTCGTGACACCCGGTCCGGACGTCACCAGAGCCACGCCGATTTTTTCGGTCGACCGGGAGTAGCCGTCCGCGGCGTGAACCGCGCCCTGCTCATGCCGCACGAGTATGTGCTTGACCTTGTCCTGCTTGAAGAGCTCATCGTAGAGGTAGAGCACAGCGCCGCCCGGATACCCGAACAAGTACTCGACGCCTTCTTCCTGCAGGCACCGCACCACGATCTCTGCACCGTTAAGTTCTTTTTTGCCTGCGTCCTGCCGGTTTTCGGCGAGAATTTCCGGGCGATCGAGTTCCATAACGTATGCCTTGCCGTCAATCGGCAAAAAAGAGAGAACCTCGGACAATAACGCCTGCGCGCTGTTTGGTCAAGGTAAAGGCCTGATTAAATAGGGCGAAACCCAAGTTACCGTTGCACTGCCAGCAGTAACTTGCAGGGGCGGTGCGTTTTGCTAATATGCCGTGGATTCGTGCTCCCGGCACGCTGAGGTCAACGAGGGCGAGCGCTATTTTCGTCGGCGCACGTCTGAAGAAATCAATAAACACTCAAGCGACCGGGCAGGATCAGAGAGGTGGATTGCACTGGCTACCCGCAAGGAACTTTCCGATTTTCTCGCATCGGTGGAACGTCGCGCCTATAAACAATCGCTGTTTGCCGTACGTGACGAGCATGTTGCGCTGGACGCCGTGCAGGACGCGATGATGAAGCTTTCGGAAAAATACTCAACGCGTCCCCCGGGCGAGCTGCCAATGCTGTTTCAGCGGATTCTGCAGAACACAATTCGCGATTATTTCCGCCGGCAAAAAGTGCGGTCGCTGTGGAGCACGCAGATCTCGTCACTGTCCACTAGCGAGGACGAGGATCACGACCCGCTTGAAACTTTGGAGAGCGCGTCTGACTCCAACGGCGGAGGCAGTCCTGCCGACGCCCTGCAGCAGGCTCAAACACTTGAAACGATTGAGAAAGCATTGCGTCAGTTGCCTGAGCGTCAACGTCAGGCCTTCATCCTGCGTTACTGGGAGGAAATGGATGTTGCCGAAGCGGCGGCCGTGATGGGTTGCTCGCAAGGGAGCGTGAAGACCCACTGCTCACGGGCCACTCACGCTCTCGCGGCGTTGTTGAAAGATAAAGGGATATCGTTATGAACGAACAGGAACTGGCGAACAAAGTTGTCCAGCACCTGAACCAGGGCTTGGGCACCATCAAGCAAGGCACCCTGTATCAGCTTCAGTCCGCGCGCCAGGCAGCACTGGACCATTATCGCGAAGCACCGCAACCCGTGCTAGGCATGGCGTGGGCAGGCGATGTCGCTGCGCGCCTTGGAGCGAGTCGCTATATGAACGGCCGCAATATGCTGGCCGGCGGACTGTTGCTGCTGAGCCTCATCGGCGTCACTTACTGGCAGACAGCTATGCAATCGATGGACATTGCCGATATCGACGCGAGTTTGCTGACGAGTGAGTTACCGATCAATGCTTATCTCGACAGCGACTTTGAGGCATGGGTAAAGCGTACGTCGCAATAGTTTTGGGTTTGTGTCTCGCGGGCCCTGCGCACGCCGCCTCGCCAATCGCGACGAAAAACGCGACTGCTCAGCCAAAGCCGGCTAAGCCCGAGTGGTCCGCCCTCACTTCTGCGCAGCAAAGCGTACTCGCGCCGCTCAAGGATGACTGGAGCGAGCTCGATAGCACGCGCCGCGCGAAGTGGGTCAAGGTCGCGAACCGTTACCCCAAGATGAAGCCCGAGGAGCGCGAGCGATTGCAGGCGCGCATGAAAGAGTGGGCGAATCTCAGCACCGAAGAACGTCGCGCAATACGCCAAAAATATCTCGCCATCAAAAAGATGCCGCCTTCGAGCCGCGAACAGCTGAAGGTGCAATGGCAGCAATACCAGCAGTCGCTCGTTGCCAAGCCGGACACGAAGGGCGAAATTACGCCCGCCAGCAATCCGCAGTAATTACCACAGCTCCTTACGCTTGCGTGACCGCTCAGCGCCCGCTGGCAATTTGCTCAATGCCGGTCTTTGGCGGCGTACGGGCAGCATGTTCTATGAACTGCTACTGCTCGTGGCAATTTTTTTCGTCGCCGGCTGGGTATTTCTGCTGATCGGTCAGCTACTGCCGCCGCACATAAGCCGGCCGCTATTCCAGGTCTATCTATTAACTACAAGCGCCGCTTACTTTGTGTATTGCTGGACGCACGGGGGGCAGACGTTGCCAATGAAAACCTGGCGCATCCGCCTGGTCGATCGCAACGGCGACACGGTGACCGTGAGATTGGCGATCAAGCGCTATCTTCTGGCGCTCGTAAGTCTGGCGCTTTGCGGCGCCGGATTTGTGTGGGCAATCGTCGATCAGGACCGGCAGTTTCTGCACGACAGGCTCGCCGGCACGCGCATTATCGATACGACGTGAATTTGTCTGCTTTGCTAGCAAGGAAGCGTGCGCTCACCTGCGCTCGCCCCACCACATCATGCCGATCGCCAACGTCAGGAACATCAGCGTGGGTAAGATTGCGCTCCAGAATGGCGGCCAGTCACGTAACAGCCCGAGAAAAGTAAACAGCCGCCCGAGCATCGCAAAGCCGATACCGAGCATGATGCCGGCAAACACCTTGCCCCCCACGCCGCCGGCACGCTGCTGGTAATACGCAAATGGCAAGGCGAGCACCATCATAACTAGCACCGCCAGCGGGTAAACGAGCTTGTTCCAGAAAGCAATTTCGTGGCGCGCGGTTTGCTGGTTGTTCTCGCGTAAGTGCTGCACATAAAAGTACAGCGACCATGCGGACATTTGCTCGGGCACGACCAGAAGAACACTCAGTAGGGCCGGCTCAAGGACTGATCGCCATTCGGCCTGCGGAAGCCGGCTCACCGTCGTCCTGCGTTCTTCAAACGTTGTCTGCACGACCTCACTCAGGCGCCACAAGTTTCCATGGGTGTAATCACCTCGCTTGGCAAGACTGATCTTGCGCAAGCGGTGATCAGTGTCGAACTCGTAGATTTTGATACCGAGCAAGACTGAGTTCGGCAGCACTTCGGTCACATTCACGAAGTTCCGCTCATCTTTCACCCACAAACCCGAGCGGAACTCCTGCGCAATCACGCCGGTGACCGCCGTCGTGCGCAATTGCTGTGCAAAGCGTTCGGCAGGCGGCGCTACGAACTCGCCGATGGCGAAAGTCAATATGGAAAATAAGAGGCCTACCTGGACCAGTGTCCATGCCATCCTTGGGATCGAGACGCCCGAAACACGCATCACCGTGTATTCCGAGTTGGCGACCAGTTGCGCGATTGCAAACAGCGTGCCAATCAGTGCCGCGATCGGAAAAAGCTCATAAACATGCCCGGGGACGCTCAGCAGCACGAAAGCGAAGATATGCGGCAACCGGTATCCGCCTCTACCCAGGTCACCAAGCTCGTGGATCAGGTCGAGGAAGGAAAACAGCATCAAAAGCGCCGCAAATACGAGCAGAGTAGAAGTCGTGATCTCCGCGGAAAGATAGCGCTTGATTACTCTCATTTAAGGTAACGGAAAATCGAAAACAGGGTAAGCCGCTTGAAAAAGAGCAGTACCAGAAAAGCAATCATGATCGCGTGGACACCTAAAACGCCGACGGTGAGGCTGATACGCTGCTGCGCGATCCACGCCTGCGCGATACTGATAACGTTGTTGTAGATCATGTACACCAGAATCGCCATGACGAGATTCAGCGAACGCCCGGCGCGCGGATTCACGAATGAAAGCGGAATGGCGAGTAGCGCCAGGATGAGTGCCGACAAGGGCAGACCCATGCGCCAAGCCAACTCGCCTTGATTGAGCGGGCTCGGATTGCGCAACAGCGTTAACGTGGGGAGCGACTTTGCGGACGGCACGGATGCTTTCGCATCGCGCGATTCGATGCGCATGGCGTAGCGCTCGAACTCACTGACTTTGTATTCAACTGTGCCAGGTGTGCCTTCGTAGCGCCGGCCGTTGACCAGTACGAGAAAGCGATCGCCGTTCTGCGCGGTTTCCAGAAATCCGCGCTTCGCTACCATCACGCCGGTTTTCTGGTGCTGCGTTGAGCTCACAAAGACATTGGCGACTACGTTCTCCCCTTCATTGACACTTTCGACGAAGAACACGCGGTCGTTTTGCTTCGACTCGCGAAAGACACCTGGCGTGACCTGCGAGACGTCATCGCGATTGTCCATATAAGTCCTGAACTCTTCGCTCTTGGTTACCGACCAGGGCGAAAGAAGCAGACTTAATAGCGCGACGAGCAGCACGATCGGCAATGCAAATGACAGTACGGGCCGCACCCAGCCCGTCAGGCTCATGCCCGCACTGAACCACACGATCATTTCGGAATCGCGGTACGTGCGCGTCAGCGTCATCAATACCGCGATGAACAGTGTCAACGACATCAGCACCGGCAGATAATTGAATGAAGTGAAAGCGAGCAGCGCGAACACGCCGCTGAACGTAATCGAGCCTCCGGCGGCGAGACCGAGAAAACGCACGAGTTGCGTTGTCACGGTTATGCCGAGCAGCACTACAAACGTCGCGATCGCAGTGCCGGCGCATTCCCGTACCAGCGAATTATGAAAAATCTTCACGCGGATACGTTTTTGATTTTTGCACGGAGAGCGAAGATAATCGCTGCTTTCCGCCAACCATCAACCCCAGGAGAACGGCGTGGAATTTAGCATAAAAAGCGGTAGCCCGGAGCGGGCCCGCGCCGACTGTATCGTCGTCGGCGTGTTCGAGCCGCGCAAGCTAACGCGCGCCGGCGACACACTCGATCGGGCGACTAACGGACACGTCGGCGCTATTCTGAAACGCGGCGACATGGAAGGGAAAGCTGGCGCGACGCTGATGCTGCATGACGTGCCGAACGTTGCGGCCGGTCGCGTACTGTTGGTCGGTTTGGGCCGTGAAGGCGAGTTCGATGAGCGCAAGTACCTTACAGCAGTCGGCAAGGTCGTTGCGGCACTGACTGAAACCGGCGTTCGCGAAGCGGTGCTGTGTATGTCTGCGATCTTGAACAATCGCGATGTTGCCTGGCATGCGATGCAAGCTGCGATCGCCGCCAGTGATGCGTCGTATCGCTTCGATAGCATGAAAAGCAAACGCGAACCGGCGCGCGGCATTTCAGCGCTCACGTTGCTCGTCACCGACCGCGTGGAGTTGAGCTCGGCGGAAAAGGCGGTCGCTCAGGGTGCCGCGATCGCGCACGGCATGAGCCTCGCAAAAGATCTCGGCAATCTTCCCGCGAATGTATGCACGCCATCGTACCTTGCGGACGCCGCACGAAAGCTTGCGAAGGAGCAGCGACTCGAGATCGAAGTACTGCAGCGCAAGGAAATGAAGAAGCTGGGCATGGGCTGCCTGCTTTCCGTGGCGCGCGGCAGCGATGAGCCTCCGCGGCTGATCGTGCTCAAGTACGCGGGGGCTGCAAGCAGCGAAAAGCCTTACGCGCTGGTCGGCAAGGGCGTTACCTTCGATACGGGCGGCATCTCTCTTAAGCCATCGGCGGAGATGGATGAGATGAAGTTCGACATGTGCGGCGCGGCGAGCGTGCTGGGCACGCTGCGCGCGGTCGCCGAATTGAAGCTGCCCATCAATGTGATCGGCATCGTGCCGGCGACGGAGAACATGCCCAGCGGTTCGGCCACCAAGCCCGGCGATATCTTTACAAGTATGTCGGGCCAAACGGTCGAGGTACTGAATACCGATGCCGAAGGACGGCTCATTTTGTGCGACGCGCTGACCTACGCCGAACGCTTCGAGCCGCAGGCTGTGATCGACATCGCGACCCTTACGGGTGCATGCGTGATTGCGCTTGGCCATGTCGCCAGCGGCCTTTTTGCAAACGATGATGACCTTGCCGATGAACTGCTTGAAGCTGGGCAGACGGCGTACGATCGCACATGGCATCTGCCGCTATGGGATGACTATCAGGAGCAGTTGAAAAGCAACTTCGCCGATTTCGCGAATATTGGCGGCCGCCCGGCAGGCAGTGTCACCGCCGCATGTTTCCTCGCCCGATTTACCAAGAAAATGAAATGGGCGCATCTGGATATCGCGGGCATCGCCTGGAAGTCCGGTACTGCAAAAGGTTCGACCGGACGCCCGGTACCGCTGCTGACCCAGTTTCTTATCAATCGCGCCGGGCGCAAAAGCAAAGTGAAAGGCCGTCGCGCGTAAAATTTGACTCCAAGCAAGGGCGTGCCCTTCGAACCGCGGCATGAGATATGACAAAAATCGATTTCTATTATCACGTCGAGAATAAATTTCAGACCGCATGCTCACTGAGTGCGAAAGCGTATGCACGCGGCATGAAGGTGCTCGCGTTCTGCGCGGACGCCGAAGCGAGCCAGAAATTCAGCCGCATGTTATGGACCGCTCCGGCGTTGAGTTTCATTCCGCACTGCACCGCAGACGATAAACTGGCGCCGGTTACACCGGTCATCGTCGACCATGCCGGTGCCAATCCGATCCACGACGATGTGCTCATCAATCTGCGCACGGAACGGCCGCCGTTCTTCAGTCGTTTCCAGCGACTGGTCGAGATCGTAACGCTCGATGAGGAGGATCGCGAGCTCGCACGCGACCGCTTCAAGTTTTATCGCGACCGCGGTTACGCCATCGAAAATCACGATTTGAGCAAGAGTCCGCAGTAACCGGTCCGATCGATGGCCGACGAACGAGAAAACAATCCGCTCCAAGACGATGATGTACTCGGGCGAGCTGATGCGCTGCTGAACAAGCACCGCGCAGGTGCCCGGCAGGTAAAGCCCACGCAATCAATCGCTGCGTCGGCGGACGACCTTGCTGCCGAAGATGACGCCATCCCGACGCTGACGGATATCGTCGACTTATCCGCGATGGCACCTCGTGCAACGAATGCAATTGCGATCGACCCGCCACCTGGCAACACCCGTGAAACGGAACCCAAGCGCGGCGAAATCATCTCGCGCGTGCAGACGCAGAACCTCGAACACGTCGTATTTCAGAGGTTGAAGCAGGGTCTCGATGCGCACATTGCGGACGTATTGCAGCAGCGATTTATGCCAGAGATGGCGGGTGCGCTCGACCAGGCTCTGCACCGCATCAGCGATGATCTCAAGTCGAACATCGACGCCGTGGTGCGCGCTTCGATCCAGGAAAGCGTCAGTCACGAACTGAAGCAACTACGATTTACGTCAAGTGCAGCACCCGTGCAGGCCCGGGAGGCGCCGGCAACGACCGTTGCAAGGTCCAACACCTCCAAGCCCGTCGAACCGATAGCGGTGCAGGACGGGCTGGAGGCAGATGCAGGCGCCGTTATAATGCCCGGCCCTTCAGAGCCGATTGCACCGCCCTTGGAACTCGCTAAAAGCTTCGATCCTCATGCGATCGAAAGCCGCTGGTACCCTGAATGGGAAAGCCGCGGTTATTTCACGCATTCGGCGGACCCGTCACGCCCTGCGTACTCGATCCAGTTGCCGCCGCCAAATGTCACTGGAACGCTGCACATGGGCCACGCGTTTCAGCAAACGCTCATGGATGTGCTGGTGCGTTACCACCGCATGCTGGGATACAACGTCAACTGGATCATCGGCACCGATCATGCGGGAATCGCCACCCAGATCGTAGTGGAGCGGCAGCTCGAAGCCGAAGGCAAGACGCGCCATGATCTCGGCGCTACGCCGGAGGCCGCACGCGCCAATTTCATCCGACGCGTATGGCAATGGAAGCAGGAATCCGGATCTACCATCACACGCCAGATGCGCCGGCTCGGTGTATCCGGCAACTGGGCGTACGCCGACTCCGAAGGGCAGCGCGCCGGCTACTTCACGATGGACGAGAAGATGTCGCGCGCCGTCGTCGAGGTATTCGTGCGCCTGTACGATGAAGGCCTCATCTATCGAGGCAAGCGGCTGGTCAATTGGGACCCGGTGCTCGGCACGGCGGTGTCTGATCTCGAAGTGGACAGCGAAGAAGAGGACGGGACCATCTGGGAGATCCGTTATCCATTGTCCGATGGCAGCGGCTCGGTCGTAGTCGCCACAACGCGACCGGAAACAATGCTCGGCGACGTCGCCGTCGCTGTGAATCCAGAGGATGCCCGGTACCAGCATCTCCTGGGAAAGGAAATAACCTTACCGCTTACATTCCGGTCGATTCCGGTGATAGCGGACACTTACGTCGATCGTGACTTCGGCACCGGCTGCGTCAAGATCACGCCGGCACACGACTTCAACGATTACAAGGTATGGGAAAGACACCGCAGCGAGCTGCTTGAGCCGCTCAGCATTTTTACGCTAGACGCCAAAGTCAAAACGACGCTGCACGACGATACGAATGGCAAAGGATCAGCCGGTAGTCGCGGTCGAGACAGTGGTCCTTCGCCCTATGATTTCATTCCTCAGGCGTATCGTGGCCTCGATCGCTTTGCAGCACGCAAGCTCATAGTGGCCGACTTGCAGGCGCAAGGATTCCTGGTCTCCGAGAAACCGTACAAACTGCGAGTGCCGCGTTCAGGGCGCACCGGTGTGATCGTCGAACCGATGCTCACCGATCAGTGGTTCGTAAAAATGGATGGGCTCGCGCGAGCAGGCCTCGATGCCGTCGCGCAGGGCGATGTCAGATTTTTCCCGGAACATTGGGCGTCCACCTATAACCAGTGGCTTGAAAATATCCAGGACTGGTGCATCTCGCGTCAGCTGTGGTGGGGGCATCAGATACCGGCATGGTATGACGAGCACGGAAATGTCTACGTTGCGCACAGCGAGGAAGAAGCACGGATTAAATTCGCATCGCGCCTTTCTCCAGAAACCGCGTTGCGCCGCGATGACGATGTGCTCGACACGTGGTTTTCTTCGGCGCTGGTGCCGTTCAGCTCCCTGGGCTGGCCGCAGAAAACCGCTGACCTGGAGATGTTCCTGCCGTCATCAGTGCTTGTAACCGGGTTCGACATCATTTTCTTCTGGGTCGCACGCATGGTCATGATGACCTTGCACTTCACGGGGAAAGTTCCGTTTCGTCACGTTTACATCAACGCGCTCGTGCGGGACGCGGATGGACAGAAGATGTCGAAGTCGAAAGGCAATACGCTCGATCCTCTCGATCTCATCGACGGCATTTCACTGGATGATCTAGTGCGCAAATCGACTACCGGCCTGCTGCGCGCCGAACACCAGGCGAAGATCGAAACTTACGTGCGCAAGAATTACCCGGCCGGGATAGCGTCGTTTGGCGTCGATGCACTGCGTTTTACTTTTGCTTCGCTCGCGACATTTGCCCGCACCCTGAATTTCGATTTGAGCCGATGCGAAGGCTATCGAAATTTCTGCAACAAGCTTTGGAACGCTACACGCTTCGTGCTGATGAATTGCGAGGGCAAAGACACCGGCCGCGATCGCTCGCTGCCGCTTGAATTGTCAGTCGTCGATAAATGGATCATCAGCCGTCTGCAACGCGCCGAAGCGGCGGCGGCCAGCGGCTTCGAAGAATACCGGTTCGACAACGCGGCGCGCGCGATTTATGAGTTCGTATGGGACGAGTATTGCGATTGGTACCTCGAATTTGCCAAGGTGCGGCTGCAAACCGGCAACGAGGCGCAGCAGCGCGCGACGCGGCGCACACTCGTTCGGGTGCTGGAAGCAACCCTGCGGCTCTCTCATCCGATCATTCCCTTCATCACGGAAGAGCTGTGGCAAAAGGTGAGGCCGCTTGCGACCGCCGCTGGCAATGACGTCGACGAACAACACGCCACGATCATGCTTCAGCCGTATCCGCGCATGGATGCGAGCTCGATCGACGAGCATGCCGAGGAGCAAATCGCCTTATTGAAACAGCTAACGAATGCCTGCCGCACTTTGCGCAGTGAGATGAATATCGGACCGCAACAAAAAGTGCCATTACTTGCGCAAGGCGATGCCACGACGCTGGTCGCATTTACGCCGTATATGCTGCCGCTGGCGCGGCTGTCCGAGGTTACCGTGGTCGAAGAACTGCCGGACGCAGACGCAGCTGTGTCGATCATCGATGATTACAAGCTCATGCTGAAAATCGAGATTGACCGGGCGGCTGAGCGTGAGCGTCTCGGCAAAGAGATCGTGCGTCTGGAAGGCGAAATCACGCGCACCGAAGCCAAGCTGTCGAATACAAAATTTGTTGAGCGCGCGCCTGCCGCGGTAGTCGAGCAGGAACGCAGCCGTCTTGTCCAGTTCGAGGCTACTCGCGCCAAGCTCCAAGCGCAGCTCGAGCGGCTCGGATGATCGTTCGCAGCCGACGCGCCTTCAGCGAATCGCCCAGCTACAAACGACCTGACTCTTTGCGCGCGGCATCATGATCCACGCGCTGCGCGCATTTCGCTACCGCAACTTCCGTCTGTACTTTTTCGGCCAATCGCTATCGCTGCTCGGTACATGGGTGCAGCAGGTCGCGATGAGCTGGCTCGTGTATCGCATGACCGGATCTGCATTCCTGCTCGGCGTTACTGCATTTGCGAGCCAGATTCCGATACTGGTGTTCGCGCCGCTCGGCGGTTTATGGGCTGACCGCTATAACCGGCGCAAGCTCCTCATCTGGTCGCAGGTCTTCGCGCTGGTTCAGGCATTGGTGCTTGCTGCGCTAATTTACTCAGATGTCGTGGAGGTATGGCACGTACTTGTGATGGCCTTGCTGCTGGGCGTCGTGATGGCCACCGATACGCCCATCCGGCAATCGTTTGTCTCCGAGCTTGTCCCGACCCAGCATGATCTACCCGGCGCGATTGCAATGAACGGTTTCGTGCAGAACGCCGGCCGCATGATAGGGCCCACCATCGCCGGCATACTGATTGCCGTCTCGAGTGAAGCGTTTTGCTTCCTCGCCAACGGCATCAGCAAGGCGATCGTAGTTTGGGTGATTGTTTCCATGCACATTGAAACCGCGCCTGTGAAGGCGGCACGCGCTTCTTTGTGGCGCGGCCTCAAGGAAGGCGCGAAGTACGCCATCGACCTCATACCCGTGCGCGTGTTGCTCCCGATCGTCGCACTTGTGAGCTTTATGGCGACGCCCTACCAGGCCTTGATGCCGATATTCGCGGCGGAGGTTTTCCAGGGTGACGCGCGCATGCTCGGTTTCCTGATCGGTGCCGCGGGATTTGGCGGCTCGACCGGGCTTATTTATCTCGCGTCACGTCGCAACGTGAGAGGACTGGCGCGCCACATCGCATTCGGTGCCTTCCTTGCCGGCGCGAGCCTGATGGTGTTCGGCGAATCGCGATTGCTGTGGCTTTCGCTCGCTGCTATCTGGCTGACTGGCTTCGGCATAATTCTAGTCGGCATGGGTGTGAGCATGATTCTGCAGACGATTGTGGCCGACGAGAAACGCGGGCGCGTCATGAGCTTCTTCACGGTGGCATTCCTCGGCGCGAGTCCGCTTGGTAGTTTTGCTGCCGGTGCGCTTGCACATCAGATCGGCGCCGGCCACACACTGTTCATCGGCGGCACTTGCTGTGTGGCCGGCGCTATCGTTCTCCGACGCAAGCTGCCGTGGCTGCGCCAACATATGCGCGAGATCTACCTTCGGCTCGGCGTCATTGAATCTTCACGTCAGCGCTGACTCCGCGAGCTCGAGCGTCCGTTAATTGCACCCCCGACATGCCGCAGATACACTGAGAAATGGACACCGATGTCGTTGCACCGATAGCGATGGCCGCGGGGCTTGGCTGGGCGAGCGGCCTGCGACTTTACGCGGTGCTATTTTTTCTCGGCGTTCTGCACTATTTCGGCTTCATAGTCCTGCCTTCACACCTCCAGATTGTTGCGCATCCGGCGGTTATGGCCGCCGCAGGCAGCATGTTCCTGTTCGAATTCGGCGCAGACAAAATTCCCGGCTTCGACAGTGTGTGGGATGCATTTCAGACATTCGTTCGCATACCGGGCGGTGCACTGCTCGCGGCGGCTGCGGTCGCGGATCATAGCGGCGCATTCACCCTTGCAGCTGCGATTCTGGGTGGCACGCTTGCAGCCGGCGCCCATTTCACGAAATCGGCCGGCCGCGTCCTCATTAATACGTCACCCGAGCCGTTTACTAATTGGACCGCGTCGCTCAGTGAAGATGCGCTTGCGGCCGGCACGGTGTGGTTCGCGTTCACCCACCCGCTGGTGCTCGGGGTCATGCTTATTATCTTCGTGCTCTTGATGATCTGGCTGTTACCGAAATTGTGGCGCGGGGTTCGACTCGTCATCGGCGCTGTACGCCGATTACTGGGCGCACAAGCAGGTTGAATGAGCATACGCGAAGCTGCGAGACAAACGATGTGTCTCCCGCGCTGCTGCACGCTGCTTGAGAGCGCAAATTTTAGCGCCGGTCGCGCGCAATCGCCGGTAGTCTCAGCGCGCGCCCGATCGCGGCGATGAAATGCTCAGGCTTTAATCCTTGCGTCGGCCGCGTGGCGGCGGAGAAAAACGACTCAATCGTGGCTGCGACGCGATCGATCAAAGTACCGCGCAAGGCCGCCTCGAGATCGGCGATGACGCGGCGCGGACTGTTGTCGACATCACCACGGAACCACACTTGTTTGATGCGTTGTGCAGAGCGGTCATAGATGACGTCTGCTGTCAGGAGCCCGCCGCTGATGATCTGTTGCCCAGCGCAGAGCGGCGCTCCGACTACCGGCTGGCGCAGCAGATTGACCCAGTCCGGCGAATCGATTTCCGACAGCGCGCGTTGGTAGCGCACGTGCTCCGTGAGCGAGAGTTCGCCATCGTGCAATTCCATATTGAATTCACTCTCGAACGCTGTGACGAGCTTGCTCTTCACAACACGCGCGTCCGCCGCAGGACCCAGGAGTTGCCGTAGATCGGTCATTCTTTCCCGCGCGGCCGTTTCCGCCTCTTCATCAGTCCAGGATTCCGGTCTGCGCAGCACATGTGACAACGTCCCGAAATCGATGGCCATCGAGATCATGCCCTGATATAGGAGGGCGTCTTCATCGAATGCGATGCCGGCTCTGGCGAGTGTTCTGCCATCGACCTCGATCTCGTCGCCTCGGCGCGCTCGCGCATCGATCTCGAGAGCGCTCAACGCGGCTGCGGCGGCGTGGCAGATGCGTTTTGCCACGGCACGGCCGTCGGTCCCCGCTATGTCACGGCGGTGCAGGTAAAGCTCCCACCCTAATTGCGACTCGTCGCAATAAGCGGCAGGGCCAGTAGTGAGACGACGCTGCAAGCGAATTCCGTGCGCTTTGCAATAGCGCAGACGCAATTCCTGAGCAGGACTTTGATCGCAGGCCAGCGATGCGCTGCGCGGTATGCGAAAAAATCGCAGTGTGCTGACGATCTCTTCAGCGCGGCGCGCCTCGAGCAGTGCACGATTGAGCGCGATGTTTTGCGCGGCGGAACGCAGTCCCGTGTCCAGCACGCGCCACATTTCGCTCATCTGTTACTCCGACCTATGCAATCCGTCCATCAGTTATAACGCGCGACCGCAGCGCCCGTTACGCGCGACGAACGTTAGTCGGCGGCCTTCGCCTCGCGCAGTCCGCGTTTATCGAGGTACTCCTTCAATGACGACGCGCGATACGCGCCGCTCGACACATACATATCAAACTGTGTGAAGGCGTCGACCGTGGTGCGCGAGCCGCGTCTCATCAGAATCTCCTCACCGTCCGGACTGACGAACATCCATGCCGGAACAGGACTCGAACGCAGTTGCTTCATGGCTTCAGCGCGCGTCACCTTTTCGTCGCCCGGCAACGTGATCACATCGGCCGGATTGCCTCGAATATCGAAGTAGGCGAGCACATAGTGGCTCATGTACAGCTTGCGCAACGCGTCGGATGAAAACGTATTCTTGTTCACGTATTCGCAGTACGGGCAGGTTTCAAAACCGAAATAGACGAACATCGGCTTGTGATCGCGCTTGGCGGCGCGCACCGCCTCATTGAATTCGAGGAATGGCCATCCCTCCGGCGGCTTCGCAGCAGCGAGCGTCGGCTCGAGCATCAACGCCACTGCAAGCAGCAAACATTTGATCACGGCACTCATCGTCAGCAGTCTCTAACCAGTCTGGTTAGCGCGTTATTTCTTCTTCATGAAGAAAACAAATTCGCTGGTGGCCGCTTCCGAGGACAGCAGTTCATTACCTGTCTGTTTCGAAAATGCCTGAAAATCTCTCACAGCGCCCGGGTCCGTCGCGAGTACCCTCAGGACCTGACCCGACAGCATGTCGTTCAGCGATTTCTTGGTGCGCAGAATAGGCAAGGGACAATTCAGCCCGCGGGCGTCAAGCTCTTTGTCGAAATGCATCATAGGGTCTCCGCGGATTCGGTCAGAAGCGCAGTAATATACGGGGCCCATGGCGTTCCTGCAAGGCACGGACCGGCGTGTGAGCCGGGGCCCGACTCGGACCGGCGACTAATGCCGGGAACGCTAAAACACGCTGATATTCTTGTCAGCCAGCAACTGAGACAGGCGCGTATTCGCCATCGATAGCCGGTCGACGAGAATCTCCAGGAACGCGCCGTTGAAATTATGGCGGCACATTTCGGATGCTTGCGTCAGTGACTCGGATTTGATTTCGATCACCGTAATATCAGTCGATGACGTCACGCTCGCCGTACGCCGGAATTTTTGCTTGCCGAGATACGCCATCTCACCGAAGCAATCGCCGCCGCGCAGTACGTTAAGCAGCTTGCCTTGTTTGGTTACCTTGACCTCGCCGGCAGCGAGAATGAAGAACGACTTTCCGATATCGCCCTCTTTGATCAGGACGTGACCCGGCGAGTACTTATGCCAGGCAGTGATGCGCAGAACTTCCCACAGCTCGACATCGGCGAAGTTGCGAAAGAACGTAATTTTCCGTAACGCGTTGAACTTCTCGCTGTCGGGTATGCTTTTCTCTGGCTTCTGCAGATTGCCGAAAACGGCCACCAGCTCATGCGCAATCTCTTCCCATGACTGATAGCGATCGGCGGTCTCTTTTTGCAGCGCTCGCTTAACTATAGCGTCGAGGTGCGGCGGTACTTCCGGTCGCAGCGCGCTCGGCGCCGGCGCCTCCGCATTAATGATCTGATAGATCATTCCATAGTTGTTATTGGCCTGAAAAGGCAGCTTACCGGTCAGCAATTGATAGAGCACGACCCCCAGCGAAAAAATGTCGGTCTGATGCGTGAGCTGCTGCTCTTTAACCTGCTCGGGCGACATATACGCCGGTGAGCCGATACCGGTGATCTGGGTGGTTTCCGTAGCGCCGGTGATGGCGGCGCCAAAATCCGTGATTTTGATGTCGTTCTCACCGGACAACATGATATTGGCCGGTTTGATATCACGATGGATCACGCCCTGCTTGGCTGCGTAATCGAGCGCCTTGGTGCACTTGAAAACAATTTCAATGACCTTGTTGATGGGCAGCAGATGCTCGGGTCGCGAGTACTGTTCAAGCGTCGTGCCATCGACATACTCCATCACGATGTAGCTGGCCTCGTCGTCCGCAACGGCGTCGAAGATGCTGACGATGTGCGGGTGCGAGAGTTTGCCGGCGAGTGACGCTTCGGTCACATAGAGCTTGCGATAGCGGCGGCCATGATCTTTGTCTCCAAGCGCCTCGGGGAACACGACTTTCATGGCGACATGGCGATTCACGAACGGATCGAGCGCCTCATAAACGACGCTCGTCGCGCCTTTACCAAGCTGCCTGATGATTTCGTATTTGCCGATCTTCTTCATCGCATGGGTTCTTAGTGCCCTGCTTTCAGCTGCGGTCGCTGCTGATCAACAATAAATACATTACCATAAAGCCCGACCGTTCCGCTCGTTACTATTGCGCATGACAACAGCGCCGGACGTGGCGGCGCATACGTTGTGAGCGCATCTGATTAAGTGCCGCTCCATTGCTCGCTAAGCTCCCAATAGGCGCCAGACAATTAGAAAGTATCGGCATGATAGAAGCTGCGGAACGAACGCGCGTCGACACAGTGAGCTTAAGAGACGCTTTCTATTACTGGCTCAAGCTCGGTCTAATAAGTTTCGGCGGTCCGACCGGACAGATCGCAATCATGCATCACGACCTCGTCGAAAAAAAGCGCTGGATTTCCGAGCGCCGCTTTCTGCATGCGCTCAATTACTGCATGGTATTGCCCGGTCCTGAAGCCACACAGCTCGCCACGTACATCGGATGGATGATGCATAAAACGCCCGGTGGCATCATCGCCGGCACACTGTTCGTGCTGCCATCTCTGCTGATCCTCATCGGTCTGTCATGGGTCTACATGGCGTACGGTAACGTGCCCGTAGTAGCCGGCATCCTTTATGGCATTAAGCCGGCGGTCACGGCGATCGTCGTATTCGCAGCGTACCGAATCGGGTCTAGAGCGTTACATAACGGCGCTTTGTGGTCGATCGCCGGCGCAGCATTCATAGCGATTTTCGCCTTCCACGTGCCATTTCCATTCATCGTGATGGGCGCAGGCCTTGTCGGCTACCTCGGCGGACGATTCGCACCCGCTAAATTTGCTGTTGTAACGAGCCATGGCCCGGTTACAACGCCGTACGGGCCGGCGATCATCGATGACGCCACGCCGACGCCCGCGCATGCAATATTCAGGTGGTCGCACTTCGCGCGGATTTGCACTGTCAGCTTGATGCTATGGGCAGGCGCAATGGCAGCACTCGCCTGGTATTACGGCCGGGACGCCGCATTGACACAGATGGGTTGGTTCTTCACAAAGGCAGCGCTGCTTACTTTTGGCGGCGCTTACGCTGTGCTGCCGTACGTATACCAAGGCGGCGTCGAACAGTATCAGTGGTTGACGGCCGCGCAGATGATCGATGGCCTTGCGCTCGGCGAGACCACACCCGGTCCGTTGATCATGGTCGTCACGTTCGTCGGCTTTGTCGGCGCGTGGACTAAACAAGTCTTCGGCGCTGACAGCCTCTTCCTCGCCGGCGCCGCAGGCGCGCTCGTCGTCACGTACTTTACGTTCCTCCCGAGCTTTGTTTTTATCTTTCTGGGCGCACCATTGATTGAAACTACGCACGGCAATATCAAGTTCACGGCGCCGCTCACCGGCATCACAGCGGCAGTCGTTGGCGTCATCCTCAACCTCGCGGTGTTTTTTGCTTACCACGTGTTGTGGCCGCGCGGAGTTTCCGGCAACTTTGACTGGATACCGGCCGTCATCGGCACGGCTGCATTCGTCGCGCTCTTTCGCCTCAAGGCCGGCATCATTCCGGTCATACTCGTGTGCGGCGCCTTGGGACTTGGTTACACCTTGCTGCGACCGCTTTTTTAGACAAGCGGCTCTGGCGACGCTCACGCGAACTCGCTATTTTTTAGTTTCGCGCTGTGTTTCTTTTTCAAGTGTGCGCAGCTCACGCAAGCGCGCATCGACACTTGATTGTTGATAGAAATCGCCATCGCCGCTTTTTTGCGCGAGCAGCAGTTGCTCGATTGCGCCTTTCACGTTACCCACCCGGTAGTAGGCTTCGGCAAGCGCCCGGTGTTGCGGCAGCCGTTTATCAAGCGCCGCGTAAGCTTTGGCCTGTAGCTCGTACAGTCTGTAGTCGGAGGCCGAATACTGCAGGCGGCTCTCGACCAGTTTCAGCGCCTCGCCGGCTTGCCGGGTCGCTAACAACAGCTCTGCATAATCGTACACAAGCGCTCGATAGCCGGGATGATTTTTCAGGCCGTCGCGATAGGTCTGCAAAGCGGCTGCGGTGTCACCGGTTGCGCGGTAGTAGCGTGCTGTTAAAGCGTCTACTGCCGCGTTTCCCGGCACCGCTGTGCGCAAGGTCTGCAGTTCCTTGCCGGCACGTGCATACGATTTGACACGCAACAACGCCGATACCAGTCCATAGCGGGTCGCCGCTTCGCTCACATATTTGCGCTCGCCGAGACTCTCTTCAAAGAAAGCCAGCGCTTCCTGCGGACTATCCTGCGTCGCCTTGATCTTTGCACGCATCAACTGGAAATCAAGACTGTCAGCAACCTGCCGGTATGGAAGGTTCTGTGCGCGATTCTGCATATCGGCAATGCGCTCGTAGGTGACCGGGTGGGTGCGCAGATAAGCGGGAGCATTGGTCTCATAGTAACGAGTGGACCGCTGCATACGCTCAAAAAACGCCGCCATCGCCTGCACGTCGAAACCCGCGCGTTCGAGCACTTGAAATCCGACGCGATCCGCTTCGCGCTCATGGTCGCGCGTGTAGTTGAGCGACGATTGGATAAAGCTCGCCTGTGAGCCCGCGATGGCAGCCTGCGAAATCTGCGAATTGGAGCGCGCGGCCAGGATGGCAACCGCGAGTGCCGCGAGCGAAATAACTTGCGCCTGCTTTTGTTGCGCGAGCATGCGCGCCATATGACGCTGTGTAACGTGCGCGACCTCGTGCGAGAGCACGCCGGCAAGCTCTGACTCGCTCTGTGCAGTCAGGATGAGGCCCGAATTTACCCCCACGAACCCACCCGGGAGCGCGAAGGCGTTCACTTGTGGATCGAGAATCAGGAAAAAAGTAAATTCCTGCCGGGAATCAGCGCTGGCAGCAACGAGCCGGTAGCCGAGCGTATTCAGGTAGTCAGTGACTTCGGCGTCGTCTGAATACGTGCGGTCGGCACGGATCTCCCGCATGATGTTCTCTCCGAGCTGGCGTTCGAGCTGCGGTGAAAGTTCGCTTTGAGACACGTCGCCCAGGTCGGGCAAGCTTTGGCCGATGGCGGCGGGCGCCGCACCGAAAACTACTGCCACGATAAGCGAAAGTACCTTCATCGATCTAAGATAAGTGCAATCTGACGAAGTTCCTGCCTGCCGTCCGACGTTTGGCCGCCCTAAACCGGCTCCCGGTCCTATGTTTGACGCTCAGCGACCGTAGACGGTGCTTGGACTGGGTCGGGTGTCGCGCCTTGCGTTCGTCTTACAGCGGCCCCCGTTTGGGGTCGTAACCACGACACTCGCGGCGCGCCCGCAAAGCGTTCCATCATGCGTAATACGCAATAGAGCGCAGTTTGATCCAGATGCGCCGCCAAGTCCCCGCGTGACCAATAGTGACGGATATACTGAGCGATCGCTCGAAAATAACGCAGTGCCGGCTCGCTTGGTTGCGCTACGACCAACCCCGCGGATATGTCCAACCAGGGTGAATCCGGCGGCTCGCGCTGAACTAACCCGATATCCGCGTGTGACGTACTCCCGACTAACGAATCAAGCGGCATGTCGAACACGAAGTCGATACCGACACACGCAATCGCCCGCTCATACGTTGTCAATAACGATGGCAAATGCAGAAATCGCACACATGCATTCAGCACTCGCCGGCGGTTGAAATCTCCGCCGTCATCGAACTGCACGTGTTCAAACGTGACGACAGCGTTCTTCAGGCCCGCGACAGCAATCACCTCATCAATAAATGCCGCAGACTTTTCATCCGGATCTATGATATGGAAATGCAGCAGACTAGACCCCGCATTCTGCGCTAGCGCATTCACGAACGCCGCGCCGCAATCATAAAAGGACGCCGCTTCGCAAAACACCGCAATCACTGTGTCGTATGGCGACGACATTCTTGCTTCACACAGGGCCGGCAAATTTGCCGCCGGTGCGGCGGTCCTGTGACCATCGATCTCATGCCATAAGCCGTGACGAAAGCTTATTTGCCGGCAATGCGCAAGCTGCGGCATAAAATGCGCGGCATTCCAGAAGTGAACCTCCGCATCGTCGTAGCGACGCATCTCCGTCATGATGCATCCGAGCCGGGCTTCCACCAGCGGGGAATCGGGCAGATATGTTTGTGCGAGCTGCGCACTCCGCAGCGATTCGTCAAGACGCCGGAGTCCATAGAGTAGCGTCGCCTCGAGCAGATGTGCCTCTGCAATCAGCGGACACGTGCTCGTAACCTGCCTGATGAAGGGCAAGCCCTGCTCAGGTCGATCGCTACGCCAAAGGCATTGCGCAAGGTTCATCAATGCGTTTGCGGTTGGTGCAATACGCACGGAGCGCTCCAGCAGCTGTATTGCCTGCTCTAGCCGTGATTGCTGTTTTGCTATCAATCCTGCCAGCATCAGGGCGGATGGATCGTCGCCATTGCTACTTAGAAACGTTTCGCAAAGCGCCTGCGAGCCCGCGAAATTTTTTTGGTCATACGCTTCGAATGCACGTTGCAGCAGTTCTGTCGTCATTCAGCTCCGCCCGTGGTTTCGCGCATGCAGCAGGATTTGGCGTTAAACTGTCTACTTTCCTGATTGATAACATAATTGACGTGTTCGAGCCAATTCGTCTTTGAATTTTCATGCGGCACTCGAACAACGTGAAGCACTAGGATTTTACCCGAGCGACTGCTCGCGCGCTGCAATCATGCCTTCAAAAACACTTACTCATTTCGACTCTGCCGGACAAGCGCACATGGTGGATGTCGGCGCGAAAGCGGAGACCCACCGAATTGCCCGCGCGAGCGGCCGCATCCTCATGCAAGCGGCGACGCTCGCTATGATCACCGGCGGCAACATGAAGAAGGGTGATGTGCTTGGCATTTCCCGCATCGCCGCGATACAGGGCGCCAAACGCGCCGCTGATCTGATTCCGCTCGCGCATCCGCTTGCGCTTACGCGGGTGGCCGTTGATTTCACCGTCGACACTGCGGCTAACGCCATTACATGTATCGCTACGGTCGAAACGCACGGCCGCACCGGCGTTGAGATGGAAGCACTCACCGCAGTGGCGACGGGACTGCTCACCATCTATGACATGTCTAAAGCGGTCGATCGCGCGATGCGTATGCAGGACATCGGCCTCGAAGAAAAACAAGGCGGCAAGTCAGGGCACTGGGTGCGGAATTAATCATCCGCGGCGAAGGTCTTACTGCCATTACGTCCCCGGGGACGCAATGGACAGTCGGCGCAAACTTGGCTAGCATTGCGTCCTCAAAAATTGACCGGGCCCGCAGGAGTGCTCGAGCCGATTTGAGGGTGTCGCCCTACACGAGGAAGTCATGCAATACATTCGCAGAAGGCTGCTGAAAGCCATCGGCGGCGGCGCAGCGTTGATGCTGGCCGCTAGCGCCGGCATCCTGAGGACAGGTCATGCGTTCGCGGCTATATGGAACAAAACAGGCTTTGATGCGAAGGTGCCCTCCGACGCATTGAAATCGCTGGGCGCTGACGGGGCCCAGCCGAGCAAAGACATTACGCTGACCGCACCGGATATTGCTGAGAACGGCGCGCAGGTGCCCGTAACAGTCGTCAGCAAAGTTCCGAACACACAAAGTATTTCCATTATCGTCGACAAGAACCCGTTTCCCCTGAACAGCACATTTGATTTTGCCAATGGTGCTGACAGCTACGTCTCGACAAAGATCAAGATGGGCCAGACTTCAAATGTTGTCGCCATGGTCAAAGCCGACGGCAAGTTTTTTACCGCAACAAAAGAAGTGAAAGTGACGATCGGCGGCTGCGGCGGCTAGCGCGCATCAGGACATAGGAGCAAGACATGGCAGAACCCATGAAGATCCGCGCCAAGATGGAAGGCGACACGGCGGACGTCAAAGTACTGATGAGCCATCCGATGGAAACCGGGCAGCGAAAAAATGACAAGGGCGATCTCGTGCCTGTACACTTTATCCAAATTGTCACCGCTACCCACAATGGCAAGACTGTTTTAGACGCACAATGGAGTCAGGCCATTGCCCGCAACCCGTTTCTCGGCTTCAGGGTGAAGGGCGCGAAGGCGGGCGACAAGATTACGGTCAGCTGGACGGATACGACCGGCGACAAAGGCAGTATCGATACGACGGTGGCCGCCGCCTGATTACCATCGCTTCCCGGCTCGCGGCCATTCCACGCCAAAGCCGACCGCCATACATATCGTTCACAGCGGCAGTAACTCGGCTGCCGAAGAACGTGGCCGCGATAGCTGCGTTCGCGCTGCTGGCCACCCCGCTATTGGCCCTAAGTGCTGATGCAAGACGTCAGCGGGACGTGCCGCTTGAAGTTGACAAGCCTGCTTCGATTAGACCCTGGTACCGCTATAAAGTGGACTCACAAGGCTCCACGTGGCCGCAGACCGACTGGAAAGGCTTTAATAGCATAGCGCTCGGTAACGCGTCGCCGCCGGTTGAAGGCGCGCCGAAAACGCAGCTACCCATCCAGGGAGATGCCGAGCGTGGCCGCAACCTGGCATACGATCGCGCGCGCGGCGGCAGCTGCGTGGTGTGCCACGTCATGGGCAAGACAACGCCGGCCCAACCCGGAAACGTGGGGCCGGACCTCTCAACTGTCGGGGCCAAGCGGACGGATGAATGGCTCTTCAACTATGTTTACGATCCGCGCATCTACAATGCCGGCAGCATCATGCCGCCCTGGGGAGCTTACAAGGTCTTTTCGCTCGATGAAATAAGGGACATCGTCGCCTTCCTCAAGACACTGCGTGAACCTTACGCGATTGCCGACAAGAGCGAGAACCCCAACACGCGGCCGCCACCCGTTGAAAGCCGGGACAATCTGGACCCGACCGAGAATCCAGCCATGTTCGCTCTCGACCGCGGCAAGGACGTCTTCAAGCGCAACGGCAGCAGAGGCAAATCGTGCGCATCCTGCCACGCCACGCCCGACACATCGTTCAAAACGTGGGCGGCGCACATGCCTCGTTTCGAATCAAGATTGAATCGTGTTGTCGGCGTTGAAGAATTCATCACGCGTCACGCCCGGCCCACAACCGGCGACGAGATGCCGATGCAAAGCGATGATAATGTAGCGTTGTCGATCTATCTGCATAACGTCGCTGACGGCGCTGCAATTGATCCCGACGTTACCAGCGCAGGCGCCAAGCGGGCCGCAGCAAATGGCCGTGAGTTGATGAAGCGCAAGATCGGTCAGCTCAACATGGCCTGCGTCGATTGCCATAGCAATCATGCGAACAAGTGGGTGCGCGGACAATATCTCGTGCAATTCAAAGGCACGATCGCGCATTTCCCGACCTGGCGGACGAGCCGTGGCGATATCTGGGACATCCGTAAACGCTTTCAATGGTGCAATGTGTCGGTGCGTGCAAACGAGCTGCCGCCTGATGCACGTGAATACGGCGACCTCGAGATGGTGCTCGCCGTTATCAACAAGGGTGAAAAGATCAACGCGCCGGGCATACGCCACTGACGCGAACTGATTCGCCGCATTGGCGACCGTGTGGAAACTGCATGCGCCGGCATGCGACGAACACCCTCCTATGTCAATGACGCGACGCGAATTCCTGCACACACTCGCCGTTGCAGCAGCAGCGGGCTTTCCATTTGACGCGCACTCCGAGACATCTCGTGCGATCAACGGCTTCTACGATTTGCATGAGTTCGGCAACAATGTGACGCTGATGCACTTCACGGACTGCCATGCCCAGCTCCTGCCCACATACTTTCGAGAACCGAGCGTAAACCTCGGCGTGGGAGATATGACCGGGAAACCGCCTCATCTGGTCGGTGACGCTTTCCTGCATCGTTTCAAACTGGATCCGCAAACGCGGCTGGCGTACGCTTTCACGTCGCTTGATTTTGAAGATGCCGCACGCACCTACGGCCGGATGGGCGGTTTCGCTCATCTGGCGGCGCTCGTTAAAAAAATCCGCGCACAACGTCCCGGTGCTTTATTACTGGACGGCGGCGACACATGGCAAGGCTCCGCCACATCGTTATGGACGCGAGGCGAGGACATGGTCGAGGCGGCGTTGCTTCTCGGCGTCGATATCATGACCGCGCATTGGGAATTTACACTCGGCGCAGATCGCGTCCAGGAGCTCGTTAAGAATCGGCTCGATGGACGGATACAGTTTCTTGCGCAGAACGTATCGACAACGGACTTTGACGACCCGGTTTTCAAGTCATGGGTCATGCGTGAGATCAATGGCGTCCCGATAGCAATCATCGGGCAGGCGTTTCCTTACACGCCGATCGCGCACCCCCGTCACCTCGTCTCTGCATGGACCTTCGGTATCCAGGAAGAACGAATGCAGAAAACGATCGATGTCGCCATTTCCCAGGGCGCGCAGGTCGTTATCCTGCTATCGCATAACGGCATGGACGTCGACCTCAAACTGGCGCAGCGGGTGACGGGCATTGACGTGATACTAGGCGGCCACACACATGATGCAGTGCCGGAACCGATTCCGGTCAAGAATCGGGGCGGAACGACGCTGGTTACTAACGCCGGCTGCAACGGCAAATTCCTTGCAGTGCTCGACCTCGATGTCAGGAACAAGCGAGTCACGGGCTTCCAATACCGGTTGCTGCCGGTATTTTCATCGCTAATCGATCCGGATAAAGCGATGTCCGATTTAATTACGAAGATGCGTGCGCCATACGTCCCGCGTCTGCGCGAAGAGCTGGCTATGTGCACCTCGATGCTTTACCGGCGCGGAAACTTCAACGGCACATTCGATCAGCTTATTTTGGATGCGCTGATGGAATCAAAAGGCGCCGAAATCGCCTTCTCTCCCGGCTTCAGGTGGGGCACCACGCTTTTGCCTGGCGAGCCGATTACATTCGAGCATGTCATGAACCAGACGGCTATTACCTATCCGGCAACGACGTTGAATGAGCTAAGCGGCGAGGCGATAAAGACGATTCTGGAAGACATCTGCGACAACCTGTTTAATCCTGACCCGTATCTGCAACAAGGGGGAGATATGGTGCGTGTGGGCGGTATGCAATACACATGTGATCCCACGCGTTCAATCGGTCATCGCATCTGTGACATGAGCCTTAACGGCAAGCCGCTCGATGCAGAAAAAAAATATCAGGTTGCGGGCTGGGCGCCCGTCGGAGAAGGACTAACGGGCCAGCCGGTTTGGGAGATTTTGACTGATTACCTGAGAAGCAAGAAAGAGGTCGCGCCCTCGAGATTAAACGCTCCGCGCCTGATTGGCATGGGTGGAAACCCGGGCATCGTCTAACGTTGCGCCGGCGCTCGTTCAAAAAAAATCCCTTCTTGCGAAGGGATTTGAGAGACGGCCCAGAAGGAGCCAATCGGATACCGCTTTTTTATTTGCGGCACTCCGCCGGTACATACTTCCATTGAACCGAATTATTGTTTGTGCCACATGTCCAGGCGATACGACCACCCGGGTTGATCGACGGCGTTAGGACAATGGAGACAGCAGTGCCCACGGACGCTGAGGTTCCGGAAATGGCAATGATCCCGCCTGGAGTGACCGAGCCATCCGCCACGCGGCCGCCAGTCGCAACAGTAAGGCCTTGGCCCGCACTGCCCAACGTGCCGTCAGACTGCGCTTTCTCGGCAATGGTCGTTTTGAACCCACTGGCAGCAAGTATCAGCTCGGTTACTTTGGCACGAATGGTGTAGTCCGAATACGCCGGCAGCGCTACCGCTGCCAGAATACCGATGATCGCCACCACGATCATCAATTCAATCAGGGTAAAACCCCGTTGTATACGTTTCATCTTATCTCCCTTGGAATTGGCCTGCACAGACGTTCGGCTCTGGCCTGCGTTCTCGTCTTACGCAACTTCCATGCCCACCAGGTAGATGACATGCAAGTTCAGCATGCACGTCATGAGCGCGACCGAGGTACATGCTTCGGTGCAATGATCAGACTTCGCGCGAGAATCATCATACACACCGCGACAATCGATTAGCGCCGCAAGTCGCAGGTTTGCAGTGGCTAAAGCGCGGCACTTTTGAACCAAGCGCGTCAACCGCTATGACGATCACATCGTGGCTATGCACCGGCCTGGCCTGGCCTAGCTGTTTTGCCCGACACTGCCCGCAGTTCATTAGCGGCGCGGCAAAGAACCGGTGTCCAGTCGCCAGCCACCGCCTGACGCAGGAGGCGCGCGCTCGGATACCAGGGCATTTGTTCCCCGTGCTCTTGGTAGCGCCATTCCGCGACCGCTGGCAAGACCGCCCATACCGCCGTGCCGAGCGCTCCGGCAAGATGCACCACTGCTGTTTGCACAGAAATCACGAGATCAAGCGCAGTAACAAGAGCTGCCGTTTCGTCATAATCTTCGATTGCTTCTTTCCATGCGTGGATTGTTATGGGGTGACGATGCGCGAAGGACTGCAGATCTGATTCGGCCTTTCCGTATTGCAAACTCACAAACCGACATTCGGGGTTGTTCAGGATTGGGAGCCAGTCCTCGAGCCGCGTCGAGCGGCTGTCACGTCGCGTCGATGCTGCGCCGCCGAACCAGGAAATGCCCACCTTCCAACCAGGTCCCACTGTTTCTAACCGCCGTCGCCAGTAAGCAACACGCGCTGGATCTGCATGGAGATACCCGTCATGCATGGGGAATTGGGAAAGACTGTTGCGATAAAAGCGCGCAAGACTGCCGATGGCAACCTGGCGTTGAAACCCATGCCGCCGTGCCAGATCTTCGAGCGCGGCATCGCCGGGTCGCTGTAACTCAATCGTTGCGGTTGGAAATGAGCGCCGGAAAAGCGGCGCGAGTCGCGGCGTGCATTCGACAACTGCCCCGCTCGTCTCCTGCAGTAACTGCGGCAGGCACGATGCGAACATGATCTGATCGCCAAGTCCCTGTTCGGCGTACACCAGTAGTTTGACGTCGCCCAGAGCGTCGCCCTGCCATTCCTCGGCCGCCGGCGAGCGCGATTCGTAATTGCTGCGAGCGAGCTTACGTGCTTCGTAGTCAGCCCACCCTTCGGCAAAACGGCCTAGCTTAAGCGCTGCCAGGCCCCGGTTGAGCCTCGCATCGTGCATGTCGGGTTGAAAAGTCAGCAACTGGCTACACAGTTGGAGAGCGTCCTCTGAACGCCCGAGATGGATCAACACCATGCTGTAGTTGCACAGTACATCGCTACTCGCCGGCGTCAGCTGCAGAGCGATTTCGATGTGCTTAGCGCCACGCTCGATGTCGCCCAGGTCGTGCATCAAAAAGAATCCGAGATTATTATGAGCATTCGCAAAGTCCGGTTTAAGCTCGATCGCGTGTTCGAGGTGCGCGATTGCCTGCTTGAGGTTGCCGCGTTTGTACTCGAGCGAAGCAAGGTTGAAAAAGGGCTGTGCAAAGTCCGGCTTGAAGTGTGACGCCAGTGTGAAAGAATCCGATGCATCCTCATACTCCCCGCGCTCGAGATAACACAGACCGAGATAGTTGTGCGCTTCGGCGTCGTCGTGCGCGCATTGGATAACACGCGAAAAGCAATCAATCGCAGTTGCGAAATCCTTCGCTTCATACGCAGCGCGACCTGCGTCACGTGCCCGGTTGGCTTCGTTTTCGCTGATAGATGTGCTGGCTGCATGCACGGTATTGGGCTTATACGTATGCGATGTCTCGCGAGTGGTCTTCGCAAACGATTTGAGCCAAGACCGCAAACTCATAAGCAATTGCTAAGTGCACCGTTATAAATGAGATGGCCGCTCACGAGAGCTAACGAGATGCGCTGCGTGTTTGTGATGTCATCCATACGTCAGACATCATTCGGCCTGTCCACTTCAATTGCGAGGGCAGCCGCAACGCGCCCAATGACTGGCGCCCAAGCACGTGGTTCGTGCTGCTTGAACAATCGTGCAGACGGATACCAGCGCATTGATTCAGTTACGCGCGGATATCGCCATTCGGGACTGAATGACAGCATGATCCAGGTCGGTTTGCCTAATGCACCCGCCAGATGAGCAACGGTGTTGTCGACGCTGATCACGAGATCTAGCGCGGTTATGAGCGCCGCTAGTTCATCAAGATCATCTGTGATTGAAACAACAGAGTTCAGGATCATAGAAAACGGTTCTGGGAGAGCTTCGATCTCGCTCGCCGTTTCCCCATACTGCAATATGTGGAACTGAACGCCGGGTTGTTCGAGAACCGGGATCCAATCAAGCAACGGAATCGTACGCAATTGCTGCCTCGTACGCAGTGAACCTCCTCGCCATGCGATGCCGACATGACGATCCGTCGAGGTTTCAGCCAAGAGGCGTCGCCAATGTGAGATTCGGAGTGGATCTGCTTTGAGGTAAGCGTTCGGCGCGGGGAATGCAGCCGGCGTGCGCCGGAAACGTAGCGGTAACGATCCGATTGCAGTCTGACAATCCACGGGCGGGAGTTCAGCAAGCCAGGCCTGGTCGTCTTGCTTCGACGCTCCCTGTACATGCGCTTGTGGGAATGACCGCGCAAACAAAGGCGCCACGCGCGTGTTGCATTCGATCACGCAGCTGGCACCGATAGTTAACAAGTCTGGGAGGCACGACGCGAACATGATTTCGTCGCCCAAGCCTTGCTCGGCATATACCAGGATGCGTTTCTTATCCAACGGTTTCCCGTCCCACGGCTTGAACGGGAATCCTCTGCCTTGCATCGCGTCGGGACCGAAACGGTTTTCGTATCCGGCCCATCCACGATCATAGTCTTCGCGCATCAGATACGCGTAACTCCGGTTGATCAGGGCATCCATGAATTGTGGACGCTCAGCCAGGACATCGTCGTAACACTGCACTGCCTCGTCGAGGCGCCCGAGATCGCGCAGCGCATGTCCAATGCAAGCCCGCGTCTCAGCGATACCGGGATGCGTTGCCAGCGCCCGTGTAAAGCTCTCCAGCGCTTCGTCAGGGTGTGCGGTCTCCAGCTGCACAAGCCCAAGGTTGTGCAGCGCTTCTGTGTACTCAGGGCGCACGGCGAGTGCGGCGTCGAAACATGCATGAGATTCGTCATAGCGACCGAGCTTGTACAGGGCAAATCCGCGCTGGCAGTGCGCTTCGGCAAGTCCCGGCGCGAGGTTAACAGCATTCCCATAACATTCCACCGCTAAAGTGAGATCGCTGCGCGCCTTGTAGAGATCACCCAAACCGAGCCATGCCGCGCCGTCGCTTGGGTCCAGTTTCAATATGCTGCGATACGCAGTCTCAGCTTCGTCAAAGCGTGCGAGCTTCACGAGTACTCGGCCGAGCTCATACCAAGCGCTGGTAAGCTGAGGCGCAAAATGAACGGCAAGTCTTAGCGAATCGGCTGCGTCTTCTACCTGTCCCTCGCCGAGATAAGCCATTGCCAAGTCCAGATGAGCCGGCGCCAGATCATGTTTCAGCTGGAGTGAACGTGCCAGGCTGTCGACGGCCGCCGCATAATGCTTCCCCTTAAGCAGCAACGCACCGCGTTGGTGAAGTTCTTCCGCAGTTCGCGTCTCATCACCACTGACCGCGTCGTGAGTGGATGCTGCATAAAGCGGTTTCCGCTCGCGCCATCGCCTCAAGATGTCCCGGACGCCCATCGCGAGTTGCTATCGGCGCGCGGGCAGCAACTTCGCTGCAGTTGGGAACGCGATCATACCGTGACGATTGCTATCAACATTGAAGCAAGAAGCACTACAGCAATTCTTCATGGCGTATGGAGCGGTTCGGCCAGCAATGTCGTCATAAGGTCGTTACGAAATGTGCGTACGACAGCGTAATTATTTCTCACGAACCATTCACAATACGCTGGCTGTTCTGAAATCGCCGTTTCGATGATGATCTTGCACCGCGAACGAGCGATGAGCTGCGTGGCACCGGCTAATACTTCGTGCCCCATATCCCCTACGTCGATTCGAAGCACGTCGACTTGCTCCGAAATGATAGCGTCGAGCGGTAGCCCGCGTATGTCACCACACGCCGTCTTCTGCAGTCGCGCATCCGTGCGGTTGCCCAAAGCGTCGCACACCAGTTTATAGGACCCCTCGGTTGCAGACGCGGCGAGCTGCACAACACAGGCGCTTGAGACTCCGTTGACGACCAGATTACGTTGTAACTCAACAACCACATCGGGATTAGCTTCAACCAGCGTCATGCGTCGAGGATTCAGGAAACGCGAGTAATAGACCGCATGATTTCCAACGTATGAACCGACATCGATGATGTTGGCGCCCTGCGCCACCCACTGCTGCACATAATCGAGCTGCGCCTGGTGGGCGAACCGCCCTTTGAGATGATGGCGCTGGATGGGATTGAATGGATTGCAGACGTAGAAGCGAAACTTCTCAGCACGATGCTCGAAATCAGCATGGAACTCCGTCGCAGCACATTTCTTACAGATGATGCGTTGAACAGCAATGCGCCAATCACGATCAGTCGCGCCTCGCGGACCGCCTGCATGGTTATGCCGCCGGTTGTAAAAAAAAGGAGCTGCAACCTTCCTGCAAGTGAAGCCCGACCATGTGCGCAGGTAATAATCGAAGTCTTCGCCGGCATCGAGCGCGGTATCGAAAGGCGTCGCAGCGGCAACGTGGGTTTTTACAAAATGTCCCATCTGCAGCGTAAGCCACGGATCGTTGCCGAGCAGTTGAGCAATGTCGTCCACCTCGGTAAGCTGGCCATTGCGCGGAATGCCGGTTTCCTCATCATCGGCGAGCTCGCAAATGGTGCCCCAGATCGCATCATACTTTCCGATATAAGGCGCAACATTGCGGAAGGCTGCTGGCGCGAGGATGTCGTCAGCGTCCAGAAAAAAACTCCATTCGGCGCCTGTACGTGTGGCTGAACGAATACCCGAATTACGTGCAGCGGATCGTCCAACTTCACCGCGCGTATCGTCCACTTTGATTACGGCGATCTCTGAAAACATACCCGGCGAGACCGCGCTAGCCGCATGTACCGAGGCAACGGCGTCCTCGGCAAGTAACTCATGTCCCGGCCCGACCGGCACTATGACTGCGCACTTCATTGCACAACGCCGCTTTGATCAATCACTGAAGGATCGAGTGCATAACATGCATTGACAGGCTAATGCAGCATACTGGCAACCGCGTCCAGCACGGTTTTCCAATCGCCGGGCTTATCCTGACGACAGAGTGTAAGTGACGGATACCAGGGACTGGTCGAGCGGTCGGTTAGCCACCGCCAGTCAGCATGATGTTCAAGCATGAGCATGCCGCGCTTGCCAAGCGCCCCGACAAGATGCGCGATTGTGTTATCGACTGTCACGACGCAATCCAGCGCTTGTATCAAGGCTGCAGTCTCTTCAATATCGTCCCCTATCTTGTCGTAGGCGAGGACCTGCATACCTGGTGCCCGCTGGACAGAGTCAAGCTCGTGCTTCGCCCCGCGCTGCAGATTGATGCATTTCGCGCCGGGAAGAGCGATGAGCGGCTCAAGCATCTTTAACTCGATTGAACGCAGGCCCGAACGCGTCTTGGTAGTGCCGCCTCGCCATGACAGGCCATTCGTATGCGATTGACCGGCATCCAAGGACAGCCTGTCACGCCATTTCTTAATCCGCAGCGGGTCTGCATGCAGATAGCCGGTGTGCGCCGGGAAGTTCTGTTCGCTGGTTCGCAGCAATGCGGGCAAGCTGCCCATCGCAACCTGCGCATCGATATCTCGGAATGCGGTGAGCCACTCGCGGTTACCGTCGCGTGCGGCACCATGTACGTGTGCACTGGGGAACGATCTGGCAAACAATGATGCAAGTCGCTGGTTGCACTCGATCACGCACCTGACGCCCTGATTTAATAAATCAGAGATACAGGATGCGAACATGATCTCGTCACCGATGCCCTGCTCGGCGTAGATCAGCAACGCGCCCTTGATCGATCGGTCGCCGTCCCAAACCGGAAATGGGAATGCTCGCCGCCGAACATTGCGACCACGCTGGTTACGCAGCTCATAGTCAGGCCAGCCATGCCTGAAATCGCCCTTCGTTAGCAAAGCGATCGCGCGATTCCAGCGATATTCGATGATGTCGGGATACCTTGCGATCAGCGCTTCGTAGTGCGCGAGCGCTTCGCCCGAGCGGCCGCATGCCTCAAGGGCGAGCCCCAGATTCGCCTGCGCTGCAACGAGGCCGGGTTCGGATGCGACTGCACATTCGAAATGTCGTCGGGCGCTTTCAGCGTCGCCCAACTGAGTAAGGTAGATAAGCCCGAGGTTCACGTTTGCCGCGGCATATCCAGGATCAAGGTCCAGGGCACGCTTGTACGCCGCATGCGCACCGGCTGTGTCACCGATCGCGTTGAGTGTCAGCGCCAGTTCAAGGTGCATCACTGGATCGCTGGGTACAATGCTTAGCGCTCGATTGAGATCGTTCAACGCAGACTCTAGCTCGCCGCCGATGCGCTGTAGCCTTGCTAAGCCCAGCAATGCCGGGATGTACGCGGCGTCATGCGCGAGTGCCGTTTGGTAAAAATCGCGGGCGTCGTCAAGTTGGTCTAGCGCCAGATGTGCCGCCGCTTGTTCGGCCAAAGCTGTCGGGTCATCGCAGCGCAGCTCGACTAACCGGCGGTAACTTTCCAGCGCTGCGGCATGTTGGCCGAGAGCACTCAAGCTTCGTCCACACATCTGGTGCGCCGCAGCGAAGTTTTCATGTGATGCAACGGCGATCCGTGCATGCTCAAGGGCGGACGTCGGGTCGGCGCGCGCAAGGCTCTGCGCCGCCAGCAGACATGCAACCTCGCCACTGTCGGCGTCGCGCCCGCTTGAGATGTCAGTTGCGAACGCTGCGGCCTTGCCAGCGATAGCTTCCGGCCAGGCTCCCTCGAACCAGTCCGACGGATGATATTCGGACGCCCGGTCGTCTCGGCGCCGGCGAGCCTCGACTGCCTCGTGCGATTGAGCGTTAAGCCACAAGCGCAGGTTTTGCGTGAACTGTTTGAACATTCAGCGCCGAACGCACGCATGACCCGCGGTGGGCAGCGGGACTTCAAGCCGGTCTGAATTAACGGCGCTCGCGCACACTCAACATCTCTTCCCGTTCACGCCGCCACTCCGTTGCATATTCACATTCGCTATAGCCCTCAAAGTAGGGACCTCCGAGGGTGAAATGGACGAGCGAGGCGTCCTGCCGCGGCGGGTTGTAGCCCACGAGATGATTCCAGCGGGTTGGGAGGCTGCCGATGAGATCATCGCGGTCAAGCCACTTGAACTGATGCAACTCAAGGCCTGACGCGCCGTTCACGTATTCGGCACTAAGTGCGCGGCACTTGGCGTTGTTGAACATCATTACGCTTGACCAGTTCTTCTTCTGATACGGCGTCTGAGGCTGATCAAGAAACTTGCGGTCTTCTCTCGGAACATGATCATGCTTGACCACCATCACCGCATAGCGATCATCGCGCAGCGAATACAGGCGGGCAATGTCGTCCAGCGCCAGCATGTCGCAGTCCATGAAGATCGACCAACCCGTGTAGTCAGATAGATAGGGCGTCAAGAATCGGGTGAAGGAAAAATCAGTGGACTGAAGCGGATGCCGTTCTCGAGTCATGATCTGTTTCAGCTGCGTCAACATCAATGGCGTTATCGCAACCGGCATTGACGCTCGTGCATGTATGCTGTGGCTGAGGACGCTGAAGGCTACGGACTCGCGCGGGTCATAGCCGATGAAGACTTTAATCACCAGGTATTTGCCCTCGGTTTAGATCGAAAATTCCTCCACGCAGATCGGATTGGCGAAGTGGAGTCGCCGATTCGGGACTGAGCAGCCGGGTCAAGCGATCTCTTTCAACGATCGCGCTACGTTGCAGATGACGGCGTCCCAGTCGCTATAAACCGGCTGACGAAAGACGCGCACGGACGGATACCAGGGCATTGCGTCGCCCGCAATTCCATAGCGCCATTCAGGACTGAACGGTGCCATTACCCATACCGGTCTTCCGAGTGCTCCGCCCAAATGGATGACTGCGGTGCAAACACTGATGACAAGGTCGAGAGCGGCGATCATTGCGGCATTCTCGTCGTAATTGTCTTTTGTGTCCTGCCAACTATGCACGTGCACGCCGAGTGAGGCTTCCAGCGCAGCGAGTTCCGCTTGACTGTCCGTGTACTGTAAATCGACGTAGTGCACATTCGGCACGCGCAGGATAGGCGCCCACTTCGTCAGCGGCAGGGAACGTACCGCTCGACGGGTCTTCGCCGTTCCGCCCTGCCACGAAATTCCGACCTTCAACCCGGGACCGAGTTTTGCAAGACGCGTCCGCCATGCTGCTACTGAAGTGGCGTCCGCTTGGAGATACCCGTGATGTGTCGGAAAATCGGTGACGGTGCGCCGAAAATGCATGGGCAAGCTGCCTATCGGCACCTGCGCGTCTATACCTTGATCGAGGACATCCCGAGGGAGTGCTTTGTCCTGACTCAAGGAATAAACGCTTGCATCTGGAAACGAGCGGCGAAACAGAGATTCAAGCTTGGGTGAACACTCGATGACACAGTGCTCGCTTGCCGCCACGGCATGCGGCAGGCAGGACGCAAACATGATTTCGTCTCCCAAGCCCTGTTCTCCATACACAAGCAGCCTTTTGCCGCTCAGATCACCGCCGTTCCACCGCGGAAAGTCCACCGTGCGCTTCGGCAGGTCAAGGCTGACCAGACGCAATTCGTAGTCAGGCCAGCCGCGCACGAAGTCCTGGCGCAACAGGTAGGCAAGCGAACGATGCCAGATGGCAAGCGGAAAATCAGGCTTGAGCGAAATGGCAGCGTTATAGCTGTCGAGCGCCTCCTCGAGCCGTCCAAGGTCCTGGTATACGATCCCGAGGTTGTTGAGCAGTTCGGCATCCGCGGCGTTGAGTGACCGTGCGTGCTCGTAATATGGCAATGCCTCGCGCGGTCGATGCAATTTCTGCATCACCAGTCCCATGCACTTCAAAGCGTCGAAGTGGCTAGGCAGGCGCGTTAGAACTTCTTGTAACAGCGATTGCGCGGCGTCGTAGCGCTCGAACTCGATATTCAAAAGCGTAAGGTTTTTTAGCAGATCATGAATATCCGGCGACACCGCATATGCGGCCTCGTAATGCTGCAGGGCCTCCGCATGGGCGCCGCTATTGTGCAGAATCAAGCCGAGATTGAAATGCGCACCCGGATGTTTGTCGTCGAGGCGGAGCGCATGGCGGTAACTTGCAGCGGCCGCTTCATCGTTGTGCTGCAACAACCAAAGGTTGCCGCGAGCCGCATGCGCATCAGCAAATTCGGGCGCCAGCACAACCGCATGATCAAGATGCTCTGCCGCTGCGACCAGGTTGCCGTTTTGCGCCAGTAATGTACCCAGCTTATGACGTGCCGCGACATCGCCCGGATCAATCTCCACCAACTTTTCATAGTGACCACATGCATCTGACAAATCGGGTTTCAGTGCAAGGTTCGTGGACGCTTGCTCAATTTGCGCAGCGATTTGTGGCGGCGGCACTGGGACACCACCGTCGTATATACGGCGTAACAGCCGGCCCAGGATCACGGTCGCGATGCAGGCATAAAGGTTGCTGCTTCGACTCTGTTGTAGGTCTGACCGTCGCGCCACTATTGACGCGACCACCACTCCACTTGATAATGTAACCGATTAATTTTGCAAAGGAAACCCCTTGTCGGCGCAGGGAGCCAATTGCACACTGGTAGTCGTGTCTTTCGAATTTCTCAAGTAAGCATGCTGCGCGTTCTCTTATGGCCCTTCCGCCGTCACGGGTCGTTGAAACGCGAACCTCAGTCAGCGCAATCCGTTCCATCAACGCCGTATCCGGCCATTCGAACGGCGAGTGTGAAGTATCAGGGCCACGAAGTCAGTTATGTAACGCCGAACTACGCAACGCAGTGGCGCGTTGACACGCTGTTTACCAAGGAACCCGACACGCTCGATTGGATCTCTGAATTTCGGGCGGGTGAAATACTCGTCGACATCGGCGCCAATGTCGGTATGTATTCCATCTGGGCAGCGCGCACGCGCGGCGTCCGAGTCTATGCATTCGAGCCGGAGTCTCAAAACTTTGCGCTGTTGTATCAGAACATCGTTCACAACAATCTTGCGGCACAAGTGACCGGCTATTGCGCGGCGCTGTCTGATGAAAATCGTTTTGCGTTGCTATACCTGAGTGAGTTTGTTTCGGGCGGCTCTATACACTCATTTGGCGAAGCTATCGATTTCAAACTCGAAGCGCGCCGCTCCGCCGTTACGCAGGGTTCTGTTGCCAGCACCCTCGATCATCTCGTATCGTCGGGTGCGGTGCCGATACCGAATCACATTAAAATTGATGTCGACGGTCTCGAGCACAAGGTGCTGAAGGGATGTCACGATGTGCTCGCGGATGGCCGTGTTAAATCGGTCCTGGTCGAGCTAAACACCAATCTGGCCGAGCATCGTGCGGTGATTCCTGACCTCGAAAGGCTCGGGTTTCACTATTCGCCTGACCAGGTCAGCAAGTCTATCCGTACGGCCGGTGCTTTCACGGGCGTGGGCAATCATGTCTTCCGCCGCTGAAGAGCACGTCCTCTACCAGATTGCGAACGCGACGCTGCGCGACTATCCGTACGCGCATCTCTACATCGAGAATATTTTTCCCGACGACTTCTATAGCACCCTGCGCGCCAACTGGCCTCATGTATCCGCGCTTACCAGCCTGGCGGACACAGGGCGCGTACCGAAGGGCGCGTACCCGGAGCGTTTCATTCTGCCGTTTACTCAGCCGGGGATTGCGAAGCTCGACGATGGGCGTAAGGCGTTCTGGCATGAATTTGCGAGTTGGTTTCTAGAGCGGCGCTTTCTTACCGCCGTCATCGATAAATTCGAGCGTCCGATCAAGCAGCGGCTCGGCGACGACATTTATCAATGCGGATACGAAGTGGATTCGCTCATTGTGCGTGACTTATCGAAATACAGCATCGGACCGCACACCGATGCTCCGCACCGGCTGCTGTCGATGCTGTTTTATTGTCCCGATGATGAGCAGCGCAAGCATCTGGGCACATCGATTTATGTGCCGCGCAATGCGGACTTCAGATGTAAAGGCGGGCCGCATTATCCGCATCACCTGTTCAAAAAAGTGCGCACGATGGAATACAAACCCAATTCAGTTTTCGCGTTCATCAAAAACGATCATTCTTTTCACGGCGTCGAAGCGATCACCGATGCAGAGGTGCAACGCGATGTTTTGCTCTATGACATTCGCGTAACGCAGCCCGAAAAGCAGCAGCCCCGACGCGCGGGATTCAGCATGCTGAAGCGTATGTTCGTCAAAGCTTGAACGATCAATAATCAACTACGGGAGAGATGATGGCGCTATTTGGATCAGTATCGGGCAAGGACGTGGACGGGTTTGCGAAGACGCTGGCGCAGGATCTCGCGAAGCGATATCCACCGGCGCTCGACAAAGGAACGGAGCGCAAGATTTCGCAAAAGCGATTGACCACGATCCTGGAAGACACTTTCTCGCGCGCCATCGACTTCAGGCGCGAGCACAAGCTCGGGGTCTATAAGAAGGCCAGGCTCGGGAATACCTTCCGCTGGGAACTACAGGAGATGGGTTACAGCGATAAATTCGTCGAAGTCGCTACCGAGGGCCTTGTCGTCTATATCACGCGGAAATAAACGGCCGCCGACAGCGCTCGTCTTAGGTTGCGGGCGGGGGAATGTAACCAGGCACCTTCGATAAGTCGACATCATCGATCTGATGCTGGTCCATGCATTGCTGGGCGTATTTCAGATAGACCTTTTCCCACATGAAAATGTCGAATAAATCCGGATCGACGTGGCCGCCGATCTTGAACTTGCCGAGAATGTGAAGTGACTCGGACAGCGTCTTGCCTTTCTTGTAGGGGCGATCGCGCGCCGTGAGGGCTTCAAAGATATCTGCGATGCCCATGCAGCGCGCCTGCACGGACATCTGATCCCGAGTGAGGCCCCGCGGATAACCCTTGCCATCCATGCGCTCGTGATGGCCGCCCGCATATTCCGGCACGTTCTTCAGATGTTTGGGCCAGGGCAACGCTTCGAGCATTTGAATCGTGACTTCGATGTGATGGTTGATGACCTGGCGTTCTGCCGCCGTCAGCGTACCTGCCCTGATGGTCAGATTCTCAATTTCGTCATCAGTCAGCAATTCCTTTTCGACGCCGTCGACATCGCGCCATTTGTAGCGGGCTGAGATCTGTCGGACGCGGGCCTGGTCTTCCGCATTCATCGCCTCACCGCCGATGTTCGCAGAACGCAGAAATTCTCGATCCGCATCCATGCGCGCAATGCGCGCGGCGTAATCTGTATCGAGCTCGGCCGCTTTCCCATCGTCATTGAGTTGCTCTGCATCCAGGTGGGCTTTCAGCGCCGCGATTTCCATATCACGCTTGATAACTTCAAACCGAGTGTCAATGAGACCGATCCGATCGTAAATCGTATGCAGCTTGGTCGCTTTGTCGACGACATGCACGGGCGTCGTGACTTTGCCGCAGTCATGCAAAAGCCCTGCGATCTTCAACTCATACCGGTCCTTATCCGTCATCGTGAAGTCGCGTAACGGACCGACCGCGCAGTTGTTGACGGCCTCCGCAAGCATCATCGTGAGCGTGGGCACGCGTTCACAATGCCCGCCGGTATATGGAGACTTGTCGTCGATCGCGGCATTGATAAGATTGATGAAGGACTCAAAGAGGTTTTCCAGGTGGTTGATCAATAACCGGTTGGTAAGCGCAATCGCTGCCTGTGACGCGAGCGACTCTGCGAGCTGCTGATCCTCCGGCGAAAACGGTATGACAGTGCCTGTCACGCGGTCCTTTGCATTCAGAAGCTGCAACACACCGATGATTTCGCTCTCATGGTTTTTCATCGGCACAGTGAGGAACGACTGTGACCGGTAACCCGTTTTCTTGTCGAAATTCTTCGTTCCTGAGAAGTCAAATCCCTCTTGCGTATAGGCGTCGGCCACATTGACCGACGTGTCGTGATGAAAGGCGTAAGCGACGACCATGGTGTTCACGGGTCGCCCGTTAACGTCGAACAAATTGATCGGATAAAAGGGAATTTTTTCGCCCGTCGTGCCACCCATCGCAATGCCGAGCGTATCGTTGCGCATGATCTCGAACTTGAGCGTGTGCTCGTCTGTCAGCCGATACAGCGTGCCGCCATCCGCATTGGTGATCTTCTTGGCCGCGAGCAGTATGGCTTCGAGCAGCCGGTCGAGATTGGTTTCCTTGGAAAGCGCCGCCCCGATCTGGTTGAGCTGCTCCAGACCCTCGAGGAGCTTAGTCGAGTCGGATGGTGACTGCATAATGCCGCAGCTACTTTATACAGACTGCGCGCACCTGCGCAATATCAGTGATACCGAGCAACACTTTCTCAATGCCGTCCTGTTTAAGGGTGCGCATGCCTTCCTCGAGAGCGGTCGCAAATATCTCCGCTACCCGCGCGTGTTCCTGAATATTCTTCTTAACCGCGTCGGTGCCTATCAGAAGCTCGTGCAATCCAACACGGCCTTTGTACCCGGTTTTGCCGCAAGTATCGCAGCCCGTGGCGACATTGAGCATTATCTCGCCCTTATCGTTGCCGAACTCGTTCTTCCAGCTTTCCAGCAGCTTCTCCCGCGCCGCTTCGGGATCTTTTTTCCATGTCTCGGTGTTCATGAGCTCGATCGAGTACTCCTCCATCAGCAGATGCAATTCTTCTTTGGTCGCCGGGTGCGCCTTCTTACATTTTGCGCATAACCGCTTCGCGAGACGCTGCGCGAGGATTCCAAGCAGCGCATCCGAGAAGTTGAACGGATCCATGCCCATATCAAGCAGGCGAACGATAGACTCAGGCGCGGAATTCGTGTGCAGCGTCGCGAACACCAGGTGACCGGTCAGCGAGGCCTCAATGCCCGTGCTAACCGTCTCCTTGTCACGCATCTCGCCAACCATAATGATATCCGGATCAGCGCGCAGAAAAGCTTTCATTGCGATCGCGAACGTCAGACCCGCCTTGGGGTTCATCTGCACCTGACGCAGGCCGCGCTGCGTAATCTCGACCGGATCTTCGGCAGTCCAAATCTTTGTTTCGGGCGTGTTCAAATATCCAAGCACCGAATGTAGCGTCGTCGTCTTGCCGGAGCCGGTCGGTCCGCAGACAAAGAACAGACCATACGGCTTCTCGATGGCAGTCTTGCACTGCTTCAAATTGTGATTCGATAAGCCCAGCTTATCGAGGGGTATAGGTTCGCCCGCGGCAAGGATCCGCATAACGATATCCTCAACACCTCCCGAGGACGGAATGGTCGCCACCCGCAATTCAATGTCGAGCGGCCCATACTTCTTGAACTTTATCTTGCCATCCTGCGGCTTGCGGCGCTCGGAGATATCGAGATCGCACATGATCTTCAAGCGCGCGGCTATCGCGTTGCGATATGCAGCGGGAACCGATATGTAATTCATTAGCGAGCCATCCCGGCGGAACCGGATTTCTGTCTTGCCTTTGCCGGGATACGGCTCGACATGGATATCCGACGCGCCCTGCTTGTATGCGTCGACGATAATTTTGTTCACAAGCTTGACGACCTCGTTATCAGACGCCGCAGACGCTACATCCTCTACTTTGTCTTCACCGCTGTCATCCTCCATGCCGAGCAGCAAATCGCCGATGTTAGTACCGTCATCCACGCTGCCAACGACCGAAGATGCGCCAGACGCCCCGAAAATGATATCAAGCGTCGCCGCGAATTCCCGAGCCGGGCATACTTTGTATACGATCTTGCCTTTCGGATATACATTGTTCACTACCCTGGACCCTCTGATCTTTTCGGGATCAGTGGTGAGAACGACGATACCGTCCGCCGTATCTTCGATCGGAACCCACAGGCTGCTTTGCACGAATTCACGGCTCATGTTTTTCATGAGATCGATCGGTTTTACGCGATCAGCACGGTACGGCTCGTATTGGACTTGAAAAAAAGCCGCCAACGACTCGCCGATTGCGCTGAGCTTGACCTGGAATTCATCGACCAAAACACCCTCGATGTCGAGATTCTTGCGCCGTGCAGAACGCGTAGCAAGCTCGAGTTCCTCTGCCGAGATGACAGCGTTTGCTACCAGATGATCGTACTTGCCTTTAGGCGCAGCGATGGGCTTTTGGCGCTGATGAAAGGCGATTGAAAGCGTCTCACCGAGGTGAGTTGCGCCTTCTTCCATTGCCTGTGGAAACGGCTGGCCATTCTTGGAATTGATGATCTGGATGACGCCGATCAACTCCTTGGTCTGCGTATCGACTACCGGCGCCACCAACATCTGCTTGGTTCGATAACCCGTCTTGAGGTCGACCTGCTTAAGAAAATTCAATTGCGGGCTGTAGGCCTTCAACTCCTTGTCGTCATAGACGTCGCGGATGTTGATCATTTTTTTATGTACAGCGACGAAGCCGGCGATGCTTTGTTCCGCGATGGGCAGCTTCAGATCTTTAAACGAATTGAGTCCGGTCTTGACCTTGGAGATGATTGAAGTCTTGTCTTCGGTGACGAGGTACAACGTGAGACGGTCCGCGTTGAAAAGCCCGCAGATCTCCTGGCTCAGCTCGAGCATTATCTCGTCGATGTTGCTGGTCGCGTGGATTCTGTTCGTGACCGCCTGCAGCGCGTTCGAGAAGGTGAGCTTCTCGGCGAGATTGTCCTGCGCGAGCGGTTTGGTATCGAGTACGGTACTCACGGTTTGCTGGCCTTTCCCTTATCGGTCATGACCGATCTATCGGCGCGGCAATCCCCACGCGCCGCTTCCTGCTCTCCCCGCTATAGTTCAAACACCTGGTTATTCTCCAGCATCTGCGGCCGGTACATGCCCGCGCATCGCTCGATTTCCTGCATGGTTAATTCAACCTCGCCCGGCTTAAGATGAGTTATGTAAATCTCGACCTCACGCTTGAGTTTTGCGAGTTCATCGGCCAGCATGCTGGGGCACAAGTGCTTCGAGGCTATAGCAAGATCGCGCTCCCGATTACAGAAGGCGGTCTCGATAATCAGATAGCGCAAATTATCTATCTTGTTTACTTCCACCCAAATCGAGTCATTTACGGTTGTGTCGCCTGTGAAGACCAGGCTGGCGCGCCCCGAATCCAGTCGGTAACCGATCGCCGGTACCACGTGGTTCGCGGGCAGCGGCGTCAGCCGCCGTCCGTCCAGATCGACAGTCTTACCTAGAGCAACGGCTTCATACTGCAGGAACGGCCTGTCGGCGTCGGGTATTTGCGTAAAGTCGGGCCACAATTTCCAGTTAAAAAGATGCTGCCGCAGGATATCAATCGTTGCTTGTATCGCGTGCACGGTAACCGGTTTATCACGCATCCAGCCGACGGTATCGAGCAAAAACGGAATCGAAGTGACGTGGTCCAGATGCGAGTGCGTCAGAAACACATGATCGATGCGCGCCAGTTCGTCAATGCTTAAATCGCCGACGCCTGTCCCGGCGTCGATCAGAATATCGTGATCGAGCAGCATGGACGTGGTCCGCAGGTCACCGCCTATGCCACCGCTGCAGCCGAGAATCTTAAGCTTCATCTATGCCGTTCATTTGGTCGTAAATGTAAACGCACCGTCCCAGTTATTGCCAGGAGAATTCGCACGCAAATAGATGATGCGCTCAACGAACGTTTTGCTATACAACTCGTTCGCCGGCGCGTGCTTCTGTAGATTAGAAAGTTGCAATTCGGCCTGCTCCCAGTCCTGGGCGCGATACAGCCGTAAAAACTGGGCGTACAACCGTATTTCCTCGAGCCTTGCCTCGTCCACTTGGCCCTGCAGACCGATAGGCTCGTAGATAGCCACCGCTTCGTCCTTCCCCTTAACGCGCACGCGGTCGACCTCACGGAACACGACTTCGGGAACTGCGTCCTTTGTGTTCTCGCCGACCATGATATCAGTGCTGTACTCCTTTGTGATGCCTTCGAGCCGCGATGCAAGATTCACCGCGTCACCCATGACCGTATATGCGCGCCGGATCTTGGACCCCATGTCACCCACGCGCATGACGCCGGAATTAACGCCAATGCCGATCTTGAAAGTCGGCCAGCCCTTGGCATTGAAGTTTTCGTTTAGCGTCTTGGCTGCTGCCTGCATGTCCAACGCGGCCAGCAGGGCATGCTTGGCGTGTGCGGCATCGTCCATGGGCGCACCCCAGAAGGCCATGATGGCATCGCCGATGTACTTATCGAGGGTGCCCCGATGACGCTCGCGGATGACCAGGCTCATGGTCGTCAGGTAATCGTTGATATAGACCGCAAGATCCTCAGGTGACAGGCTCTCCGAAATCGTGGTGAAACCGCGCACGTCCGAAAACAGTACCGTTAGATCCTGCGCACGCGGCGCCATACTGAACTGCTCGGGATTACGTGCCATCTGATCGACGAGCTCCGGCGGCACGTATTGTCCAAAAAGGCCGGTGATCTGACGCATGCCCCGTTCTTCAACGAAGAATCCGTACGACATGTTGAGGGCGAACAAGAGCGCGACCATCACCAGTCCTGAAGCCAGCGGCAATACGACGTTTCCATAGTGAAACACGAACAAATTACTCGTCACCAATGCGCTTAACATCGCGACTGTTAGCAGCAGTGACTTAAACGGGTTGAGGAGCGGCAACAACAACGCCATCGCAAGTCCCGAAATCAACAACGTCATGAATTCAGCCCCGATTACGTAGGGCGGCTTTTGTTTAATATTTCGATCCAGCATGCCCGAGATCATGTTGGCATGCACTTCGACGCCGGGATATGCCTCGCCAACAGGCGTTGCACGCAGGTCTAGGAGGCCCGGCGCGGACGTCCCCACAAGCACGATTCGCCCTTCCAGTTCCCGTACATTTATTTTTTCGTTGATGACGTCGATGGCCGAAATGTAGTCGAAGGTCCGATATCCCCCGCGGTAAGGAACCAGGGCGGTCACAGACTCGTCGACCGGCACTCGCACGGGCCCGGCCTGCAGCCATTCGAGTCCCGGATAATGGGCTGACCACGGCTTGTCGGCAGGATAACCGGGGACGAGGGGCGGGCTTCCCATGACCAGCCGCGCCATCGCGAGTGATAGCGGTTCGTAATAAGCGCCATCCAGTTCGGCTAACATTGGCACGCGCCGCAATATGCCGTCGGCATCGGGATCGAGACTGAAGTGCCCGGCGCCGGCCGCGGCGCTGCGCAGGCTCGCCAGATTTCCGGTGTAACCGGCGTACGGCGCGAAGCTTATGTTCCTTCCAGCAAACGTCCCCGCCGCAAGCACGGGCGGCGGCAAAGTGCCGATTCTGTTGTGTTCACCGCGTTGTGTCGAGAAGGTGTAACCCAGCACGACCGGTCGATTGCGCATATGAGCCGCGAAGATTTCGTCATACTCGAGTTGCGGCTGCAATTGCTTCAATGACGACTGAAACGTGGGAACGTCTTTGAGCTCGTTTTTGGCGAGCTGCTGCAGCACCCGGATGCCGGAACTTTCATCGCGTTCCGCAAACACGATATCGAAACCGACGATCGCAACTTTGTATTTATCGAACAGCCGGTCGAGCAGAAGCGCCATGCGATCGCGCGGCCAGGGCCAGTGTCCCTCGCCGCCTTTTTCCTTCTCGGCAAGGCTTTTCTCGTCTATGTCGACGATCACGATGCGGGAATCAGTCGTGCGCGGCATCGTCAGCGTGAGGCGCGTGTCGTAGAAAATTGCTTCGAGGCGCTTTATAAGCGGCAGCTCGAACGTCCAAGCGCCGAGTCCCCATTTCGCAGCGTGCGCGAGAAAAACAAGTACCAGCGCGATGCCCAGACCGATCCTGAAAATATTTTTTCTCAACGCGCCCCCTGCATGACCACTTCTATGTGCGTCTGCATTATTCGCTTATTGCTAAACTTCCGATCCGGGACTGTGGGCGATGACCAGCGGCGCCCGCGTTGTTCTTAAACCAAGGACGGGCGTTGTCTCGTGAGTTGGATGGCCGCAGTGGCCAACGCCCCTGCAGGGCAGCAAGGACTAGCCGTTCTTCAGGAAGAATTCCATTTTCACACCAGCCAGTTCGACGACATCGTGGTCGTTGAGTTGATGTGCTTGAGCATCGAGCGCTTTGCCGTTGATGATAGGAAAATGCGCGCCCTCAACGTGCGTGATGAAATAACCGTGAGGCCGGCGCGTAATCACCGCCACTTGCACGCCAGGTTTTCCCAGCGTCGTCAGATTCTTTACTAACTCCAATTCCTTGCCGGCGGAAGGGCCGGTCAGAATCTGAATTGCTGCGAGCTTGTCCGGGTGCTTTGCCACCGCTGCAGCCGCCATACGAGGCGGTTGGCTTTGCGTGGTGACTGTCGGCGAGGGACTCACCTGCGTATCGCCGAAGCTTCCAGCAAGTGCTGCTTGCTGTGCTCTACCGATAGGGGCACGCAGCACCATCGTTTTTTCGAAGTCAGCGACGGAGGTCTGGCCGGCGGGCGTTTCGGTCATGTACTTGAGCTTGTATTTGCCGATTTCCACGACGTCGTTATTTTGGAGAATATGCTTCTTGATTGGATTGCCATTGACGAGCGTTCCGTTCGTGCTGCCAAGATCTTCCAGGAACGAGTCGTTGAGGATCGTCACAATAAGCGCGTGTTCGCCGCTAACAGCGAGATTGTCGATCTGAATATCGTTGTGCGCTTTGCGTCCGATCGTCACGCGCTCCTTTTCGAGCGCCATTTCCCTGATCACCGCATTGTCCAAACTCATGATCAACTTCGCCATGGCAGTATCCTCATACCTTGTTATTTGAACCAAGCCTTCAACTTGGCAAGCCATCCCGTCCGCACCGCAAATTCCTGCACTACTCTCACCAGAATCACAGAAACGTTGTCACGTCCGCCGCTATCGTTCGCCAACTGCACGAGTTGCGTCGCTGCGAGCGGCAGGTTGGCGCGCAATGTTCCCAGAGTGGCGTGAATGTCCTCATCCAAAACCATATCACTAAGCCCGTCCGAGCACAGTAGATAAATATCGCCAGCCTGCACTTCGTACGTATGGATCTCGGTCTCGACCTCCGGATCGATCCCTACCGCGCGCGTGACAAGATTCTTGTTTTGCGAGTAACGCGCCTGCTCTTTGGAGATCATGCCGCTGTCTATTTGCTCCTGCAGCAGAGAATGATCGCGGGTGATCTGCTCAAACGTATCCCCTCGCAGGCGATACAGCCTTGAGTCACCGATATGACCGACGGTGACCTGGTTGTTGTGAAATAAGGCAACCGCGAGCGTCGTGCCCATTCCCGCATATTGGGGCTGGCTTTTCGCTGTGTGATATATCGCTGCATTTGCCTTCGCAGACGTCTCACGCATGAACTTCGTGGCGAGTGACTCGCCAGAGCTGTCCAGTTCGTGCGGCGCATGACCGTCGAGCGCCTGCTTCATTTCGGTCGTGAGCATTGCTACGGCGATACCGCTGGCGACCTCGCCTGCGTTATATCCGCCCATCCCATCGGCAAGGACCGCAAGACCGATATCAGCGTCGGTGGCTATACTGTCTTCGTTGTGCGAACGCACCATTCCCGGATCAGTAGCCGTTACGATCTCGAGCGCCGCATTGAGACTGGAGGTCATTGCGCTATATGCTGATGCGTATTAGTGGATCTCATTTTGGTTTGAGGGAATCTCCATGCACAACCTCATTGCTGCGGCCATTTGAGCGCCGGTCTGGTAGCGCTCATCAGGCTTCTTCAAGAGTGCCTTGTCAATCACGGCGACGAGACCGTGTGGAAGCGCGGCATTGTATGTGCGCACATCGACATGGCGTTCGTTTGCGATCTTGAACATGAGTTCAGCGAGCGAGTCACCGTGAAAAGGCAGGCGTCCAGTCGTTAGCTGATACAGCATCACGCCCACCGAAAAAAGGTCTGATCGACCGTCGATTTTATTGCCCGCGAGTTGCTCGGGCGACATATAGCCGGGCGTGCCGAGGACCATCCCGGTCTTCGTTTTCGAAGAATCCGTGATACGCGCAATTCCAAAGTCGGTAACTTTAGCCGTGTCGCTTGGCAGCTCGCACATTACGTTCGCCGGCTTGATATCACGATGGACGACGTTATGTGCGTGGGCGTACGATAATGCTTCCGCGACGCGCGCGGCGATCCTCATGGTTTTCGCTACGGGCAAGAGACTTTCCGCTTTCGTATAGGGCGTTAAGTCTTTGCCTTTGAGCAATTCCATCGCGATATATGCAACGTCATGTTCTTCGCCGGCGTCGAAGATAGTCACGATGTTCGGGTGGTTCAGCCGTCCGGCGGTTGCAGCTTCGCGAAAGAATCTGTCCTTCGCGCCCTGCAGCTCGTATGCATCGAAGTGCTCTGCAAGCGCCATGGTTTTAATCGCCACGACGCGTCCCGTGTGCTCATGCTTGCCGCGATACACCACTCCCATGCCGCCCCTACCGAGTACCTGCTCGATGTGGTAACGGCCGATCTTCACTCTACTGATGCCGCCCGCCGGTACCTCTATTCGTCCACTGCCAGTGTGAGCGAGCAAGTGCCGGTTGGTATAAACGTCTCCATGGCGCCGTTCGCTTTGCGACGTCAAAAACATGAGGCTCGACGGCAGAAAACAGTCGCGCTTTGGGAACGTTTGATTTTCATGGCCATTTTCTTGTTCTTGTTTTTCTTATGCTTAACGACGAAGACTCGATTATTTCACGCTAACCGTCGACAAGTGTATGATTTTTGGGACGAGTAGGCTATAAATCACGCTGCGCTGTTGTTTTTATGTGGCAGCGCCTAACCTTGCCAGTCGGCGACAGAAGCAACGCGCGTGCCGCAATGGTTTTCCGGCGATGTAAGAGCGAGCGCCCGCAAGCAAATCGGCGCTCGATGAACGATCGGACTTCAGGTGCCGAGAAGGGCGCCCTTATCGATACCGCTGTTCTGCGCTATTTCGCCTGCGGATGCCTTCTTCCCGTCCTCGAACCGAGCCTTGAGCACTTCAACAGCACCGCCCTGAGCCGTCACCTTGAAGCTAGTCGGCGACACTCCGGTCACTTCACCGATCTTGCCGGTCACGTCGGCGAAGCGCCTGAATGTGCTGCGGCGGGCGTCAAACAAGTACAACTTTTTGCCATTTAGTGTCGTCCATGCGCCCGGTGCCGGATTGCAGCCTCGTATCAGGTTGTACACATGATCGATCGGTTTGGCCCAATCGATTCTTGCCTCCCCGCCGCGGCACCAACCTTCATAGCTCGCTTGCGACTCGTCCTGAACGATTTCCTTGTGCTTGCCGGCGACCACGAGATCCGCAGCTTCGAGCATGGCACTGACACCCATCGGAAAAAGGCGGTCGAAATAGACGCTTCCCAGCGTGTCGTCCGGCGAAATCGGCGTCTGTTTCTGCAATACGATTGCACCTTCATCGAGGCCGTCCGACGGACGGAAAATCGTTAACCCCGTGGTCGTCTCTCCCTTGATAATCGGCCAGTTGATCGAGCTTGGCCCGCGGAACTTCGGCAGCAGTGACGGGTGGTACTGGATCGTTCCGTGTTTCGGAATCTTGACGAATTCCTGCGGCGCAAACTGCAGTACGAAAGCCATGATGCCAATGTCTGCGTCGGCATCGCGCATCGCCTGTGTCGCTTCGGGCGCGCGCAGTGACTTGAACTGGTAAACGGGGATGCGCTGCTGCTCGGCGGCGACGCGCAGTACATCCGGACGCGCGCCGTCTTTCTCCGGTGCGCAAAACACTGCGGCCACGGTATCGCCTCGAGCGAGAAAAGCGTCAAGTACCGCCTTGCCGAAGTCCTGCTGTCCAATTATTGCTATTTTCATTTGCGACCTTTCCACTTATTCCGAGTTGCCGCACCGACGCGCGGCAGGAAAGTCATTCCGCCGCATGCAGCATCAAGACGCCGTCGTCATGCGGTCTTTTTCGGCGGTAACGAGAACGCGCCGGCCTGTCTCTTGGTTGCGACCTGAGCGTCGCTCCATCCTAGTACTTCCCGGAGAATTTCGTCGGTGTGCTCACCCAGCGTCGGAGAACGCTCTATCCTGGCGGCCGAAGCCGAGAGCTTGATCGGCATGCCAACGTTCCACCATTTTCCGCGCTGCGGATGATCAAGCTCGATCCACATGTCGCGCCCTCGTATGTGCTCGTCGTTCGCGAGGTCCGCTGTACTCATGATGGGCCCACAGGGCACGTCGAGCGGATTGAGGATGGCCATCAGCTCCCGCTTGGTGTGTTGCTCGGCGAACTTGTTAATCAGCGTCCACATCAGCTGCTGGTTCTTACGACGCTCGCCGATCGTCGCGAAGCGCGGATCGGTTGCCAAATCGGGGATGTGGATGTCCGGCCCGATGCGCTTCGCGAGAGGGTTCCATACCGCTTCCTGTACGACGATATACAGCCAGTCGTTCGCGCCGTGCGGCTTGCAATGGATGGCGTTGCCTAACTGTCCGCCGCCCGAGTCGTTTCCAGCGCGTGGCACTTCGCCCATGTCCTTATACGTCGGGACCGAATACTCCGGGAGGTCGCCGCGCGTGAGACGCTGGTGATCACGGAATTTAACGCGGCACAGGTTCATCACGCCATCCATCATCGCGACTTCCACGTACTGGCCCTGTCCCGTGCGGTCCGCTTGTCGGAGCGCTGCCAGCAACCCGATCGCAAGGTGAAGGCCGGTTCCGGAGTCCCCGATCTGGGCGCCGGTAACGAAGGGCGGGCCATCCGGTATGCCGGTGGTGCTCATGGCGCCACCCATCGCCTGCGCGACATTCTCGTACGCCTTGAAGTCAGCGTAAGGCCCGGTCGAGCCGAACCCCTTGATCGAGCCCATCACTATCTTCGGATTCAGTTCGTGAATCTTTTCCCAGCTGAAGCCAAATCGATCCAGCACGCCGGGCCCGAAGTTCTCCATGATGATGTCGCACTTCTTCAACAGTTCCACGAACACCTGCTTGCCTTCGGCGCTCTTCATGTTCACGGTGATCGAGCGCTTGTTGCAGTTAAGCATCGTGAAGTACAGGCTGTCGGCATTGGGCACATCGCGCAGTTGCCCGCGCGTGGCGTCACCCGCCGGATTCTCAAACTTGATGACGTCCGCGCCCATCCATGCGAGCAATTGCGAGCAAGTGGGGCCCGCCTGCACGTGCGTCATGTCCAGAACACGGATTCCCTTGAGTGCTTCCATGCTGATCTCCAAAATCTGCCGCAGACAAAACGCTGCCTGCCGCCGTAGAAGTTGATTTATTTCTTTTTGGCGCTTTGCGGATTCAGACTCGTAATGCGGCCGCTTTCCGTGCCGGCAGTCTCATCGATAACAGCATTGATGAGCGTCGGTTTGCGCGAACGTATGGCCTCTTCCATCCCCTTGCGCAACTCGGCGGGGTTCGTCGCGTGCATGCCGACGCCGCCGAAGGCCTCTATGAGCTTATCGTAACGGGCGTCCTTGACGAATACCGTCGGTGCCACGTCGGGACCGCCGGCTGGATTCACGTCCGTGCCTCGATAGACGCCGTTGTTGTTGAAGACCACCACGCAGACGGGCAAGTTGTAACGACAGATGGTCTCGACTTCCATGCCGGAAAAGCCGAACGCACTGTCGCCTTCGATCGCGATTACCGACTCGCCGGTGACCACCGCTGCTGACACCGCAAACCCCATGCCGATGCCCATGATGCCCCAGGTGCCCACGTCCAGGCGCTTGCGCGGCTTATACATGTCGACAATGCTGCGCGTGAAGTCGAGCGCGTTCGCGCCCTCATTCACCAGGATGGCATCCGGATTGGCCTTGATGATGTCACGCACCACGTTAAGCGCGCTGTGAAAGTTCATCGGCGTCGGATTCTTTGCCAGAGTTTCTGCCATCTTTGCGAGATTCTTGTCTTTGCGCTCGGCGATGGCGCCCAGCCAGTCGGCAGGAGGCTTCGGCCAGCCTGACCCTATCCCAGCCAGCAACGCTGAAACACACGATCCGATATCGCCAACCAGCGGCGCATCGATGCGCACGTTGCTGTCCATTTCCTGCGGCCAGATGTCGATCTGTATAAATTTCTGGCCGCCGGGATCCTTGTGGCCTTTACCGCCCCACGTCTTGCCCTTGCCGTGGGAGAGCAGCCAATTCAGCCGTGCACCGATGAGCAGAACGACGTCAGCACCCGGCAACACAAATGAGCGCGCCGCCGCGGCCGACTGTTCGTGCGTGTCGGGCAGAATGCCCTTCGCCATCGACATTGGCAGATACGGGATACCTGTCTGCTCGATCAACGCGCGGATATTCGCATCGGCTTGCGCGTAAGCCGCGCCCTTCCCCAGCAGAATGAGCGGGCGCTTGGCGGTTTTCAGCAGCTCGAGCGCGCGTTGGACGGCTTCCTGCGACGGGATCTGGCGGGGCGCGGGATCAACGACCTCGATCAACGATTTTTTGCCCGCAGCGCCATCCATGGTTTGCGCGAACAGCTTGGCGGGCAGGTCGAGATAGACGCCGCCGGGACGGCCGGACACCGCGGCACGGATGGCGCGTGCTACAGCCACACCAATGTCCTCCGCGTGCAGCACGCGGAATGCTGCCTTGCACAGCGGCTTGGCAATCGCCAATTGATCCATCTCCTCGTAGTCGCCCTGCTGCAAATCGACGATCTCGCGCTCGCTCGAGCCGCTGATCAGGATCATAGGAAAGCAATTGGTCGTGGCATTCGCCAGTGCGGTCAGACCATTTAGGAAACCGGGTGCGGAAACCGTCAGGCAGATACCGGGCTTTTGGGTCAGGAAGCCGGCGATTGCTGCTGCGTTACCGGCGTTCTGCTCATGCCGGAACGAGATGACGCGGATACCTTCCGCCTGTGCTTTGCGCGTGAAGTCCGTAATCGGGATTCCCGGAAGGCCGAAGATCGTATTTATCCCGTTCAGCTTGAGTGCGTCGATGACCAGGTGGAACCCGTCGGTCACTTCCACTTGCGTGTCAGTTGTCATGTCCATTTGAGATACCTCGCGTTTTCGCCGTCGGTTAAAACAAGTGTTGGGCTGTGGATATCTGCCGGGAAAGGAAAAACAGGCGCGATTCCGTCACTTCGCGGCAGATGCAGGCCACCTGAATGTGGCTTTGATTTACGCATGCATATCATAGGCGATGAATGCGGTTAGACGCTTGACCGTGATCAAGATTCGCTGATTCGCGGCGACTACGCCTCGGCCGTCTGCGTGTTACCGGCGCAATTCGCTATACTCGCCGGTCGCAGATTCCGCTGCGCCACCGCTACCATGCCCCTCCTCGTCCGCCACGCCGAAGCCAAGATTGTGCGCCTCCAACTGCGCCAGAATCTCGTGCTGAAAACAATGACAACGGAACAATGGGATGAATTCGAACCGCTGCTCGACATTTCGGATTATGCGAAAGGGGCGCTGCTCGAGAACCAGGGCGACTCTTCGATGCAGCAATATTTTATCGTCGACGGTATCCTGAAACGAGTCGTGTCAACTTCCAGCGGCAAGGAGATGATCCTGCGGTTTGCCGCAGAAACGGACATCGATACCAGTTACGCGGCATGGCGCCTTAAAACACCCATCCCGTACGCCATTCGCGCGGTTACCCGCTCCCGCACCGCTCGCCTCGACATGGAAGACTGGGTAGCTTTCATGAGCCGGCACCCGCCGGTGAAAGAGCGCTTCGAGCTCGAGGTGATGAAGCTTATGAGCGAAGTGATGGCGCATACGATCACCTTGCACCTGCTCGATGCGCCCGGGCGCGTTGCCAGGTTTCTGCGCAAGCATACCGAGCTCGTCGAGCGCCTCCCGAAGAAAGAGCTGGCGTCGTACTTGAACCTGTCGCCGGAGACACTTTCCCGCCTCAAAAAGTGCGGAAAAATCTGAGCATTGCGAAGGCGTATGCAACGATTATGACGTAAGGTCTAGTCCGCCTGAGGCACAGCAACGCACGCCTCCGCAGGACCGTTCACGAACTTTTTCGCAGGGAGACCGCTTCCCAACGCCGGTTTTGCGGGTCGCATGGGCTAAGGGTCCTATGACGTCCCGGTTATTTTGTCGCGAGCGGCATAGCGTGAGAATGATTTCACGCAAACGGACGGTGTTACCAACCAATAAATCCGGGCGAATAAAACAACCCTATTAACCACAGGACAACCCGGAGAACATGATGAACAACACCACTCAAGCAACGCTGACCGCCCCCCGCACTCTGAAGACCATCAACGCAGCCATTGATGCAGTGTGGTACGTGGCCATACGCGTCATCGCTGCGCTGGCGGTAATGTCGCTCGCCTACGGCATCATGCTCGCTGAAGTGGAATTGGCGAAATCAGAACCGATAACGCAGCCGCTGCCGCGTTGATCGGTGGAGCGTGACGCGACGTTATGCGGGGCGTGGCGACAGTCGGGCAGGTTCAGCACCATCAGCAAGCTGTCGCGTCCGCATCGGTTTCAACACGAGCAGGGCCATCAGCGATGCCACTGCGTTCATCGCCGCCGCAGCATAAAAAACCGCATGCCAGCTACCGGATTGACTCATCAGCACGCTCGATAACGGCACCAGCAGCGAGGCGGTGCCCTTTGCGGTGTAGAGCATGCCGGCATTCGTCGCCGCATACTTCCCGCCAAATGAATCTGTGCACGTTGAGGGAAACAGGCTGTAAATCTCGCCCCACGCAAAGAAGACGATGCCCGTCAGCACGACAAACATAAATGGATCGTGGCCGTACCGCGCGAGCGCAACAATGCCGACCGCTTCGATGCCGAACGCGAGAAACATGGTGTTCTCCCGGCCGATGTGGTCGGAAACCCAACCAAAGAAAGGCCGCGTAACGCCGTTAAGCACCCGGTCAATGGACAACGCAAACGTCAGTGCAGGCAACGTCAGTCCAATGATCGACACCGGTACGTCAGCTACTTTGAAGTCCTTGGCGATCGGCGCGAGTTGCGCCGTTGCCATCAGTCCCCCAGCGGCCATCAGCACGAACATGAGGTACATGACCCAGAACACGGGAGATTTTGCTACCTGCATTGGCGTGTAATCGCGGCGCGATTGTTGGACGTGTATGTCGGTCGTCTTCAACTCGCGTTCACGCGGTGCCGCAAGTCCAAACGACACTAGAAAAACAATCAGACCCTGGGCAATGCCGAAATATAGAAACGCCGTCTCATACCCGCTCGCCTTGATGATTGCCTGAATAGGTAATACTGTCAGCGCTGAGCCCGCGCCGAAACCTGCCGCCGTAAGTCCCGCCGCCAGGCCACGCCTGTCCATGAACCACTTGAGCGCGTTGCCTATGCAAGTGCCATAAACCGCGCCCGCGCCGACGCCGCCGATAGCCGCCGATATATACAGCATGGCGAGCGAATCGGCATAAGCGTTCATCACCCATGCAATACCGACGAGTATGCCGCCAACCATGACGACCGGCTTGGGGCCAAAACGGTCAACGAGATAGCCTTCGACCGGCACCAGCCACGTTTCTGTCAGCACGAAAATAGTGAACGCCACTTGTATCGCTGCGCGTCCCCAGCCATATTTGGCGTCGATCGGGTTAACGAAAAGTGTCCAGCCATACTGCAGATTGGCCACCATCGCCATGCAGATAATGCCAAGGAAAAGCTGGAGCCAGCGATAGCTGGGACCTTTTATCGGGACTTGCAGATCATCTTTCATGGAAGCGGCCTTTGAATGCGCTCGTGTTCCAAGCTCTCTGACGATACGCCGACGCGCCCGATGGCCGGGTGTGCGTCCGCGCGGCGGAATGGGCACGCCATTGTATGCTCCCCGTAGAATCTTCGGTGCAGAAAAGTCGATTAGTTCCCCCGGTGGCGCATCGCGCCCATCGGTGTTCCGCTGACGGGAACTAAGCGTCTGTCATACGGGCGATGACGCGCGACAGCAACGGCCATATGAGCATGAGCATCGATAAGCCGGTAATAGCGCCCACCAGCCAATTCGAGAAGAAAACGCTCATGTCGCCTTGCGATATCAACATCGACTGGCGAAAAGAATCTTCGGCGCGATCGCCCAATACCAGCGCGAGCACGAGCGGCGCGAGCGGATAGTCGAGCTTCTTAAAGACGTAGCCGATGACGCCGAACAGCAGCATGAACCAGATATCGAGCATCGCATTGTGGACGGTGTATGCGCCAATCGCGCAAATCACGATGATCACCGGAGCGATGATCGAAAACGGAATCCGCAGGATCGCGGCGAACAGCGGGACGCATGTGAGCACGACAACCAGCCCGGCCAGATTGCCGAGGTACATGCTTGCAATGAGTCCCCATACAAAATCCTTCTGTTCGACGAACAACAGCGGTCCGGGCTGCAGTCCCCAAATAAGAAGACCGCCAAGCAGCACGGCGGCCGTCGGCGACCCTGGGATGCCTAGTGCCAGCATAGGCAACAATGCGCTCGTGCCCGCTGCATGTGCTGCTGTCTCGGGTGCGACGACGCCTTCGATTTGCCCGGTACCGAACTTATCGCCATTGCGCGAGATGCGCTTCGCGACGCCATAGCTCATGAACGAAGCAGGTGTTGCTCCGCCGGGCGTAATACCCATCCAGCAGCCGATGAGACAACTCCGGAGTGAGGTCAGCCAGTAGCGCGGCAGCTTTTTCCAAGTCTCGAGCACGATCTTCGGATTGATTTTCGCGCTCTTGCCTGTAAACGAGAGTCCCTCCTCCATCGACAGCAGAATTTCGCCGATGCCGAAGAGACCTATCACAGCGATCAGAAAATCGAAGCCTCGCATCAGGTCCGTGTAGCCGAAAGTCAGGCGCAATTGGCCCGTGACCGTGTCCATGCCGACCGCGGCCAAAGCAAAACCCAGCATCATGGCGGCCAGCGTCTTGAAGGGCGAGCCCTTGCCCATACCGATAAAGCTGCAGAACGTGAGCAGATAGACGGCAAAGAATTCGGGCGGGCCAAATTGGAGCGCGAATTGCGCCACCAGCGGCGCAAGGAATGTAATCATCACGACCGCGACGAACGCGCCCACGAACGATGAAGTAAAAGCAGCGGTCAGAGCCTCGCCGGCGCGACCTTGCTGCGCCATCGGATAGCCGTCGAAGGTGGTGGCCACGGACCACGGCTCGCCGGGTATGTTAAACAGGATGGACGTGATCGCACCGCCGAACAGAGCGCCCCAGTAAATGCAGGACAGCATGATGATCGCCGAGGTCGGCGGCATCGTGAAGGTGAGAGGCAATAAAATGGCGACGCCATTGGCGCCGCCAAGCCCGGGCAATACGCCGATCACGACACCGAGCACGATGCCGATCATCATCAACAAAAAATTGAACGGCGTGAGAACGACCGCGAAACCGTTGAATAACGCGCTCAGTTCTACCAATCTGACTCCGGCAACAACATCAAGCGGTGTGAGCTACGCATCCGTCAATAACCAAGGAAGCGCAGCGGATCGAGCTCGCCTTTGAACAGCGGGACTTTGAACCATACCTCGAACATCAGGAAAAAAATCGCGTTGAGCACGCATCCGACTGCGATGCTTCTCAGCCACGAATACTTTCCCAGCCAGATCATGAACACCGTGATATAGATTGCGGACGCCACGTACAGGCCCAAATATTTGACGCCGAGGATGTAAGCGCCCGCCGGTATGAGCACCGTCAGGACCAGCTTGAACGGACCCCATCGGACGAAGGGCTCGCCTTGAGCGTCTGAGATAAAAAGCGCGTGCCCGAGGTTTACAACACTCGCGATGCAGATCAGCACACCGATGTAAAAAGGGAAGTAACCGGACTGAGGGCCATCGCTTCCCCATCTCGATCCGAGCCGGTAGCTGTCCCACATAACGAGCGCGCCGAAGAGAAACAATGCCAATGCGACCGCGACTTCAACGCCGCGCATGGAGATGGCCGCCCTGTCATCGCTATTGCGCTGCGATGGATCATCCATCGTGAATAAGATTAGGCTCTAGCTCGCACTCGTGATGGCCGTTTTCTTGGCGCTACGGTTTAGCCAGGAAGCCCGCTTCGCGCATCAAATCGCGATGAAGCGTCTCGGCCTTTTCAACCCACTTGGTGTATTCGCCACCGCTCAAAAAAGTAGTATTGAATGCGCCATCCTCCATGAATTTCTTCCAGTCCGGTGTTTCTCGTACGCGTTTGAACAAGTCCACGAAGTAATCGACCTGTTCTTTGGTTACGCCGCCGGGCATGAAGATGCCGCGCAACATCAGGTAGTCGACGTTCACACCGGCCTCTTTACAGCTCGGTATGTCGTTCCACGACATGGTGTCGGTGACCTTGGTCTTGTACGGTATGCGCGTATCGTCCATTACGCACAGCGGCCGCAGCTTGCCGGCGCGCCATTGCGCGACAGCCTCGATCGGATTATTGACGCTCGAATCAATGTGTTTACCCACCAGCTGCACCGCCACGTCGCCGCCGCCCTTGAAAGGTATGTACGTAAACTTAGCGCCGGCCGCCTTCTCGATCGCGACGGTGATGATCTGATCTTCCTGCTTTGATCCGGTGCCGCCCATCTTGAATTTATTCGGACCGCCGGCCTTCACTGCGTCCAGGTACTGTTTTGCGGTTTTGTAAGGTGTCTCCGCGTTCACCCACAGCACGAACTGATCGAGCGCGAGCATTGCAACGGGCGTCAGGTCTTTCCAATTGAATGGCACGCCGGTTGCAAGTGGCGTCGTGAACAGATTCGATAGCGTAATGATGATCTTGTGCGGATCGCCCTTTGCTTCCTTGACGGCCAGAAAACCCTCAGCGCCGGCGCCGCCTGATTTATTCACCACAATCAGCGGTTGCTTCATCAGATTGTTCTTGGTAACGACGCCCTGCAGCAGACGCGCCATCTGGTCTGCTCCGCCGCCGGTGCCGGCTGGCACCACAAACTCAACAGGTTTCGAAGGTTCCCACGCTGCGCCGAAGGCCGGTAAGCACGAGGCTGCCGTTAGCACGCAGAGTACACGTAGTACCCGGCGGCGCGTTGCCGCAAAGTTTTCCATCTCACACCTCCTAGGTGGTTGTTGCTTTGTTTCGTAGCCCTCTAACGGGGCTTACGTGTGCAATTTGACAACATCTTGCGTAAGGCGGTTGCAGAAAAAATTGATCTGCGTCAACTTTCTCTAATACAGTCGCAACACAACGAAAAGCAGCTACTTAACCAGCAGAACAGGAACGTCGACGCAGCGCAATACTTTTGCCGCGCAAGAGCCCAAGAGCATATCGGCGATCGCACTTGCGCCGCGGCAGCCCATGACGATCTCGCGAATGTGATTTTCATGAACGAAATGCGTGGCCACATCGGCCGCATCGCCGACACGAACATGCTGCGTATACTTCAAGCCCGCCGAATCGAGCAATTCGCGTGCGCCAGCAAGCGCTTTCTCGCCTTCTTCGCGGTGATACTCCTGCGCTCCGCCGTGCAAGCCGCGAACCGTACCGGGGAGCCCGTGCTGAACATTGAGTAGATCAATGTGAGGTGCCGCCCGGTAAAGCGGCGCAGAAGCGATCACTTCGCGCACCGCCCGCAAGGCGTTCTGCGAGCCATCGACGAGAATCAGCAGCTTCGACCCGCCTGTGCCCGCCTCCCCAACCGCCTCCGCCTCGGTGGCGGCGCCTGGCGCTTCCTTGTTACTGCGCATCGACATCAGCTTGCCAACCACGACGACAAACGCGGCGCCTAGTATCTGCGCCCAACTTATCGCCCCCACTACCGGCAAATGTATTTCCATCCATGGCATATTCGCCGTGATCCAGTCGGCGATTGCGCGATCCGTGATCAGCATCTCGCCGGCCACCCAGCCCAGCAACGCAGCGCCGCCTGTGATGATGATGGGAAAACGATCCATAAGCTTCAACAGGATCGTGCTGCCGAAAATGATCAGCGGGATACTGATAGCGAGGCCGAGGATGACCAGCACATCGTCGCCTTTTGCTGCTGCGGCGACACCGATGACATTATCCAGACTCATCACAAGATCGGCGATTAGAATGGTGCGAATCGCGACCCAGACGTTGTTGCTGCTTTCGATGCCTTCCCCGCCATCGTCTTCGGACAGCAACAGTTGAATCGCAATCCAGAACAGCAGCAGACCGCCGACGATTTTCAGATACGGCATCGTGAGCAGCTTCACTGCCACGATAGTCAGTATCACCCGCATGACGATCGCTGCGACCGATCCCCAGATGATCGCCTTTTTCTGCTGGTGCGGCGGCAGAGATCGCGCCGCCAAAGCAATCACGACCGCATTGTCGCCGGACAAAAGAATATTCACGACGATAATCTGGCCGAGTCCGACCCAGAACGCCGGGTTAGAGAAATATTCGATCATGCAAACTGCTCCTCGAAATCCCGTTTTGGATTACTGCGTTGTTGTGCCAACGTAAACCGGCCTGTGACTATACACGGGGCGCGCGGCAGCGTCACGGCGGTGGAGATTGCTGTGCTGAGGCGGTTAGCATGCATCACATCATGCAGCACCGGCACACCACCGAAGCTTAAACGGCTTCTAAAATAAGCCCACGACTTTGCCGTCGTCGGTGAGGTCTATTTTTTCCGCGGACGGCACTTTGGGCAGACCAGGCATCGTCATCACGTCGCCGCACACCATCACGATGAACTCAGCGCCTGCAGCGAGTCTGACCTCGCGAATATTGATCATGTGTCCGGACGGTGCCGCGCGCAGCTGCGGATCCGTCGAGAACGAGTATTGCGTCTTGGCAATGCATATCGGATAGTGACCGTAGCCTTCCTCCTGCAGCCGCTTGATCTGCGCCCGCACTTTGCTATCCGCTGTGACGTCAGCAGCGCCATATATTTTGGTTGCGACTGCCTTGACCTTATCCCACAGCGGCAGCGCATCTTCATACACGTATTTGAAATTTGTCGGCACTTTGTCGATCAAGTCGACAACCGCACGCGCGACGTCGGCCGCGCCGGCGCCGCCTTCAGCCCAATGTTTGGCGAGCAAGACCGGTGCCTCGTGGTGCGCCATTTTCTTTTTGAGCAGCTCGACTTCCGCCGTCGTGTCGAACGTGAACTGATTGATCGACACCACGCACGGCAGGCCATAGTGATTGCGCACATTGTTTACATGGCGCTCGAGATTCGCGATGCCTTTTTCGAGCGCCGACAGATTTTCTTTGTTGAGCTCCTTGAGGTCGACGCCGCCATGGTATTTCAGCGCCCGTATCGTTGCCACGATGACAACCGCGGACGGACGCAGGCCGGACTTGCGGCATTTGATGTCGATGAACTTCTCGGCGCCGAGGTCGGCGCCAAAGCCAGCTTCGGTCACAACATAATCGGCGAGTTTGAGCGCGGTCTTGGTTGCAATCACAGAATTGCAGCCATGCGCGATATTCGCAAACGGCCCACCGTGTATGAAAGCCGGATTATTTTCGAGCGTCTGCACGAGATTAGGCTGCAACGCGTCTTTTAGCAGCACCGTCATCGCGCCGTGCACTTTGAGATCACGCGCGTGCACAGGCTTCTGCTCCCGCGTGTAGCCGATGACGATGTTGCCGAGACGCGTCTTAAGATCCTTTAGCGAATTTGACAGGCAGAATATCGCCATCACTTCCGATGCGACAACGATATCGAAGCCGTCCTGGCGCGGATATCCGTTGCCTGGACCGCCCAATCCCACCGTGATGTCACGCAGCGCGCGATCATTCATATCCATGACGCGTTTCCATGCGATGCGGCGCACATCGATGCCGAGCGCATTGCCGTGATGGATATGATTATCGATTGCCGCTGACAATAAATTATTCGCAAGGCCGATCGCCCCGAAGTCACCGGTGAAATGCAGATTGATGTCTTCCATCGGCACCACCTGCGCATAACCGCCGCCAGCTGCACCGCCCTTCACGCCGAACACCGGCCCCAGGCTTGGCTCGCGCAGGCAGATGACTGCCTTCTTGCCGATTTTGTTGAGCGCGTCGCCGAGACCTACGGTCGTCGTTGTCTTGCCTTCTCCTGCAGGCGTCGGGCTGATCGCCGTGACGAGAATCAGCTTGCCGTCTTGCTTCTTCGCGAGACTGTCGACGTATTCGAGTGAGATCTTTGCCTTGTAATGTCCGTAAGGCACGAGCTGGTCTTCCGGTATGCCGAGCTTGTCGGCAACCTTGCCAATGCGCTGCATCTTCGCAGCCTGCGCAATTTCAATGTCCGATAACGCCATGGGTCTCCATCCTCGACAGAATCTATGACAACGATTTTTTATTTGAACTGAAATGTACTGCGAACCGTGCAATATAGGCCGCATGCATAACTTCGGCCTTGACCACAGTCAATTTTCCGCGTACGCGAATGCAATAGCGGACGTTACTCCGGCCTGACGTTCGCCTCCCGCACAACCTTTCCCCATTTTACGCGTTCGGCCGCTAGATAGCGCGCGAACTCGCCAGGCGTATCGGCGATCGGTTCAAACGCGTTATGCAGCAATTT